>ENA-OQDM01000234-OQDM01000234.1-human-gut-metagenome-genome-assembly--contig:-NODE-234-length-36195-cov-3.089109_pt1 | contig 36195 bp, 42 predicted proteins | sample MGYA00242772_ERZ504605 | MGnify/ENA primary metagenome ERZ504605 (study PRJEB26092, sample SAMD00036348) | human gut metagenome | host: Homo sapiens | study: EMG produced TPA metagenomics assembly of... | reverse complement strand
CCGTCCGCAGTCCGTCTGCCGAGCCAGTGTGCTTTTATGAAGTCTGCCTTACCGCCGACCTCGTCGGGGTATTGCTTGGCTTTTGAGTTCAGCGCTTTCTGCGTAAGCACTTCGCCATAGCTGCCCCATACATAGCCCCAGCCGTGGGACTGTGCCTGCTTTGCCCATTCTACAAGGTCGAGGTTATTTTTGCTGTAAGGATCGGTAAAGCCGGAGGTGTTGATGCTGTTAGCACGAATCGAATTCATTATCTTGCTGTAGTCCTCGGCTTTTAGTTCCGTGCCGAACGCGGCGTTGACGGCGGAGATGAGCTGCTCGTCCGTTTGATCCTCTGCAAAGCACCCGACCAGTCTTTCTACAAAGCCGTCCGATTTGGAGTGGTCATATAAAGCGAGGGTGTACAGCACCTGTGCCTCTTTTGTCCTTTCTGCCGTAAAGCCCTTTTCGGTCATGGCCGTTTCAATGGCTTTCATTGTATCCTCAACCGCTTGCAGCTTTGCTTTTTCCTCATCGGACATTTCCTCGACCACGATTTGCTGAAGCCTGTCGGTGTCGATATTGATATCGCCGTTAAAAAGAGCGATAACGGCAACCACAGGCATTATGACAATGATAATAATGCCGAGGACAATGCCCAGCACCGCCTTGCGTAATTTCTTGTCGGTGAGTATGGCAACGGCTATCTTTTTAAGAGCCGCCACTACCGTTGCGCTCATCGCCCTCCTGCCTTTCCGAAGATAGCTGCCTTGTATTCGGGTGCAATAACCTGCAGGAGGTACCGTTCGTTACCGCAGCGATAAAGGCAGGTACCTCGTTCGGGATACTTGATGAGCTCAAACTCGCTCGGCTCGACCTGCAGGGCGTCCATATACTCCTTCGGATTGATCTGTCCGGCATTGAACAGGAACTGGTGTGTGGGAATGGAAAACAGCGGCTTTGTGAACTCACGGATGGACGGAATCAAAAAGTCCTCGATATTCTGACTTGCCAGAATCACCGAGGAGTCCTTTTTGCGCACACGCTTCATGCAGTTACGCAGATATTCGATTGTAGTCATATTCGAGAGGAAGAGGTACAGCTCATCCACCGATGCCGCCGTGCTGCCTTTACCGAGCAGCTCGTTGCTCATGAATGACAGGATATTGAACAGCATACAGTCCTTGAGTCGGCGGTTGGTATCCATAAGCCCTTCACGCCGAACACGAGGAAGTTGGAGTCTGTGATGTTGGTGTGGCCGTTGAAGTATTTGCTTTCCGAACCGACGCACATACTGTGAATTCCGAGGCAGACCTCTTGTAGCGTTTCCTCTGTATAGAGGTATTTTCTCTGCTTGTCATAAGCCATAAACTCTTCCTCGCAGAGCTCGTAAAAGTCCTGCATGACCGGAAAGTCTGAAGGCTTCTTTACGCTGTAGTCCGTGGTGTCGGTGATACCGAATCGGGCGTACAGCTTGGAGAGCAGGATTTCAATAGTGTCGATCTGTGAATCGGTAAAATCCTTGTAGCTGCGGAAGAAGTCTTTTAGAAAAGCAATGTGCTGACTGAGCCTTGTGACCTTTTTGAAGGCTTCGGGTGTGTTGGCGTCGATATCCTCAACGCTGTCTGTCCATGCTTTCGGCTCTAACGGATTGATGGTGTATTCGCCCGACATAAAATCAATATAGCAGCCGCCGAGCGCATCGCACAGATCCTCGTATTCCGATTCGGGATCGAGACAGATGATTCTCTTGCCCGACTCACGGATATTGGTGAGAATGAGTTTCAGAAGATAACTTTTTCCCTGACCGCTGTTGCCGAGGATGAGGATATTGCTTGTGGTCTTGTCCTCGGCCCTGCGGTCGAAGTCTACAAGGATGTTTGTGCCGTACTTATCTCTGCCGATATATGAGCCGTGTGGATCTGTCTTTCCGCTGAAATTAAACGGGTACATATTGGCAACAGAGGATGCAGGCAGGACTCGTTCATACTGTGCGCCGAACTGATTGCAGCCTGTCGGGATGACCGACAAAAAGCCTTCCTTTTGGCGGAGGGTTAAGCGATCAACGGAAATCTTGGAGCGAGTGAGTTCCATTGCAATGTCGCTCTGCAATTCCTTGAGCTTTTCCATGCTACTGGCTTTCAGTTCGATGAACACCGAGCAGTGGAGGAGCGGCTCTTTGTTCTTGCGGAGATTGGCGAGAAGATCAATTACATCCTGCAAATTGCCCTCGGCCTCGATGGTTTCATTGACATCGTTGCCGCCGCTTTTGAGTCGGTTGCGGCGAGTGGCATTTTGAATGATTTTACGCTGTTCCATAGATTCTACAAGCCTATGGTAAATGCGCAGGGTCACGCCGTTGCGGTCAGCGAGCTGCGAGAGGATCGCCTGCTCCTCAGTGGACGGCGGATATTCCCGAATCGCCCACACGCAGCGGTAGCTGTCACCCACGATATAATGGTCGGATAAAAATTTAATAGTGCCGGGCAGGATCATATCGAAGAAGTCCTTGGTGCAGATTTCCTCTACCTGCTCCGGCGTGAGAATTTTCGGTTTTCTTTTGAGCATAGTTTTTCCTTTCTGCCGTTTAGGTTTCTGCGGCGATAATAAGCAGCCTGCCGTCCTTGCCCGAACCGTAGCAGGTGGAGAGGATGAGGTGTCTGTCGTCCTCGGCGGCAATGCGGTCATACCAAGCGTCCGAGGTGTTTGTTTTCAGCGCTTCGGTTACGATAAAGGATTGTACTCCGTCTGCGGTTTCGAGCCTTACCGTGCGATGTGCGTTCAAAAAATCGGTGTTCAGATATTTCTTCAAATCGGAGAACATTGTGCCGTTTTTCATGTTATGACCGTAAATAATGAGGTTGGTGCTTTGAAGATCGCACCGCCCGTCAAGGAACGGCACACCGCTTTGGCTGTATTTTCCATAGAAGTTTCGGCGGAGATATTTCTGCGGATCATGAGGGGTGTACATGACGGGATAGGAGATATTCGTGCCGTCGATACTCAGCCATCCGATACAGTCCGTATTTGCGGCAATAAGTGCCGGGATATTGCGCTCGGCGGCAGGTTCTTCCGTAGGCTCTGCCTGCTCTGATTCTGTCTGTTCTGCCGTGACTGTCGGTTCGGCAATTCGTGAGACGGCGGCAAAATCCTCTTTTTCTTCCCGCTGTTGCCGTAATTCCGAATAGATATTTACGCCTGCCAGCACGGCAGCCGCCGACAGCAGAAAGCAGAAAAATATGAGGACGGGTTTATTCCTCGTCCTCATCATCTGTACCCTCGTAGAACTGTTCGCCGTCAATGTCGGGGATTGCTTCGCCCTGCATACTTGCCTCAAAATAGAGAGCCAGGATGCGTTTGATCTCCGGCTTTTTCAGCCTATGCACCTCAAAGCCCTCGCCGGCGATTTTGCTCTCGATTCTGTTTGCGGTTTCAAAGACCTGTTTTTCTTTCTGCCCTTTGAGCCTGGCAACAAAGAAAAACTGACGGGCAGTTGCCATCTCTACCTGAATGGTATCGAGGAAGTCAATGTCCTTTTTGATGAGCTTCCTGACCTTTTCATTTTCCTCAACTTCAAGGCGTTCGGTCAGATAGGCTTTGTTATCGTCAAAGCATTCGGACGAGTCGGTGCAGACGATCTCAATGTCGGGTAGCGCCGACAGTACCATCATCAGATGGCGTATCTTGATCTCAATGTTAGTGTGGGAGAGCACCGAGATATTGGTGGGCGACACAAGGTAAAAGAGCAGCTCTCCCTTGTTGGTAGAAAGTCCGTATTTCGTAAAGGTGCGGACGCCTATAAGCTCCTGCACCGAACGGCCTTTTTTCTTTTTCTGCTGTTTCATTATCATCATCTCCATTCAAAGTATTGCTGTGTGGATATTAAATACCGCACGGCGTAACGCATGAAGTCGAGTACGGTGGTATCGTCCATGCGGATCGTTAAAAAGCCGTAGCACAACACAGCCACGGCCGGTAAGAAAATATGCAGCTGCACAAGGGCGAGAACCGACAACAGTGCGGCTACCGCCAAAATTACAAAGTCCCGCAAGCTCCAAAGCCACAGATTGGCGGTAGCTTTTAAGTTCTGCGGATAGATATATTGCGTCATTGCGTCATTCCTCCGATCTCTATGCCGCCGACATCCTCGCAGAATTCCTTGGGCGTCTGCCCGTATTCCTCACGGAGCTTCTCGGCGATCATTTCCTTGATAAGCTGCGACTCCGCAACGGTCGGTACATATTCGCCTTCCTCGCAGGAATCGGCGGTCGTGACGGTAAATTCAAGCCGGAGCGTGTCGGCGAACGGGTCGTACTTGGCGTACAGGTTCAGCCATTTGTCATCGTCCGCCGCCGTGTTCGTTCCGAATTTCTTGTCCACATCAAACCATGTTTCGAGATAACAGGTAATCTGATGCCCGATGTCGCAGTCGATTTCCATATCTCGGTCGACCACAAGCATATCCCTTGTGAGTTCCGGCGTATCCATTTTAGTTATAACGGATGCCGGACGGTATTCGGCGTCGGCATTGTGCCGTCCGAGCTGCTCACGGATATGCTCTGCAAGCTGTTCCGAGAGGAATCGACTGCACACTGCTTTTGCTTGCTCATGGATAATACCGAGATATTTAAGCCCTGCCTTGTAACGGGAGAGGAGCTTGTCATAGGTCATTTCCTCATTTAATGACGGCTCGAATATACCGTAATCGCCGTACCAATTTGCATATCGCTCGGTTGGCGGAATGTCTGCCGCTTCCTCATAGGCGGCAATGATTTTAAATGCGTCCGAGCCGTACTTCTGAAAAAATCTGTTTGCCTGCGTATAGTATTTCATAGCGCACCTCCGTTATTTGCCTGCGGCCTTTGCCACACTGCGGGTCAGGTTGACTGCCGTTGTGGTGGCGTGGACTACGCTCATCATGTTTACTCTGACGCTTGAATCAAGTCCAAACTGCTGCGCAATTCTCGGCACCTCATTGGCCGCCAGCATAATACCGAGGCCGAGCAGCATATTCTGCGGAAAGGTCAGAAGCCCCAAGAAAAGCAATGTTGTCTGCATAAATGCCGTAAGGCAGATTGCGATGACTTGCTTGCACCATTGGTTGAAGCCGTCGGCATAGCCCCTCGGTACGCTGAACATATATAACGCACCGACAGACATCTGCACGAGGAGGATTCCGCCTCTTTTAATATTCTGAAAGAATATTTTAATAATGCAGTAGGCAAAGGCTATCATCGCAAGCAGATTAAAGAGCTTGTATTCCGCAGTGGCCGCCACCATAAACGAGCCCTGTAGCACCGAGGTGCTTTGTCCTGCAAGATCCAGCGACTGTGTTCCTGCAAAAATTCGGGATAAATCATGCGAAAAAGTATTTTGCAGGCTGATGCAAAACTTGTATAATTCTATCGGTACGACTCCGATGAGAGAACAGGCAAAGAAGCCTTTTATGATGTTGAGTGCCGTTGTTTTCACATTGGCTCTGCCGCATTGGTACTCGATGGCAACATCAAATATCGCCACAACCGTTCCGGCCACGAACAAGCCCCAGCCGAACAGTGTAAACAGCTTTACGGTTGCCTTTACCCATTCAAGGTCAAACACATCTGCACCCATATTGCCCATCATCTCGAAGAAGTCTGCGATAGCGCCGTAGATGATTTCATAAAACCATTTGAGCATTGCATCCCAAATGGCATTGGATATTTGTGTTCCGAGGAAGTCCATAGCGTCGCCGATGGCGCTGCCGATCCCCGAAAAGATATCGCCTAACCAGTCAAAGATAAGTCATCACCTCCGTTTCGTATCCGGTTGTATCAGATAATAGACCAGATATACAGCGGTGCGGTAAGGGTGAAAATAAGGCAGGCAAAAAGAATACACGGAGCGGCAAATTCAAACTGTCCGTGCTTTCTGTAGTCGAAATAAGCCGTGCCGACCTTCACGAAGAAAAGGATGGCGAGGATCATATCGCACACGGGAAAAACAACATTGTTGACGACTGTCTGAATTTGGCTTTTTGCAGCGTTCCATGTGTTTTCGATCGCACCCGCCACATCGCCTGCGGCAAAGGCAGTCATAGAGAAAGCCGACACAAGGACGGCCACAAGCAGAACACAGAAAAGGATTCTGACGGTTTTCTTTTTCATAGGATTCATAAGGGATTACCTCCAATCGCTTTTTGGATTTCTTTTTCGGTTATCTTTCGGACTCGGATATTGAGGTTCTTGCAAAATTGCAATTCGGCTCTCATGCCGTCCGTGACGGTATCTCCGAATACCCAAACCTCATCGCAAAGCCACAACAGCGACATTCCCGCTGCCAAGCCAACTTCACGGTCTTTGGGATTGTTATCGTCAAGACATTCCGCATAGAAATGCGGCACGACCGGAGCCGTGCCGCACCTCAGTGCGTATTCGGTATATGTCTTAACCTTTTTGAGATTTTCCTCAATATTCCCTCCGAGGGGAGCGCAGACATACACCTTTTTCATCACTCATCATCCTCATCCTTTCGGGATTTCATACGGATGATGACCACGGCGACAATACCGCCGAGTGCCACAGCACCGAGTCCGATCCAGAAACCGAGGTTGGAGTTGTCACCCGTCTGCGGATTATCCGGCTTGGGCGGAATGAGAGTCACGGTCTGACCGTCATCCTTGATGTCTGCATGAGCTGCGATTTCCACACCGTCACGGTAGAGCGTTTCAAACACTACAATGTCTGTCTGCTTGGTGACATTACTGCCGTCAAAGGTAAAGCGGACTGTAATCTCTCCGTCTTTTTTCTCTGCCGTAAAGGTGACTTCGGAGGTCACTTCCTTGCCGTTTACGAGGATCGGCTTGTCCGTTGCCTTGTCCATAAGGATGCCTTTAACGGTGTATTCCTTACCGACCGTAAGGTTCTTGTAGGAAACGGTGTCCTCAATGGTAATGTCGCCCTTGGCAGTAGCGGATTTTTCTCCGTTCACGGTTGCCTTTGTTCCGATTTTAGGAACGGTAATCTTGACGGTCTGATCCTCGTCCTCAATGTCTGCGTGTACGGCAAGCTCTTTGCCGTCCTTATACAGAGTTTCAAATACCACAAGGCTTGTGTTTTCCTTGATGAGCCTTGAATCGAAGGTAAAGGACACCGTAACCGTTCCGTTCGGAGTTTCGGGCGTGAAGACGGTTTCGGCTGTTACAGCTTCGCCGTTTTCGGTAAAGGCTTTGCCCGTGTTCTTATCCATAAGCGTACCCTTGAGTACATATTCCTTGCCGGGGATGAGGTGGCTGTAGGATACGGTGTCGGTCAGCGTGAACACTTCGGTTGCACAGACTTCCTTGTCGCCGTCAACCGCAGCGTGGGTCTTGATTTCGGGAATGCGGTCGTTTACAACGGTGATACCGATGGTCTGTCCGTTCTCACCGATGCGGACAGGATAGATTTCCTCATTGGCGAGGTATCCGTCCGCAGGCTGCAATTCCTTAATGAGCCAATCGCCGTAAGGGATGTTTTCAAAGGTGAATACGCCGTCCTCGCCGGATTCGGTGGTAAGGAGCGCGTTCTCGGCGGTAAACTCGGTTTCGCCGCTGCGGAAGAGTCCGAACTTTGCACCTGCAATCACTGCTTCGGTTTCACGGTCGATTTTCAAGCCCTTGACCGAGCCGTAGAGGATGTCATTCTTGATGGCTTCGCCGCCGTTTGCTTTGATCTCCACAAGGGCGGTATCCTGTCCGGCGTAGTCGAAGGTCACGGGGTACTTTTCATCCGAGAGGATATAGTGGCTGTCGGTCGCAATTTCCTTTACATACAGCTTTGCGCCTACGGGAATATCCGTCTTGAAGGTAATATTGCCGTTTTCATTGCAATTTGCAACTTCGAGTAGGCCGTCCTTCGGAATGACCGAACCGTCTGCGGCGGTCAGATCCTCGGCCGCATAGAGTCCGAACTGCACCGAGAGGATTTCTCCGTTATTCCCGATGCCGAAGGTTTCGTCCTTACCGAGAATTTTGGAGAGCGACACCTCTGCCTTTTGGCGTTCGTTATAGAACTCGGCGGCTGTTTCGGTGACCTCGACGGTTTCGCCTGCATAGGTCAGTTCAACCGACTTTGCCTCATCGTTCAGCACCATGCCGTAGGGCGCTTTTGTTTCTCTGACCGTATATTTGCCGAGGTACAACGGTTTGCTTGCGGCATTGCCGCTTTCATCGGTGGTTACAGTGTCGACAACCGTACCCTTGGCATAGCGGAGTGTGCCGTCCGGCGTGATAATGTCCTCGGCGGCGGTAATCTCATAGACCGCACCTGCGAGACCTTTATCTGCAAAAACAAAGCTGTACACGCCGTCCGATTCCACCGCGGAGAAGAAGACCTCGCCGCTTTTTGAAATGTTGACGATGCCTTTCTGCGGCATATTGTGCTTTTCTACGGTTACAACCGTCTTGCTGCCGTCCACCTTGAATGCGATGGGAGAAGAGTCGAGAACATATCCGTATGCCGTACACTGCTCGATGATCTCATAATTGCCGTAAGGCAGCTTTTCGGGCATCATGAGCTTGCCCGTTACATCGGTGTAATAGGTGTCGATGTCCACAGGCGTCGGGTAGTTGATATGCTGCACGATATATTCACCCGTGTCGGTGTTGCGTACCTTAAAGCCAATACCCGCCGCAGGGATAATTTTACCCGTTTCGGCGTCCTTTTTAACAATCTCAATGAGTGCCTCAAAGGTTGCGTTGTTGATGAGGAAGCGATAGGTTTCGCCGTTTTCCTTAACAAAGACATTGAAAGGTGCAAGCAATTCCTTGCCCTCCCAGCCATTGGTCTGCTTCACGGTGTATTCGCCGTAAGGCAGACCCTTGGTTTCGGCAAAGCCGTTCTCATCGCACACAAGGATATCTCGCTCGGTTTCCTTGGCGTTTTCATAGCTGCCGGAGGCGGCAAGGTATACCTCAAACTCTGCACCTTTTTCGGGTGTTTCGATCTTGGTGCTGCCGTCATCGCAATGCTTGATTACGGCGATTTTTCCCTTGATAACATTTTCGAGGGAGTCGAGAGGCTTTGCGAGGTTGTATTCTACGGTATAGAGCTTGGCCTCAGCACCGATGTGCTGACTTTCTGTGTTAAGAAGGTATCCTTCGGACGGGCTGATTTCTTTCAGCGACCAATCATCGCCGCAGATATAATACTTGGTGGTAAACTGACCGTTTGCGTCGGTGGTGTAGGTGTCGATGAGCTGATTGCCCTTATAGATGCCGTACTTTGCGCCTGCAAGAGATGCGTCGCCCTGCGGCAAGCCCTTTTCGCTGTCGCTCTTGGTTACAGTAACATTAAACTTCTTGAGGACATTGTCAAAGGACTTGTTCGTTACCTTATTCCACTCGATTGTGGCAGTCTGCTTGTCGGGTACGACATAGCGAGTCGGAGTGTCGACTTCTTCGAGGGTATATCCCGTGCCGATAAGCACATCCTTGAATTTTGCAACGCCGTTTTTGTCGGTCACGGCATACTCGTTGACCTCAATGCCGGAGAGCGATGTTCCGTAGAGGCGGAACTTCATGCCCTCGGTCAGTCCGTCCTCGGCAGTCTTTTTGACTGTGAGGTCGCCGCGGCGGAGCTTGTTGCTGAAGTTGACGGTAGACACCTGACCGCTGACAACGGTTACACGGCGAACCTCCTGCGGAATATATTTGTCATATTCGGTTTCGGTCACGGTGTAAACGCCGGGCTTGAGATTGTCTACCTGAATCACACCGCCGTTTGCGGTTTTAACGGTCTTGTCGATACCATTGCCCTGAATGCGGAAGGTAATGCCGTCCACCTTGCCGTCCTCGCTGACCTTGACGATTTTGGCACTGCCGGGGATCAGCTCGTTGACAGCCTTAATGGTAATCGTGGCGTTCGGGGTGTTCTTGTTGAGTGTGACCGTCCATTCGGATTTTCCGTAAGCACGGTAGTCCTTCGGGAACACGGTTTCCTTGACGGTATAAGTGCCTAACGGGATCGGATCGGCAGCCTTGGCATAGCCGGAGGCATTGGTCGGGCCGATCTTGTATGCTTTACCCGTCTTTTGATTTGTGGCAACGAATACGGCTCCGGCAAGCGCCTTACCGTTTTCATCGGTCTTTTTAACCTCCATGAAGCCGTTTTCGATAAAGAGTTCGTCCGGCAGATGATAATATCCGTTCGGGGTGGACGCCTTATCTCCGTTGGAGGAGTGTGCCATACCTTCGGTGGTGTTGATTTCGGGGCCTCTTTCATTACCTACATGGATGATGAAGTGCTTGCCGTTATACACGCCTGCAAAAATAGCTGCATGGACATGGCTGCTTGAGCTGTTGCCGAAGATGATAATGTCGCCGGGTGTGAGCTTGGAATAGTCCACATTACTCGGACTCGTGCCGACTTTTTCGACCTTACCCTGCGAGGCAAGCTTATTGAGTGCGTTCTGCCAAGTCACGACGGCCTGCGAATTCGTTCCCGTAGCGTTGATGGCGTCGGTAATAAACTGCGTATCCACACCCTCAATGTTAGGCAGATAGTTGCAAATATAGTAGGTCACGAAGCTTGCACAGCAGAGACCGTACTGTTCGAACCTTGCAATATTCGGTGCTTTTCCCGTCACGGTCGAGGAGTCGGAAACCGTTTCCTTGCCGGATGTGGCCGTTCCGTAGTGAATGTCCGACAGAACATTCGGTGCATTTCGTTTCAGTGCGCCGCCGTAGTGTCCGGTCTGATAGATCGTGCCGTTATCCTTTTGCTTCTGAACATTGTATCCCGTATAGGCAAGCGCTCTGACAATGGGGTTGTCGAGCATTTTGTCGGGGATGTCAGAGGCAGGTGCCGCAAACGCTGAGATCGGGAAAGCGCTGAGCACCATTACCAATGCAAGGAGCAAGGATAACAATTTCTTTCTGTTCATATTGACTCATCCTTTCAAGTTTGATTGTATAAAAAAAGAACGCCTGATTTTATCAAGCGTTCTTTTTGGAGTATATCGGGCGGTTATCCGCCGTAGTTTTGGCTGCTTACGCATACGCAGCAGTACCATGTGCCGCCTTTGTAGGTGATGCCGACCGCCATGTAGGTGTATTCGGCACTTCCCACATAGCGCCAATGGCCTGCACTGTTCTTGAAGCCGTTTGCTATTTTATCGGCTATCTCGTCGGCCGTACCCGTCCAATTTCCTTTGGCGGCGGCCTCGGCATTGTATCCTCGGTAGTAGCTGGTTTCGGGCATTCCGCAGTCCGACATATCTACATATTCTCCGTATTTCAATACGGTGCAAGCGTCGGGGCTTGATTCATGCGAGAAGTTTGTTATAAGCTGCTCGGAGCGATAGGTTGCGACCTTGCCGAGTCCGGGGAGGATGGTTGCAGTCGGTGAGCCTTGAGCCTGCCTCAGTGCATTTATCTTTTCTGCCGTTTTCCTTGCCACCTCGTTGGCGGTAGGTGTTTCGGCAGGAGCTTCGGGCTTTTCTGCGGGTGCAGGTGTCTGCGGTTTTTCCTCGGCAGACTTCGGAGCTTCCGTCTGCTTGGACGGTGTCTTGGTCTGCTGGTTTGATTCGACAGGCTTTTTGGTGTCTGCCTTACTGTCGCTGTCGGCAGTGGCATTGCCTTCGGCCTTTTCTTTTTCTGCTGTGGATTCGTCTGACTTTGATTCGCTGTCAGTAGGCAGGCTGCTCTTGGCGGTCGGCTCGGAAGCGGTGTCCGTTACCGTTGCCGTGATACCGCTTTCTGCATTTGCAGACTCACTGTTTGTACTTTCTGTCTTATTCGCACCGCACCCCGCAAGGCTTAGTGTTATCAGCCTGCAAGGAGGACTGCGGGCATTTTCCGTTTCGTCATTATCATCACCTCTACTTACACAATACTGAAAAACTCGCAAAAGTCCAGCGAAATCGAAAAGTTTCGAGAAAAAGTTACATACTTTGTGCCGGACTCTCGTCCTCATCAGGTAATTCGTCCTCGGATTCCTCCAGAGCTTCACGGTAAGCGCCGAGAACGGCGTCGTTAAGACTCTGTCTTGCCTCATCGGTGAGGGCGAAGGCAATGTCGGAATATTTTGTTTCGCCGCTGCCGGTTTTGTAGGAGCGAAAGGGCATCCGGGCGAACATCCCTTTCTGACCGTCCACAACGGCGATGTCCTTGATAACGAATGCGCCGCCGATATTCACACTTGCATACGCCTTGACCGTTGCATTCTCACGCTCGATCATACGGTCGATTTTAGCGGTCAACGAAAGATTGGATTTTTCTGTGTGATTGGTTTTCTTGGTTGCCATAGTAAAATTCCTCCTGATTACAGATTCATTGTCATGCCGCCGTCCTCATCGGGTTCGTCGGCAAGGTCGTCGGCTTCAAGATATTTCTGTGTGTTTTCTTGCGCCCATTCGGGGATGAGTTCCTCTTTCAGTGCGCCCACAAATTCCGTGCGGCGGTAATAGGTCTTTTCGCCGTCCGTCACATGAAATCCAAACACCTTCGTGCCGAGGGAATCGGGGCGGCAGCCGTTGCCGTGGGTGGCGTAAAAAAGCTGATCCTGCGGCGTTTTGCACTCGTCCTTGAGAACGGACGGATTCAGTACAAGTATGCGATCGGTATAGTCGAGCTGTCCGCTGCGCTCACTGTCGCACTGACTGCCGTCATATAATCCGAGTTTATCCCACTGCTGCCTTGTGTCGGAGACAAAGAGATTGACAAGCCCCGGATGGCTGCGCACACAGTATTGCCATGTGTTTTCCTTGTCCATTACAGAGAATCGCCGCGCCCATTTCTTGTTGTCCTCGGAATATCTGCCGTCCTCGATTGATTGGCGGAGGGTGCTTGCCAGCACAAAATTCACACGCTCAAAGCCGTAGCGGACGATGATTTCTTTGGCGCAGGGATTAAGGCGCATACCGTCATAGTGTTCGTCAATGGCTCTCTCGATAGCACGGGCGCAGTCGCAGTTTTCGAGGTAGCTCTCACGCCATTCGTCCTTTTCATCCCATTCCGCAGCTTCCTTGAGGGAATAGAGATATAACGGCTTATGCTCCGGCATTTTGTCCACCTGCTTTCTGTTCAGCCCATTTGACGGACAAATGGACAAGTGCTACACGCTGCTGTTCGGCGGAGAGACTGTCGAGGAAATCCTCAAGCGTCATCTCGGCTTCCTTGTCGGCAGTCTTGGCGCCGGAGCAGTTATCGCAGATTTTCTCGCGCTTTACGGTCACGGTTCTGCCGTCCGGTGATTCGGTGAAGGACAGCACATCGTTATAGGTGAAGCCCACACGCTGTCTGATCTCAAACGGGATAGTGATGCGCCCTCTTTTGCCGAGAACACGGTATAACTTTGTCATATCAGTTCGCCTCGCTTTCATCACAATTATCGCTGCAGGGGCAGTCCTCACAGTCGCCGTCACAGTCAATATCGGCAATGGGACAATTTTCGCAGTCACCGTCGCAGACGATATCCTTCGGATCGTCGATGTTCTCAATGACGATTTTGTGTCCGTCTGTGTACATCTGCATGGGGTCGCCCTCGAACATTCCGGCTTCGAGGAACAGCTCAGCAGGTACGGGAAGCATAATGATTTCTGTTTTTATCTTTTTATTCGGCATACAATGTTCTCCTTTAATATTTTTTCGTAGTCGAGTGGCTTGTCGATGGAATCGAACAAGGTGAGTTGGTGGGGCTGCTGCCGTTCACGCTCAAAGAGGTCGTAATTGGCTATGAGCAGTTCGGGAAATTCTTTGCCGGCCTCGTATTTCTGCGCCATACTATGCACGCGCTTGAAGTCGAAAAAGTTATATTCCTTATATAACTCCCGGATTTCGGGGCAATCGTTATACGACAGCAGGAATTTGCCTTTCATACCCGCAAGGGCATGGTAGAGCCGCAGATGATCCTCCCATGTGAAGCCGCAGTCATACACATATTCGCTTGTGAAGTATGGCGGATCGCAATAGGTGAAGGTCGTCGGACGGTCATAGTGCTTTATAAGGGTTTCAAAGTCCTGGTTTTCTATCACCACATTCTCGCAGCGCTTGGCAAAGTCCTGCACGAGTGAAAACAGCGTTCTGAGGGAAAACGGCTGACAGGCAAAGGACTTGCATCCGCTGGAATAACTGTAGCGGATGAGCTTCAGAAACATAGCGGCTCTGCGCAGGTCGTGGTCGTTCCGTGTCGCCGAATACAGCGTCCGTACTTCCTTTGCGGTTACTTCCGGCAGCAGTATTTCCGTGAGGTCAAGCTGTGCCTTTAGGTAGTCCTCATTAAATTCCTCTTTTTCAAAGAACTTTTTCAGCACGGCAAAATCGTCACGGGAATTCAGGCTTAAAAAGCCCAGCTCTCGGATGAATTCCATAGGGCGGTCGCGCATACAGCGGAACAGATTGACGAGGTTGTGGTTGTAATCGTTGAACACCTCGAATTTGTCCGGCACGGGCTTCCCAAGCAGTACCGCACCGGAGCCGCCGAACGGCTCAACATAGCGGTCACAGCCTATGGGGAACAGAGCGTACAGGATATGCAGGATCGAGGTTTTGTTGCCGATCCATGTTACGGGGGATTTTATTTTGATCACCTCACTTTGAGGCGGTCAACCGTTCCGAAAACAAAAAAAGCGGTATCTTTCGTTCTCAAAACGATCGATACCGCCGTGGATTTATTGCTTATTCTGTTTTAGTTCTCTCTTTGGCACGGAGCCTGCGTATCTCGTCCTCGTACTCGTTGATGCGGTTGATTTGCATACATTCGAGAATACAAAAACTAACGCACCCGCCGAGGAGCAGGCCGATCATGAGCATGGCAATTTCCATTTTACATTCCTCCCATCGTGATTTCTTCGTCTTCATCGGGAAACAGCTCGGCAGACTGCACTGCGTCCTCTCCGAGTCCTTGCAACAGTGCGTTAAACTGCTCGATGTCGCAGCATTGGCGAATACCGTATGCGGCGCACAGATCTCGGTAATAGCCGAGCTCCATATCATCTCTGTCCATAAGGAGATTTTCATTCAGTTCAAGCCAAGCCTTGCTTTGCTCCCAACATACGCAAAGGGAGGTCGGGAAGCCGCCTGTTTGGTCGCACTGAAAATCCGGCGAAGTATATACCTCGCCGGATGCGTAAAGCTCTGCGGTTTTCTTTTGCAGTTCGTCATAGGTCATAAGCGCATACCCATCCCTTCGTCCTCGTCCTCGGATTCATCCTCGCCGCCCGTTATATTAACATATTCTCTGATAATACCGAGAGCTTCGTCATAGCTGCCGCAGCCGGTGATGCGCCCGGTCATTTCCGATGCCTGTTCCGCAAGTCCGTTATGGCGGAGAGTTCGGGCGGCAAGCCCCATAAGGTTGAAGATGTTTCCGTCCTCGCCGATGAGCCTGCAGTCGGGCTTTTCCTGTTCGGGCGCGGCTTCATCAACAAAGCCGCCGAGCTTGTTCGGCACATAGTCCGACAGCCATGTACCGCCGAACTGCTCATGGGAACGCAACCGCCACATGGCGAGCTTGCCCATGTCGATTTCCAACCCGTCCTCAAAGGGAAAGAGGATATTGGTGAGTTCACCGTTTTGGAATACCGAGATATTTTCAAATCTGCTGTCGTTTTTCAATATACCCTCATCGGTGAGCAGACCGTTGATGCCGTCAAGCCACTCCTGCGGGTCGCCGCCGCAGCCCTGTAAAATAAGTCCTTCCTTACCGTTCATCCGGCGTAATTCCTCTGTTTTTACGGTTTTAATGCTCATAACTGCATACCTCCCATCTGCATGGTTTCGTCCTGGGCTTCTTCCTCGGCAAATTCCTCTGCCGTCATTTCTTCTCCCAAGAAGTTTGGCTCGGTGTCCTCGTCCAGTGAGATATATCCGCACTCTCCGAAGTCCAGTGCTTCTTTCAGAAGCACCGTGCCACCGTGGTTAACGCCCACTCTCGGCTCTACCGAACAAAAGCGGCCGCCGTCGTCGCTGTGGCGGAGGTCATAGGCATACAAGCCTTCGGGGATCTGTTCGGGCATGAGCCGTCCGTTGCTGAACAGCGCTCTGCGGTCAAGCACCTCAATGACATCCAGCTTTTCCTCGGTCATCGCCTGCGTTTTCAGTTCCTTTGCCTCCGGCTTGTCATACGGAACGGGCTTGAACAGATGGCCGTTTCGGGCGGAAATAACGCCGTAATCCGTAACGGCTGCACCGAGGCGACCGAGCAGCTTATCCGCCTCATTTCTCGGAAGCAGATTTTCAAGCCACCTGCTGTCGAACTCCGTGCTTGTGTTTTCAAGAATATACTTCTTGAAGAAGACATCCGCAGTGTCAGGTTCGGCAGTAAATTCATAACGCCACAGATTTTGTGCTACATTCAGTGCGTCATGAATGCTTGCCGTGTTTTCGGCGTCGAGAACGGCTTTGAATTTTAACCTGTTCGCTTTCGCTCATGATGCTGATTTCCGCAGCAAGCTTATTGAGCGTTTGGACATCACTCATGCTGCCGAACATCTCCGAGGTAATCTGCGGGATTACAGATTCAAAATCGTAGTACACGCAATCGCCGATCTCTGCTTCATTAAATGCTGCGGCATAATTTGCGAGTATGTCGCTTGCCATTGGGAGGCTCAGCCATATAGCCCTATCTGCCGGATCGCCCTTGATATGCTCCGGCGTACCCGATACGAGCAGACGGATGACAAAGTCGGAGGATTCGGATTCCTCGTCCGGCAAGGTCACGCCGTCATATATCTCCGGTCGGTCATAATGGACGGTGGGGATATACAGCCTGCCCTCAAACACGCCACTATCGTTTTTCTGCTGCACTCTGCCGATCTGTTCTGCGTTCAAAAACGGAACGGCACTTTCGGGGATACCTTCGAGGTCGGAGAGCAGTTCGTTTTCAAAGGTAAACCGACCGAGCTCGGCAAGATTGCTCACATTATGAGCGACGGGAACGGTGTCCAAGCCGTAGGTGCAGTTGATGAGGTCCTTGATGCTGACGAGTCCATCGTTGTCCGCAGCTCTGAAAACCTCATCGGTTACGGCGTAAAATACGGGCATCTCCTCGTCGGTAAGGGATACAAGCCGCTTGGCAAAGAAGTTCAGCTCGTCCAAGCTGAATGTGTCCAAGCGGATGTCCTGCAGCTCCGGCAGGATATCGCATTCGAGGATGCTGACTTCAACCGTGTTTTCTCTGCCGGCAGCACGGGTTCTCTGCATAGCGTCCTTGATTTCATAGTCCGCCGCAGGCAGCAGTAATTCGGCATAATAATATCCGCCGTTAAGTGCTTTTTCGGCGGACAGTTCAAGCCTCATAATTTTTCTGTTATAGTTCATTCTCGCTTATCCTTTCTGAATTTGCTCTTGGTAGATTCGCTTAATAACGGCACCTACAGCAGAAACGACAGGCACGCTCACGGCGTTGCCTGCCATTTTGTATAGCCGTCCGTCCTTCAGTCCCGTGGCGACTGCCTTATCGAATTGTTCATTCGCAAAGCCTTGCAAGCGCCAGCATTCTCTCGGCGTGAGCTTTCGCACTCTGCCGTAACGGAGGATACCGTGCCGGTCCTGCACCGTAAGGGTGAACATCGGCTCGTTAGGCTCTTTGATCCAACGGCCCTGCTGACGGATGGTTTTCTTATCGGGCGTCACAACGGCTCTCGGCTCGTCCTCAATAAACACGGCGGAGTGTTCGCCCTTGTGCTTGCTGATGCCGCTGTCCTGTCGGGCAGTAATGCACCGAGCCGTTTCGGTAAGTTGCGGATCGGCGTTCATGTCGATAAAAAAATAGCCCTGCGTATTGCCGGGCGTTACGGTATGGGCGATCTTTTCTCCGACCCGTCCTCGCCGTGTATTCATTGTCGGGTAGGCAAGGTCTATGCTGTCGCCGGGGTGTGCGAGCTGAAAGCCGGATTTTGTATCTACCTTGATAGGCAGTGCTACATCGTAGAGTCCGGTTTTTCCTCCGAAGCCTCCAGCATTGCTTGTGAGAGTAATGCCGACTCCCTCGTCCGAGTAGACCCGATTGCCCTCTGTGCCTCCAAGGAGTTGGATAAGAGCCGCTGCATTTGCGTTTGTGAAAGATAGTATTTCTCCGGCACATCGCTCTCTAAGATATCCGACAATATACACGCGCTTTCGGGATTGGGGAACACCGAAATCCTTGCTGTTAAGGATTTGCCATGCGACATCGTACCCCAACTCATCCAGCGCACCGAGGATGGTCGCAAAAGTCCTGCCTTTGTCATGCGAAAGCAGACCGGGAACATTTTCAAGCAGCAGAAAAGGTGGTCTTTTAACGGCGGCAATGCGGGCGATCTCAAAAAAGAGAGTGCCTCTTGTGTCATCTTGGAATCCTCGGCGGAGTCCTGCGATACTGAAGGACTGGCAGGGAAAGCCGCCGCAAATAAGGTCGATATCCGGCAGGGTGTATGGGTCAATGGTTCTTGCGTCTGCAAAATATAGTTCTCCTTTCGTGGGGTACATGGCGTCGTACGCCTGCTTTGCGTATATATCTATTTCGCAGGAGCCGATGCATTCAAAGCCGCCGAGTCTGTCAAGCCCCGACCGAAAGCCGCCGATGCCTGCAAACATATCCAGATATTTGATCGGCATAGATCATCCGACCGATACCGTTGTTTTTTCTGTTCCACCTCGCTTTCCTTACATCGTCATACCGAAGCCCTCGGTCTCGTCCTCATCCTCGGTTTCCTCATCGTTGCCGTTGTCGCCCTCACATTCGCCCACAAAGCCGTTTTCTGCGACTTCCTCGTCCGTTTCTTCGCAGATATCCTCTGCGGGGCTTTCGGCGTCGATTTGGCTCTCACGCTCGGCCTGTTCTCGGTCGAGCTCAGTTTCAATAAGACCGAGGACGAATTCCTTCTGACTCATATTGTTGCGGTGCAGGTAATCCTTGATCCTCTGAAACAGTTCCTCCGGCACCTGAAATGCCATCGTTCTCATATTGCCCATGCTATTTCCTTCTTTCTGCTGTATTTTCGGGTGAAGCTCATCGTCCACCGCAAGAGTAATGAATTCAGCCATTGTCATCCCTTCATGCCGTTCGAGATATTCTCTGATTTCGGCATGGAGGTTGGCGTCGATTTTTACGGTGATGCCTTTCTTTTCATCCGCCATTGCGCTCGTTCCTTTCTATATATTTTTTGATAATTTCCGCAAGCAGTTCCTCTACCGACACTTCACGCTCGGCTGCTTCCCGAAGCAGCATATCTGCCTGCGGCTGTGGAATTAAAATATCGTGTTCCAATAGGCAACCTCCTACATTCCCATGACGGGGCCGTTGTCCTCGTCCATGTCCTCGCTGTCGGCCTGTTCCTCGGCAAGCTCCTCATCGGTGAGCTTGCGGAAGGAGTCCTCTCCGGGGATGATGCCGAGCTGCCTGCCGTTATCGAATTTGCAATGAACGGTGGACATATCATCTACAAACATTACTGTGCCGCGCATATCGTCCTCGACAGGTCGGGGATCGTCACCCATGTGCAAAAGCAGGATACGAGTTCCTTTGGGATAGAGTTCTTTGTATCGCTGTGCCTGTCTGTGCAGGCGGTCATATTCGTTCATTTCATTTACCTCCGTGTTTTCGTTATAATTTCATTTCGTAATATTCCTCCGGCGGCCGTAAAAAGGAGAAGTCGACATCCTCGATGTTGTCACAATGTCCGGCAAGGAAATTTTCATCCCGTTCCATGCGCATCATCAGATATGCGACCTCCTCGGGAGTGGCGGTCACGGTTTCTTCGCCGCCGTACAAATAGGCTTCGGCGTGTACGCTGACCTCTGTTTCCGCATCGGCATTTTCCATAAAGTTATCAAAGGCTGTCCAGCCGACGAGGTCGTCGTACTCTCTCGGTATTCCTCCGACCATGAATTCCGCTTCGTCATAGCCTGCGGTTACGGTAACCGCAGAAAACAGCAAGGCCATATATTACATCCCTCCCATCTGCATTTCGTTTTGCTGCCGGTATTCGTCAAACTCGCTCTCGGTCATCATGGCGTAGTCATCGCCGCTGTTCCAGAACGAAACGAACAGTTCGCCGTCCATCGTATCAATGGGCTGCTGCTCAAAGCCCTCGCCGAGCCCGTCAGCACATTGCCCGGTGATCCAGCCCCGAAGTGCTTCCGTTTCCTCTGCCGTGAGCGCTTCCTTGAGGCCGCAGTCAATTCGTCCAAACAGCCTGCTGCCGTACAGTTCCACCGACCATACAGCCGAGGTCAGCTTTTCGCTTACACCGTCATCCTTGTTATAGTAGGTTGCCATATCGTTTTCGTCATTGGCGGTGTATTTCATCAGTGCATCGGCGATCTCATCGGCGCTGTCGGCAAGGTAGGAATCTCCGACCGTGAACATATCTCCGTCGCCCTCGTCAATGTTTCCGACAAGCGGACAGAAGAATACAGCCTTTACGGGACCGGCATCCTGCGTCATCTGACGGACGGCGGAAATCACCTCGTCCATTGAATCGTACTGGTCGTAGAGGACATTCTGTTCAAGTTCCTCTTTGATATCCTCGCTTGCCGCTCCAATAACAAGCGTCAGCATATTGGCATCGGCGATGGTGTTTTTCTCTTGCAGTGTGAGGAGCAGATGCCGACCGAAGTCGCTCTCACTGAACAGCTTTACGCCGATGTCCTCGTCCTCGTTGTCGGTCAGCAGGATCTGTTTCGGCGGCTGCATAATGCCGATAGACTGTAGCTTTTCATAAATGTCGTAAATGCTGTGAGGCAGTTCGAGAACAAGGGTGTTCTCTTTCTTGCGGATAATAGCGGTGATCATATTTACATTCCTCCCATTGTTATAGGCTCGTCCTGATATAAGATGTCCAGCAGGCTTGTATCGGTGTCGTTGTAGATGAAGCCGCCGCAAACAAATTTGCCGTAAAATTTATCCGAGATATATTCTCCGAATCCCTCATAGTCGAAATAATCTTCCATTTCAAGATCAAGAATATATCTGTCTTCGGTTTCGGTAAAAAATCTTCCCACCTCGGCATAGCTTGTTGCTCCCTCAATGAAGGTGAAGCACCCGATATTCCTTGCCAGCCTTGTAAGCTGCTCGGCGTCCTCGGCTTCGGCATATTCCGCCACAGACCACAGCTTTTTCAGATCCATATCCGCCGTATTAACGGTGGCGGTCAGCCGGTTCAGCTCGTATACGCCTTCCTCGGAGGCGATCTCACGGAATCGCCCGAACCATTCGGGGCTGTCGGTATTGAAGTCCTCCAGCGTAATTTTCACCTCATCCGCTGTTGTGCCGAGCCTTGCAAACGCCTTGTCGATGGCTTCCTCCTCACAGGGAAAATACAGATATTCGGTTTTGCCGCCATACTCGGCCTTGGCAACGCAAAGCACCCCCGGATCATACAAATACGGCGGGAAGGTCTGTCCGTCATATGACCGTTGGAACGGCGTGTTTTCATCAACGAACAGCATTCCGTGTTCGGTAAATATGCCGTTGCCGGACTGTATCAGCTCCCGTCCGAGCTGCGCATATTTCGGGTCATCCTCATCGTGTGCCGGTATGCAGCCGTTAACCGTCAGCAGATACTCTCTGCCGATTTTGCCCATGTCACCGATATCCCGAATCAGCGGATAGCGATTGAGGTTGAAGCTCAGATTAATGAGGTCGGGCAAGGTATCGAAGCCCTCTAATTTCATCGCCTCGTAAAACTGATATTCCTCATCGCCGAAGAAACTGTCCATCCGTTTTCCGAGAAAGTTGACTTCATCGAGGTTAACGAATCGGTCTTGGAGGCAGCCGAGTTCATCGGGAAATATGACCTCGGACACATAGAGTTCAAGGGGTGTGACATCCTCGGCGTGGATTCTTTCGAGTGCCGCATTCATTTCTTTTTCGGTGCAGGGAAAGCGGAGGACGGTCTGATTGTTGCCGTATTTGATTTTCAGTTTAATCATGGCGGTTCTCCCTTATGGCTGCGAGTCCGAATCGGCGGATCGCCATAGCGTTGCAGATGGTGCGGAACAGCATAGGCGGAACAAGGTCGGCGTCCGACAGATCCGACACGGTAAGATGCTTTGTCCCGAGCGCCAAATCCTTTGCCGCACAGTAGAGGGTGTAGGCTCGTTCGGTGCAATTATTGGGTTTAATGTTCTCAAAAAACACGCAGCCGTTATTTATATGGTGCTTGCAGCAGCTCCACAGCCTTTGATCGGCAGTGAGCAGATACAGTGCCGAAAGCAATGCGTAATTTGCTTTGGGAATGTTCTTGGCAGCAAGTGTAAATCTTGCCCGATGCTTTTCATTTATATATGTCATGGGCTTTCCTCGCTTTCTATATATTCATTGAATCTCTTTCGGAAGGGCGGACAGCGTATCTGCCTCATGGTGGCTGTCAGTATCTCTGTGGAGGTAGCGGCGGTTGCGTGATGAATACCTGTGCTTCAGTAAAGCGGAAGCCCACGCCTCTCGGTGCAAAATTCGGAACGGTTATCATCAGCCGTTCCATGCGTCTATCATATGGATTATCTGAAAATATGGTCATTGTCTTTTCTCCTTGTGAAATAGAAAAAGCCCTCCGGTTTTTGTGTAACCGAAGGGCGATTGATAGTATTACATATTCTGTTGCGGGGGTGACACCTGTTCAAAGGTCGGCGGCTCGGCTTCGAGGGAGGGATATGCATCTGTGAGTTTTTCTTGAAGCTTATCCAACTGCCGTTCCTGCTCATAGGTCAGCGTTTCGCAGTTGCCTTTGGTGAAGTCCACACAGCGACAAAGGTATGCCGATTCATTCTCACTGAACAGACGGTGTTTGCTGACGAGACCGGAGCGCACGGCAAAGGCTTCCTTGACATATTCATAGTTCGGAGAATAATCTCCCCAGAACACCGAGTCGCCGTCTGCATTCTGTTTCCATGTGCAGAACATAAAGCCGTTCTTTTCACTGTAGGTTGCTGCCAACACCGTATCTCCGAGGCGGCAAGTTGTCTGTAATCGGAGACATCGGCAGCTTTCATCTTCGGTGCGTGTTCGTAGAATCCGACATATTCTCGCACCGTAGAGATCTCATCCTGAATATCTGCAATTTTACTGCGGTATTCATCCGAGAGGTTTTGGTCGGCGTTGCTTAGAAATTGACCGTTGTATTTTATCCGGCAGAGGGGGATGCCGTCCGATGACACCTCCAGCCATTCGTTACCATCCATCTTGGTGTCGTACCGAGCCTTGAGCCGTTTGGCTAATTCTTTCTGTAGCATATCTGATTTCTCCTTTTTTTAGGGTAATAAAAAAGGCAGATAGATTTTTGCTTTCTATCTGCCTGTGTATCATTATTCGGTTGTGTGAGAGTTCAAGTCTATCCACAAAGGGAAAACGGCGATTTTACATCTGTGTTTTGGTACAGAGAAAAATCGCCGTTTGGGTAGCAAAAAAGCCCGATATAATCGGGCTTTTCGCAAGAGACATCTTTTTTGTCTCCACATTATGGCGCGCCTGACTGGATTCGAACCAGCCGCCTTCAGAGTCGGAGTCTGACGCTCTATCCAAATGAGCTACAGGCGCATATTAAATAAAACACAACTGCCTTGTGCGGACGAAGCATCTCGACCGCACAAAGCATTTTTATATCTCAGACGTTAAATCTGAAAAGAACTATATCTCCGTCCTGCATAATATAGTCCTTGCCCTCGGAGCGTATTTTGCCCTTTTCCTTTGCAGCCTGCATCGAACCGCACGCCATAAGCTCGTCAAAAGAGATAACTTCGGCACGAATAAAGCCGCGCTCAAAATCGGAGTGTATTTTACCTGCCGCCTGGGGAGCCTTGGTACCTTTCTTTATTGTCCACGCTCTGACCTCTGGTTCGCCTGCGGTGAGATAAGATATGAGTCCGAGCAAGCTGTATGAACGCTGTATAAGCATATCGAGTCCGCCGCTCTCAATGCCGGCGTCCGACAGGAACATTTCCTTTTCCTCTTTTGAGAGAGACGAAATTTCCGCTTCAAGCTCGGCACATATCGGAAGCACTTCGGCACCCTCTGCCTTTGCTATTTCACAGACGGCTTTATATCTCTCGTTATTTTCGATATTCGAGGCAAAATCATCTTCGCTCATATTGCAGGCATAAATTACGGGCTTTGCGGAAAGCAAACCTATATCCGCCAATATGGCCTTTTCATCGTCGTCAGCCTCCACGGCACGGGCACCGACTCCGTTTTCGAGCTCCGTTTTAAGACGTTTTAAAAACTCGAGTTCCGTAAGAAGGCTCTTATCGCCCTTAGCCGCCTTTGCGGTACGGTCTATGCGGCGATCAAGAATCTCAAGGTCGGAGAGAATGAGCTCAAGATTTATGGTTTCAATGTCTCTTTTCGGGTCAACCGAGCCGCTGACGTGCATTATGTCGTCGTTATCAAAGCATCGTACAACATGTATAACAGCGTCAACCTCGCGGATATGCGACAGAAACTTATTACCGAGACCCTCACCCTTGGAGGCACCTTTTACAAGACCCGCTATATCAACAAATTCGATTACCGCGGGAGTTATTTTTTTAGGCGAATACATTTTGGCAAGCTCGTCAAGCCTGTAATCGGGCACAGCCACAACGCCTACGTTCGGCTCAATAGTGCAGAACGCATAGTTTGCAACCTCGGCGCCTGCATTGGTTATAGCATTAAAAAGCGTACTCTTGCCTACGTTCGGCAAACCTACGATACCAAGTTTCATTATGAATTTACATCCTTTATTTATAAAATTCCGATATTGCTTCGGACGCCTTACCGGGGTCGCCGCAAACAACCATAATAACATAGTCACCGCTTACCTCGACAAGACAATTATCTATTTTTCTGTTTTCGTCGGAGCTGAGTGTGGAATAAGAGTTGCGACAATCCGAAAGTCTGCCGTCAACAGCCGACGCCGCAATCTTTTTTTCGGCCTCGCTACTCACCCTGAACACCGCGATTTCATCCGCTGACAGCGCCGATGAGCTTTTGTATACCGCGGAATTCTCGATAATTGCGACAGGCACGCCGTAGTAATTGCCGACTTGCTCATTTTGAAGTTTTACGACGCCGACAAGAGATGTTTCCGATATAATTCGCTCCGCTATCTGCTCTGCCGATGACGCCGTGATAACGTGTGACGATACGCCACGGTTCTTATGACGTATATAGCCTTTGCCGAAACCAACGACAGCAAGAGCCGACATCACGAGCAGCAGTACTAATGCAAGTGCTATCCCCTTCTTCTTTTTGCTCCCTTGTGACATAAGAAAATTCCTTTTCCGTACATAACGGTGGATTTTTAATAAGCTACCCCAAATACAGTTTAAAGCCGCAAGCCGCAAAACAACTTATAAATATTATCACAATTTGTGATATTTAGCAACAGCACAATTTTCCTTTTCGGTTTTTTGATGTCATTTGCCGCAAGGCAAAGGTATTTTCTCCTTGAAACACGCAAAACGGCGGAAAAACCGCCGTTTGATTTTACATGGATTTATTCACCGCAGCGTCTGTTACATACAAAACAATACCAATCGCCGTCACGGCGTGTTTCGATTATGTTAAACCCGTTTTCACAGAGCTTTGCTTTTACTTCGTCCGCGCGCGGTGCTATAATGCCGGAAGTAATAAAAACGGCGTCGCCCTTCATAAATGCACCCACCTGTGATGAAAACATCATAACGACATCCGCCACGATATTTGCCGCGACAACGTCAAATTTACCCGTTACCTTATCTGCAAGATTGCCGCATATAACCGTAAATTCGGGCTCGGTAAAGCCGTTTACCCTGCCGTTTTCACGAGCGGTTTTAACAGCCAGCTCATCTATATCAACACCGACCGCTTTTTCCGCTCCGAAAAGAAGCGACGCAATGGACAATATACCGCTTCCGCAACCCGTATCAAGAACGGATGAGCCTTTTTTCACATATTTTTCAAGAGCTTCAAGGCATAGCTTGGTGGTATTATGTCCGCCCGTACCGAATGCAAGCCCCGGCTCTATAGAGAGCACGGCACGATTGTCGGAATTATCGTAATCATCAATCCACAGCGGTCTTATAAGAAGCTTATCGCCTATTTTGAGCGGTTTGAAATATTCTTTCCAATTATTTTCCCAATCCTCGTTTTTGCAAACGGAGAGGTCTATTTTATTTGGTATATTTTCCGCCTTCAGCCTCTCGCGAGATACGAAACCGCCTCGCTCGGATTTTCGTCTTCGGGAATATATATGTGGATAAAGCCCTTTGTACGGTCTTTTTTCAGCAGCTCTTCATCAATGAGGTCGATATTTGCAATCTCCCAGGTTTCCTCTTCGAGATTTCTGTAATCCTCGATGTATATTCCGTAGGGAACTGTCATATTGGCAATTGCCGCCGCCTTATCAATGTCATCGGCGTTTATCTCAAGTGAAATTTCAGTCCAATTCATTTTAAAGTCCTTTTATTATTTTTTGCCGGTGGAGCCGAAGCCGCCCTCGCCGCGGTCTGTATCGGAAAGCTCCGAAACCTCGCAAACGGGCATACACGATACCGGCATTATTACAAGCTGGGCTATTCTCTCGCCCGGCATAATTGTGTAGCTCTCGCGTTTTTGATTTATAACGCCTACCTTGAGCTCACCGCGGTAATCACTGTCTATAACGCCTACGGAATTGAGGAGTCCTATGCCGTGTTTTACCGAAAGACCGCTGCGCGCAAAAATAAACGCCGCATATTCGCTTGACGGTATTTCAATGGCAAGACCCGTCGGAATCACCGCAGTATCTCCGCAGGAAAGGGTGAGCGGTTCTTTTAAAAGAGCGCACAAATCAAGACCGGCACTGCCGGAGGTTGCTCTTTCGGGGACCTTGGCGTCGGGGTCGAGTTTTTTGATTTTTAAGGTTTCCATAAACAAATTCCTCTCTGAAAAAAATAAAGGATAGTTTTAACACTATCCTTTATTTTAACATAAACACGCTATGTTTTAAAGTTATTTTTTTCTTTTGCCGAAGAAGCCCTTTTTCTCTTCTTCCTTACCGTAATTTGCGGGATTTCCGAAAGAAGCGTCAAGCTGTTTCATAAGCTCTTTTTGCTCCGAAGTCAACTCTCGCGGAACGTCAACGATAACTCTGACAAGCTCGTCGCCGTGACCTCTGCCGTTAAGACTCTGGATACCGCGGTTTTTAAGCTTAAATACCGTTCCGCTCTGAGTGCCTGCGGGTACGTTGTATTTAACCTTGCCGTCAAGAGTCGGAACCTGAAGCTCGCAGCCGAGAGCTGCCGCAGGGAAGCTTATATGCATCTCAACCCAAACATTGTAGCCGTCACGCTCGAATATCGGGTGAGGACGTACGTTTACCGCGATGCGAAGATCGCCTGCCGGGCCGCCGTTTGCGCCCTTGTTGCCCTGACCGCGCGCATTTATAATCTGACGGTCGTCAATACCCGCCGGAATATCAACGGTGAGCGTTGCGGTCTTACGAATTCTTCCCGCGCCGTGACATTTTTTGCAGGGCGAGTCAATAATCGTACCTTTTCCGTTACACTTCGGACAGGCTTTTTGAGTCTGAAACATACCGAACGGAGTTCTCTGCGAGGATGTAATCTGACCTTTGCCGTGACAATCCGGGCACGTTTTGGGAGAAGTACCGGGAGCGGCACCGCTGCCGTGACATTCGTCGCAGACCTCTATTCTGCTGTATGTGACATCACGCTTACAGCCCTTTGCCGCCTCTTCAAACGATACGGTAACAGTAGCCTGAGTATCGGTACCGCGCTGAGGTGCGTTGGGGTTTGAATTGCCTCCGCCGAACCCTCCGCCGAACCCTCCGCCGAAAATATTGCTGAATATATCGCCGAGGTCAAAATCAAAGCCTGCGCCGCCGTATGCTCCTCCCTGTGCTCCTGCCCCGTAATTCGGGTCTACGCCTGCATGGCCGAACTGGTCATAACGCGCTTTTTTCTGAGGGTCGGAGAGAACCTCGTATGCCTCGTTAGCCTCCTTGAACTTTTCCTCGGCCTCTTTGTTGCCGGGGTTTAAGTCGGGATGATATTTTTTAGCAGTTTGGCGATATGCTTTTTTTATCTCATCTTCGGTGGCGTTTTTACTTACGCCGAGGACTTCGTAATAATCTCTTTTTTCTGCCATATAACAATCACTCCGTGGCGCCGTCGGCGCCGCTGTTTATAGTATATTTGAAATAACACATTACCGCCTTCTCCCCAAAAAAGGGCAGGAGAGAAAGCGGATAAAAGTGATTATTTCTTGTTGGGATCGTCCTCAACGTCGGTGTAATTTGTCTCGTAATAGCCGTCCTGACCGGGAGCATTGCCCTGTGCGCCGGCACCCGGGTTCTGCTGAGCACCGCCTGCTGCCTGCTGAGCCGCAGCAGCCTGCTTGTAGATTTCTTCCGAAATCTTGTAGAAGCTCTGAGTAAGCTCTTCTTTCTTAGCCTTGATGTCATCGGCATTGTCGCCCTTCAAGGCCTCTTTAAGAGCGTTGAGCTTATCTTCAACGTCCTTTTTGTCAGATTCGTTTATCTTATCGCCGTTTTCGGAAAGAATCTTGTCGCACTGATAAACCATCTGATCGGCTTCGTTGCGTACATCGATCTCCTCTTTGCGCTTCTTATCCTGCTCCTCAAACTGAGCAGCTTCTTTAACCGCCTTATCAATATCGTCCTTGGACATATTGGTAGATGAGGTTATGGAAATGGACTGTTCCTTCTGAGTGCCGAGGTCCTTAGCCGAAACGTGAACTATACCGTTTGCGTCGATATCAAATGTAACCTCAATCTGAGGTACGCCGCGGGGAGCGGGCATAATGCCGTCGAGATGGAATACGCCGAGGGTCTTATTATCCTTAGCAAATTCTCTTTCACCCTGAAGCACGTGAACCTCAACAGAGGTCTGATTGTCGGCAGCAGTCGAGAAAATCTGACTCTTCTTTGTGGGGATTGTGGTATTTCTCTCGATAATCTTGGTGGAAACGCCGCCCATAGTCTCGATACCGAGTGAAAGCGGAGTTACATCAAGAAGAAGTATACCCTCAACGTCGCCGCCTAAAACGCCGCCCTGAATAGCCGCGCCGACTGCAACGCATTCATCGGGGTTGATGCCCTTAAACGGCTCTACTCCCGTGAAATTCTTTATAGCTTCCTGAACTGCCGGAATTCTTGAAGAACCGCCGACAAGAAGTATCTTATTGAGGTCGGACGCTTTAAGACCTGAGTCCGAAAGAGCCTGACGAACGGGACCCATTGTAGCTTCTACAAGGTCTGCGGTCATCTCGTTGAACTTAGCTCTTGTAAGAGTGGTTTCAAGATGCTTGGGGCCTGTGGCATCGGCTGTGATGAAGGGAAGGCTTATCTGAGAGGTGGTAACGCCGGAAAGCTCAATCTTGGCTTTTTCGGCAGCCTCTTTAAGTCTCTGCATAGCCATCTTATCATTGCGGAGGTCTACGCCCTGCTCCTTTTTGAACTCATCTGCAAGCCAGTCGATAATTCTCTGGTCGAAATCGTCGCCGCCGAGGTGGTTATTACCAGCCGTAGCAAGAACCTCCTGAACGCCGTCGCCCATCTCAATGATTGATACATCGAATGTACCGCCGCCGAGGTCATATACCATTACCTTCTGGTCGGATTCCTTATCAATGCCGTAAGCCAAAGCTGCAGCTGTCGGCTCGTTGATTATTCTCTTAACATCAAGGCCTGCGATTTTGCCTGCGTCCTTAGTAGCCTGACGCTGTGAATCGGTGAAATATGCGGGAACCGTAATGACAGCCTCCGTAACCTTGCCGCCGAGATAGCTCTCTGCGTCGCCCTTGAGCTTCTGAAGAATCATTGCGGAAATTTCCTGCGGAGTGTAGCTTTTATCGTCTATGGTGACCTTATAATCCGAGCCCATATGTCTCTTTATCGAAGAAACAGTTCTCTCGGGATTTGTGATTGCCTGACGCTTTGCAACCTGACCGACCATTCTCTCACCGGTCTTTGAGAATGCGACAACCGACGGAGTGGTTCTTGCACCCTCGGCGTTTGCGATAACAACAGGCTCGCCGCCCTCGATAACCGCTACGCATGAATTTGTAGTACCTAAGTCAATACCTATTACCTTAGCCATAATTTATTCCTCCAAAACATTATTTATTATTTAATTGGCAACCTTGACCATTGCGGGACGCAATATTTTGTCGCCAAGCTTATAGCCTTTTGAAAATACGTCGGTAATGACGTTTTCCTTTTCGTTTTCATCGTCCTCGTGCATAACCGCATTGTGGAGATTTGGGTCAAAGGAATCGCCCTTTTCGCCGAACGACTCAACGCCGAGCTTTTTAAACACCTCGGAGAACTGATTGTAAATCATATCAATCCCCTTCATATAATCCTCGGGCGATGCGTTTTTGTTTTCCGCGGCGCGTTCAAAATTATCCATCACGGGTAAAAGCTCCGCCAAAACAAGCGCCTTTGAATCGCTGTACGCCGCCTCTTTTTCTTTTTGAGAGCGCTTACGGAAATTATCATACTCGGCGAGTGTACGTAAAAGCCTGTCGTTAACGTCTTTAAGCTGAGAAGCTAAGCTCTCGGCCTCGGACACCTCTTTTTCGACCTCGATTTCTACGTTATCGGTCTTTTCGCCGTTGATTTTTTCGTTCTTTTTATCAGCGCCTTTAGGCTCTGTTTCTTTTTTCTTTGCCATTGTTTTCAGCCCTTTCATTATGAACAGGTTATGTTAAATTCGTTACCGAATTAAAAGCTAATCGTCAATATTGTGCGAGAGTATTCTGCTGACAATATCGGTTAAATACTTAAGGCTCGGAATAAGGCGGCTGTAATCAAGCCTCGTGGGGCCTATAATTCCGATAGTACCGCTGTCTCTGCCGCCGACCTTATATTCACCGAATATCATACTTGAATTCTGAAGCTCGCGAAACAGGTTTTCGCGGCCTATTAAAACGTTCGGTGTATCCTCCGTCCCCTTCTTCTCGGTGTACTTTTTGAACACCTGCGACAAAGGCTCCGAGCGGCGAAGAAACTCCATAAGCTCGTATGCGTTTGACTCAAACTCGCGATAGTTCAAAAGATTTGACTGACCTTCAAGCAAAAGTTCGGTATGCTCCGTCAAAGCCGCCAAATCTGCAAGTGTTACAAGAAGCGGAGTCATCGCAAACGATTTATCACCGAGCGACAGTGCCACCGTTTGGATTTTTGCGATGCTGAGACTCGCCGCCGGCTTACCGATAAAATGTTGTTTTGTTATATTGTAAAACGTCTCGACTATATCAAGGGTTATCTCGGAATTTGTTCTGCATACGCGGCTTTTGAGTATACCCGACGAAGTCAGCATAACGACCATTGCGGTTTTTGTGCCTATGGGGACAAGCTCGACGCGGCGTATAACCGCCTGGCTGTCGGCAGGCGTTGTGGAAACGGCAGCGCAGCCCGTAAGCTCCGATAAAACAAGTCCGGCTTTTCTGAGTACGCTCTTTGTCTCGGACGGAACGCCCTCAAGCTTTGAGTCAATAATGCGTTTTTCTTTATCGGAAAGCTCATATCTGCCCATAAGGTTATCGACATAATAGCGATAGCCCTCACTTGACGGAATTCTGCCTGCCGAAGTGTGAGGCTGCTCAAGATAACCTGCCGTGACAAGGTCGGCCATATCGTTACGAACGGTAGCGGACGAAACGGAAAGCCCGGGCAAATCCACAAGAGCCTTTGAGCCGACAGGTTCACCGGACAATATATATCTCTCTACAACGGCGGCAAGAATCTTTTTCTTTCGCTCTGTCATTTCCATATCGCTCGCCTTCTTTCTTTTTAGCACTGTTAGCACTCTTTATCACTGAGTGCTAAACTATACATATATTATCCCCAAAACAACGCTTTGTCAATACCAAAACATGAATTTATTTGTAAATAAATTGTTAATACGCGCGGCTTATTTTTATGTGAAAACGCAACGCAGGCACCGCCCGAAGCACAAAAGCGCCGTAACATAAAAAGGACGACCGCCGAGCGGTCGTCCGAAAAATATACATTTGGTTATGAAAAGCTTAATATGAATCAAACTTTTTTATCCTTTTGAAGCGCTGCGTCTACGGCATTGCAAACCGCGCTTTCAAAGCCGTCCTTTGAAGTGATACGATTCCCTCAATTGTGGTTCCGCCCGGAGAACATACCTTATCTATAAGCTCCCACGGATGCTCATCGCTCTCAAGTATTTTTTTCGCGCTGCCGAGCACGGTCTGAGCCGCTATCTCAAGCGCCACGGATTTATTCATACCGTTTTTGACAGCAGATCTCGCAAGCGAATCTATAAACATATAGGCATATGCCGGCGCACACCCGGCAATCGAGCAAAACAGCGGAAAATAGCTTTCGGAAAGAGGCATAACCTTGCCGAAGGAGGAGCAAAGCTTATTCACAAATTCCTTTTGGTCGTCGGTTACCGATTCGCTGCAGCAATATGCGCTCATGGCCTCAAGAACGGTTGCGTTGATATTCGGCATAATCCTTATTACGGGTGCTTTAAACCCGAGGAGCTTCTCTATAAATTCCGTCGTTTTTCCTGCCGCTATAGACACAACCAAGCTGTTGTTTTCACGGAGCTTTTTGGATATTGACGGAAGGAGCGTCGGAAAAATGTTCGGCTTTACAGCCAAAACCACCGCATCTGCAAAATCTATGAGACTGTCGGGAGTTTCGCTGACGCACACAGAAAATTCATCGCTCAAAAGACGGGCCTTAGTGTTGTCTATATCATATACCGATATATCCTCCGCCTTGAAATTACCCGACGATACCGCTCCGCCGACAATAGCGGAAGCCATATTTCCCGCACCGAAAAATCCTATTTTCATTTTGACTGTTCCTCACTTTCAAGCACCGAGGTGCAGTTGGGGCATCTCGTTGCATCTATATCAATTTCACTCTTGCAATAAGGGCATATTTTTGTTGTAGGCGCCGATTTTTCCTCTTCATGCGGCTTTGAAGTTTTCTCCCTCAGCGCATTTATTCCCTTGATAAACAGGAATATTATAAACGCCATAATAAGGAAATCAAGCGCGGTGCCTATAAAGGTGCCGTAATTCAAGGTGGCTACACCTGCGGCTTTTGCGTCCGCCGCAGTGGCAAAATCGCCCTTGCCGAGAGGTAAAAACCAATTATTGAAATCTATACCGCCTGTCACAAGACTTATCACCGGCATAATGATGTCATTTACAAGCGAATTTACTATCTTTTGAAACGCGCCGCCTATAATAACGCCTACGGCAAGGTCTATAACGCTTCCGCGAGAGATGAATTCTTTAAATTCCTTAATAAACCCGTTTTTCTTTGCCATTTTTACACTCCTGACTCGGCACCCTCACAACCGAACGAGATTTTTCGCCCGATTTTCAAGCATTCCGCTGTATTTAATTGATTTTAGCACATTTTCAAAAAAAATCAAACCCCGGTTAAATCAAATTTCGGTATGAAAACCGTTTTTGCCGCGGTTTTTTCCTGCATAAACCCATTTTTCAGTCCCAAGTCAAAAAATGTGTTTATGACCTTGTCGTATTCGGCGGATACGATTTTTCTCCTCAAATCCTTATACTTAAATGCCTCGCCGCACGGTGTATATTGGCTCATTATGCTGACAAAGGTATCGCACGGCAGCTTTTCGCTTATCCATTTAAGTATTTTTACGGACTGAGCCGTATTGCCCGGCAATACGAGATGGCGGATTATAAGTCCCCTCTGCATCAAACCGTCTTTAAACATATCGGTTTCGGTCTGACGTCTCATCTCGAGTACAGCTTCGGAGGCCTTTTCAAAATAGTCGGGAGCCGCAGAATACTTTGCCGAAACATCCGCGTCATAATATTTTAAGTCCGGCAAATAAATGTCCACGAGGCCGTCAAGTGATTTTATGCTCTCTACCCTGTCATAGCCGCCGGTATTGTAAACCACGGGCACGGGCGGCTTATACTTTTCAAGTGCACCGCGGATGAACGGCACAAAATGAGTGGGATTTACGAGATTTATATTATGCGCACCCTTCGACACAAGCTCTTTCATAATATCAATAAAGCGCTCCTCGGATATACTTTTGCCGAAGCCATCGTGGCTTATGTCGTAATTTTGACAGAAAACGCATCTGAGTGAGCATCCGGAAAAAAATATTGCTCCGGAACCGTTTTCGCCGCTTATAACAGGTTCCTCCCACATATGAAGCGCCGCTCTCGCTATAACGGCATTATACGGCATTTTACAGAAGCCGTGCGAGGGCTTGTCATACTCCCTGTCTGTATGGCAGGCACGCGGACAGGCGGCACATATCATATTGTCACCCCTTTTAATAATGTGAATAACAGAAGCTTTAAACGTCGATATTACGAATCATATTTTTAACGCTGCCGCGAGGCAGACAATTTTACGCATAATCGCCGACGCATACTGCCGACAGTATGGTATCACAATTCGGCACAAAAAACAATGTATAAGCAAACGTCCGCCTAATCGGACATCGGACGAATTATTATAGAGATAAGAAAGGAGTTTTGACGATGCGTAAAATAGGCTTTTGGGCAGAAAACGAGCAATCCAAAGAGCAGAAAAACAAAACGACGCAATTCAAAGCCGAAAAAACGGAAGCTAAAGAATCCGTGGTAAGAGTTTACTTTCCGGCGAGAGGCTTCGCCTGCTCATATTATAACGACAAATTCGACCTGAAAAAAGGCGACGGAGTTTACGTTGACGGCAAGCTCGAGGGACTTTTGGGTTTTATCACGGAGGTCAGCTATTGCTTTAAAATCAGGCTTTCCGAATACAAGCGCGTAATATATCGCGTTGACACCGAAATTCGCGGCAAGCTCTATTTGCTCGGCGACTTCTTTGCAGCCTTTGACGAAGACGTAATACCGAAAGAAAAAATATTACCGTGGTTTGTCCGTCCCGACATTGAAGACGACGTTGCATGCTCTTACGGCGGAGGAACCGAAGCCGAGCTTTCAGATCCGGAATTTACTTGTGACAAGCTGCCGCTCAGCAATGTAATACCGTATTTTTGCATAGATAAAAGCGCGGTTTCCGCCGTTGTAAATATGAGCAACGGCAGATGCTACGGAACGAACGAGGTCGAATTCACATTTGACAACGTTAAAGCCCGTAATATGACGTGCAGCTGCTACGAGGTTGGACTTTGCATACATGAAAGCACTGCCGTTTCGGCGCTTAACGGGATTTTGACAGAAATAGAGAAAAACAAAGAATTTGCCGAAATGTATAATAAGAGCGGCTATATTGCTCTCATCGACAAGGATTCCGTAATCGAAAACACGGTAAATTCAAACAAGACCGGCTGTATTGAGCTTTTATAAAGCCCAAGGCTTCAAAAAAACGGTTCGCAAGGCTCAAGGCCGTGCGGACCGTTTTTCATTGTTATCACAGCATTGTTGCACACGCTGCATTATTTATTATCAAATACAAGGTCAAGAGCAAGCATTTTGCCGCTCGGACCGAGCTTTACGGGTACAAAGCCGAGATACTTATACCCTTTTAAGGCGTATTCTTCAATCACCTCTCTGTGAGAGGTAAGCTCTGCGCCGGCAACTCTATTGTTGTCATATTCAACTCGGACAAATTTCATTATCTTATCTCCTTTCCGCTGTTTTCATCTATAAAGTCATTTGTTCCGCCGCATTTTACAATCGCGATTCCCTGCGTTTTGTCGCCGACAACCAAAAGCGCGTCCTTTTCGGTTATTTCAAATATTTCTATTGCCTTTTGCGGCAATCTGATTGTTCCGTTTTTGCCGAGAACCGTCAGTCCGAAAACGTATCTGTCGCTGTTTTCGCCCTCGCTTATCAATTCCTCAAGCGGCTTGTTAATTAAGGCGTCAAGCGACACGTTATAGAGCTTTGACAAACGTACGCATTTTTCTATATCGGGATAGCTCTCGCCCGTTTCCCTTAATTAAAGATATTGTTGGGTAAAAAAGAAAGGTCAGTCGATTTTGCCGATGAAGCGGTAGTAGATTTCTACTTCCTGCTCACGGCTTCCATCCTCGCCCTTGACAGCTTCGTGGACGGTTATTTTTTCAATTAGAGTGTTCAGAAGTTCGGCGGTCAGCTCCACAGGGTTGACATACTGTTTCATTAGGGCAATCCACTTTTCAGCATCCGCTGCGGTCTGTACGGCGGCTTCCATCATTTCGTGAAGCTGTCTTATTTTTGTTTCAAGCTCCTTTTGCTCGTTCTGGTACTTCTCGGACAGCATATTGAAGTTATACTCGGTTATGCGTCCGGCAGACCAGTCCTCATACATTTTAGCAAACAG
>ENA-OQDM01000231-OQDM01000231.1-human-gut-metagenome-genome-assembly--contig:-NODE-231-length-36545-cov-7.806250_pt1 | contig 36545 bp, 42 predicted proteins | sample MGYA00242772_ERZ504605 | MGnify/ENA primary metagenome ERZ504605 (study PRJEB26092, sample SAMD00036348) | human gut metagenome | host: Homo sapiens | study: EMG produced TPA metagenomics assembly of... | reverse complement strand
CGCAGTCGTCCAGAAAATCCCCGGGCCCACCTGCACGATGCCCGGGATATTCATTGCCCGGCAATGATGGCCGCGTGGCTCTGGCCGCTGCCCTCTGCCGTGATGATGCCTAAAATCATGCCGGAGGGCACGCTGAACAGGTCGGTGGGCATCAGCCGCTCTGCCGCAAGGATCACCGGGTGGTCCAGCGCCAGCCACATGCGGGGGCGGTTGGTGATGATGTTGATGACCCGGCGGCTTGCGTCGAGGATATCCACACTGCGCAGCTGCATGTAAGGGTTATCCTTCATGTTGGCCAGCTGGTCGGCGTAGCGCTGGCCCACCTGATTCATGGCCGCTGCCGCGCCAATGCCTGCATTGATGCAGAAGCGCACCTCGTTCATCATGCCCTCGTCGTCCAGCATCATGCTCTGGAACTGGAAGATGGCCTGCTCGCTGGGTGCGGCACGGTCTGCCATGGATTCCAGCTCGTCCTGCGCCGTGCGGATGGCATCGGTGAGCAGCTGCAGCTCCCGGGACGGTTTAAAGGGGCCCACGGTCGTGGTCTCCACATGGTGCTCCAGACGGCTCACCTGCCCCAGCACAAGGCCGGGAGAAGCGCAGGAACCTTTATACACTTTCATGTTCGGTCACCTCCGGCAAAAGCTCGGCTTCCGGCGTGGTCAGGGTGCGCCAGACCAGCGCCTGCAAAAAGGTATTGGGCAGCAGCGCGGCCAGTGCGGCCCGCGCCGCATCGGCACTGCCCTCAAACAGCGGTGCAAAGCTCTGCATCCGTGCCTGATCGCACTTTGCAAGGAATGCATCGCACAAAGTATGGGTGGTGTAGTAATGGGCCGGGTCCACACCGGCATCTTCCGCGGCGGCTTCCAGCGGGGCAAGGTCGGCATCCTTCATCTTGGCCAGCAGCAGGGCCGCATCCGCCGTCAGGGTGACCGGGTATTTCTCCCGCACGGCCTTTTGCACCCGCTCAAATTTTGCGTGGAACGCAGCAGCGTCCGCGCAGCTCTGGGCATCACAGGAGACAGCATAGGCACACCCCCGCAGATATCCCATAGCGCGGCGGGTATCATAGTAGCCCAGCTCGATGTTGCGGCGGGCGGTGTCGGGGTCAAAGTGCAGGATATCGCCCAGCTCCCAGTAGCTGCGCACCATCACGGTGGGCAGGCCGGTGAGGTTGGGGCGGGTGATGCCCACGCCTTCCAGATCGACGCACACCAGTTCATCCGCGCCCATGCGTTTGGCAAGACCGGTGGGCATGTTGTCGCTGTAGCCGCCATCCAGAAACTTGACCCCGTCGATCTCCCGCGCACGCAGGGCAGGGAAGCAGGCAGCGGAGGCCATCAGGTAGTCCTTGACCTTTCCTGCCGGGATCTCGTCCAGCGTCAGCTCCCGGGGCTTTAAGCCCCGCTGCTCCACCGTGACAAGGCCGAAGCGGATGGGAGCCGCGCGCAGGGCATCCTCGTCCAGAACCCGCTCCACGATCTCTTCCAGCGGGGTCACATCCATGCCGCCGGCTTTCACCACGCTGCGCAGGAACTGGTGCAGGGCCGAAAGGTCGGCATCCTCCTCCGGCAGCTCCATCACATCCTTGCTGCGGATGGCCAGCCACATATCGCGGGCCGTCTCGTACTGGTCCAGCACGAACATGGCACCGTTCAGGCTGCCAACGCTGGTGCCGGTAATGATCTGCGGGTGCCAGTCCAGCTCCATCAGCGCGCGCCACACACCCACCTGATAGCTGCCCCTGGCTCCGCCGCCCGCCAGCACCAGAGCTTTGCACGGAGCACTGCGTTCATCCATTGCATCCGCCTCCTTTGATCGTTTCCGGTTTTGTTCAGATTATAGCATATTTCCAGAGAAATTTCTTCCGTTTTTTGTAAATTGATGCCTTTCTCCCGGCAAAGAAACATGGTATACTTGTCAGGATCTCAAAAGGAGGCATTCTCATGCACTGCAAGCAATGGATCTTTGATATGGACGGCACCCTGACCGACAGCATGACCGTGGTGTGGGAGGGTGCCCCCGACGCACTGCTGCGCCGCTATGGCCGCACCCCGCGGGGGGATCTGCGCGCCACACTGCTGAACATGGGAATGCAGGAGGGCGCACAGTATCTGATCCGGGAGTACGGCCTGCCGCTGACCGAGGAAAGCTATTTTTCCGTGATGCGCGAGGTGATCGCCGAATTATACGAGACCGTGGAGCTGAAACCCGGCGTGCGCACGATGCTGGCAAAGCTGCAGGCCGAGGGCGCACGCATGTGCATCTGCTCCAACACCTGGGCCGAACAGTGCCGCACCGTGCTTACCCGGCTGGGCATCGCGCAGTATTTCTCCTTCATCGTGGAAGCGCGGGGCGTGCTGCACAAAAGCCGCCCGGAGGTGTTCTTTGAGTGCATGAGCCGTCTGGGCGGTGCAGATCCCGCCGCCTGCGCCGTGTGCGAGGATGCCGTATACGCCGCCGCCACCGCCCACAAGGCCGGGTATTACGTCATTGGCATCGCAGACCGCACCTCTGCCGCCGACGAGCCGGAGATGCGCCGCATCTGCAGCCAGTTCGTGCCCCGGTGGGATGCGCTGGACTGGACACGTGTGTAATAAAAAAGGGCCGCAGCGTGCGGTTCTTTTCTTTATCTGATCCTTCTTTGCTCTTGCATTTTGTGCGCAAGAAGAGTATGATATTATAAATAGGACTGCCCCAAGGGGGAAGTGTCCTCATTTGTGAGAATACACTCTGTGATTTTTAATATAAAGGTATAATATCCGTAAAGAGGAGACCTTCCGTCATGAACAACCCACTCGTCAGCATTATCGTGCCTGTGTACAACGTGCAGAATAGTGTTGCCCGCTGTCTGGAGAGCATTTGTGCCCAGACATGGAAGAATATCGAGGTCATTCTGGTCAACGACGGGTCCCGGGACGAAAGCTTTTCCATCTGTGAGCAATTCCGTGAAAAGGACCCCCGCATCGTTCTGGTGGACAAATCCAATTCCGGCGTGTCGGAGACCCGCAACTGCGGCATGTCCCTTGCAAGGGGCAAGTATGTGCAGTTTGTGGACAGCGACGATTATCTCGACCCTGATTTTACCGAGCGGCTGGTGACTGCCGCCGAAGCGAACAACGCCGATCTGGTCATTGCACCTTACTGGATGGTGATTCCCGCCAACTCTTCCAAGGCCACGCAGGCACTGGAAAACCTGCAGGAGAACCTTGCATCGATGCCGAGAAAAAGCCTGATGATATCCGTGAATACGGCTTCCTGCCCGAGGGCATCTACGACCGCGATACCTTTGCCCTGCGCCTGATGGAGAAGCCCGCATCCTTCTTCTACAGCGTGCTGTGGAACAAGCTCTACCGCCGGGATATTCTGGCAGACCATCATCTTCAGTTCACCAGCGAGGTGCGCTGGGCCGAAGATCTGGTTTTCAATCTGGAATACATTTTGTACGCCAATGTTTTCGTATCCATTTCCAAAGCGGGCTACCACTATGTGCAGAACCCCCAGAGCATCTGCCACACCCAGATCAATCTGGCTTCCATCGTGCAGAACAAACTGCAGGTGTTCCGCTATTACAAGGAGCTGTACACAAAGCTGGGCCTGTACGATCAGGTGCAGCCGCAGCTGTATAAATTCCTGACCGCGTTCTCCGAGAACGCCTATCCCTCCGGTTCTCCCCAGAAGATCATCATGGACATGGCCAACCGCTGGGGCTTTGGTGTTCTGGATGCTTCCGACAAGGAAAAGAAACACAAAACCGAACCTGATGCCTGATCTCCGGGCACGAAAAAAAGAGCCGTGAAAGCGGCTCTTTTTTGTTTGCCATTTTACCGGTCGATCCAGCTGCGGAAGGCTTCGCGCACTGCACCCTCCCGTCCGCGCGGGATGGGGATGCGCGCACCGCTGCACATCTGCAGCTCACCCGCCGTCAGCAGCTGTGCCGCCGCCAGATTGACCACATAGGAGCGGTGCGGCTGCAAAAAACGCCCGTCTTCCAGCAGCGGCTTTGCTACCTCGGCAAAGGACACCCGCAGCGAAAGGGACACCACATCCTCGCCGCTGAGCAGATGGAAGTGAACCACATGGTGGGTGCACTCCAGATATTCGATCTGCGCATAGGCCAGCGCCCGCAGGCCTTCGGCGGTGGCAACGGTCATTGCCGGGCCGTACTCCGGCTCTGTGGCGCGGGCAAGCAGGGCCGAAAGCTCCTGCTGGTGCACCGGCAGAAGCAGATACTGCATGGCATCCACCCGGAAAGCGCTGTAGGCGTGGGCCGGTGTGCGGGCCGCAAAGGCCAGCGGAGCCCTGCGGCCCCGGCGGCGCAGCTCCGCAGCCGCCGAAAGCCCTGCCGGGGCCGCTACAGCGCCCAGCTCGATGAGATACAGGTCAAACCGTTCTCCCTCGGTGTCCCGGCGCAGCAGCGCATCTGCATCCGGCAGCTGCTGCACGATGCACGCATCCTGCCGCCGGGCAAAATATTCCATGCACTGGCGTTCCAGCCCGCTGCGCAAGGCCGCGTCCGGGCTGCATACCGCAATGTGAAATACCATCTCACATTCTCCTTTCCGCCAGCCGCCCGCCTTGATTTTTGCGCAGGGCTGGAGTATGATAAATAAAACTTTGCTGCATCGAAAAAAGAAAAAACGGAGGGACCCGCCATGCCGCAGCCGCTTGTCAGCGTTATTGTGCCCGCCTATAACGCGGCGGGCTTCATCTCCCGCTGTGTGGAGAGCATCACATCCCAGAGCTACCCGGAGCTTGAGATCCTTCTGCTGAACGACGGCTCCACCGACGACACCCTTGCTGTCTGCCGGAAGCTTGCTGCCGCCGACAGCCGCATCCGTGTGGTGGACAAGCCCAACACCGGCGCAGCAGACACCCGCAGCTGCGGCCTTGCCCTTGCCCACGGCGAATACATCCAGTTTGCGGACAGCGACGATCACCTGCTGCCGGGCTGCACCGCAAACCTGGTGGCTGCTATGCAGCGCAGCCATGCCGACCTTGTGCTGGCTCCCTACCGGATGATGGTGCCCCGCAAGGATGGCGGCTATGACACCCGGGAGTACAGCCTGCTGCCCGCCGGGGTGTACAACAAGGTGGATTACCTGTGGCAGCTCACCGGCAATGCCGCTGCCTTTTACTACGGCGTGCTCTGGAACAAGCTCTACCGCCGGGATCTCATCCAGATGGCGCACATCCGGTTCGAGCATGTGGTATACGCCGAGGACCAGCTGTTCAACACCCGGTATCTGCAGGTGGCACAGCGGTTTGCCGCCATCGACGAAGCCGCCTACTGCTACATCCAGAACCCGCAGAGCGTATGCCATACGCAGGTGAGCGCGGCGGACATGCTGCGCCACCGCAGCCGGATGTACCACACCTACAAGGAACTGTGCATCCAGCTGGGCGTGTACGATAAATTCCGCCTGCGGCTGCACGGCATCTATCTGAGCCTGTTTGAAAGCCCTCTGCCCAACGGCCCGGTGCAGAAGCTTTCCGACGCATTTGCCCGCACCCACAGCCGCATCTGAGAAAAGGAGAACCTATGGAATTTCCCCTTGTAAGCATCATCGTGCCCATGTACAACACTGCCGGGTGCATTGCCCGCTGTGTCAAAAGCATTTGCGCCCAGACTTATAAAAGCATTGAGATCCTGCTGCTGAACGATGGCTCCACCGACGACACCCTTGCCGTCTGCCGCGCCCTTGCCGCCAGCGACCACCGCATTGCACTGGTGGATAAAACCAACACCGGCGCAGCGGATACCCGCAATCAGGGCATTGCGCTGGCCCACGGCAAATACATCCAGTTTGTGGACAGCGACGACTGGCTGGCCCCCGATTTTACGGAAAAGCTGGTCTCCGCCGCCGAGGCCCACACCGCCGATCTTGTGATCGCGCCCTTCTGGATGGTGTACCCGGAAAACTATGTGGAGCACATCCGCCCATGGGAAAAGGCGCTGCAGCATGTGCTCCAGCGCAATCCGCCCCGCACCCGGGCCTATGGCTATCTGCCTGCCGGGGTGTACACCGGACAGGAGTACGCAAAGCATCTGATCCAGAAGCCGAACACCTTCTACTATGGCAGTCCCTGCAACAAGCTCTACCGCCGTGACCTCCTGCGGAAGCACAGTCTCCATTTCCGCAAAGAATTGTTTGCGGAGGATCAGCTGTTCAACACCGAATATCTGCGTTTCGTGCACACTGCCGTTTCCATCCCGGACATCGGCTATTACTACCTGCAGAACGGCCAGAGCGTCTCCCACTCCAGAGTGACCACCGCCGACATCCTTTCGCTGCGGCGGCGGGTGATGCTCCTGTACCGGGACATCTACACCGAACTTGGCATCTACCCGGAAACGCGGGCGGCCATCCTGCGTTCGCCCTTTGGCGAAAACGAGTTCACTCTTCCGCCGCTGGACACCCCACAGACGCACTGCTGCAAGCTGTGACCCTATAAAAAGCACCCGGCTGCCGCCGAGAGCCGCTCTGGCTCCTGCACGGCTCCGGGTGTTTTTTGCGCTTTCTCAGCAGCCGATGGCGGCACACTTCTCCGCCAGCCAGCTGCGCTCTTCGTCGTTCAGGTGCGGTGCCAGCTTTGCAAACACCTGACGGTGGTAATCGTTCAGCCATGCGATCTCGTCCTTATCCAGCACACCGGGCAGGATGGGAGAGGTGGCAATGGGCACAAACATCAGCGGTTCAAAACCAAGGAAGGTACCGTACTGGTTATCGGCCTTGTGCACGCACACCAGCTCGTTCTCGATGCGGATGCCCACGAGGTCGGTCTCGTAAACGCCCGGCTCGTCGGTGACCACCATGCCGGGACGCATCCGGGTGGTGTTGCGGCTGTTCAGGGCATGGGGGCCTTCGTGCACGTTGCCCACAAAGCTGACGCTGTGACCGGTGCCGCAGCGGTAGTTGATGAGGTGCCGCCACAGCGGTTCCCGGGCAATGGTGTCGATCATCTTACACTCGCAGTAATCCAGCCAGACGGCCTTGGCAAGGTCGATGTGGCTCTGCAGAGTCCATGTGTAGAAGCGCTTTTCGTCCTCGGTCAGCGGGCCAAGCGGGTAGGTGCGGGTGATGTCGGTAGTGCCGTCCATGTAGGTGGCACCGCTGTCCACCAGCAGAAAGCCCTTCTTTTCCAGCACAGCGTGATCTTCCGGGGTGGCGTGGTAGTGCATCATGCTGCGTTGCCGCCGTAGGCCGCAATGGTGCCAAAGCTTTCCACAAGGAATTTATCGTCCGCACTGCGGTACTTATGCAGAATTTCATCCACCGTCAGCTCGGTCAGGGTCTCACCGGCAGCAAGGCGGCTTTCCAGCTCGATCTGGAACCGCACCATGGCCACAGCGTCCCGGATATGGGCCTGCTTTGTGTGGGCAAGCTCCGTTTCGTTCTTCACGCCCTTCATCATCAGCAGCGGGTCGGTGCCGTCCTTCACGGTGAGGGCAGGGTTCTGCTCCAGCACCTGATACACGGCGTAGTTCACCGTGGCGCACTCGGCCAGCACGGTCTGGGGTTCCGTCTCAGCAGCGAGGAACTTCAGCACATCGTCGTACTCCGCCAGCGTGATGCCGTTGGCTTCCAGCTCTGCCTTTGCCTCCGGGGTGACGCGGGCCGTGTTGATGAAGAGTACCGCGCGGCTGGGGGTCACATAGCAGTAGGCCATGGCATAGGGAGTGCACTCAATGTCCATGGCGCGCAGGTTCAAAAGCCATGCCAGATTATCCAGCTTGCCCACAAACTGAGCGGTGCAGCCCAGCTCCTTGAGCTTGCTGCGCAGCTGATCCAGCTTTTCCGCCGGGGAGAAGCCCGCATATTCCTTCGGCAGGATCCACGCTGGGGTATCCGGCAGGGCAGGGCGGCCCTCTGTCCACAGCTCGTCCTCAAGGTTCAGGGTCTTGATGGAAGCGCCCTTCTTTTCCAGTGCCTTTTTCAGGCCGTTCACGAGGGCCGTGCTGGCGGTCAGGCCGCACAGGCCCAGTGCTTCGCCCTCATTCAGGGCATTTGCGCAGTATTCCTCCACGGTGGGCACGCCGGGTTCCCCCATGCGCTGCAGCTTGATCTCGGTACCCGCAATTTCCTTCTCGGCCTGCACAAAATAACGGCCGTCGGCCCACAGGGCGCTCTCGGTGCGGGTGACCACGAAGTTGGAGTTCTCGCCGTGGAACCCGGAGAACCAGGTCAGGCTGGTGTAATGGCAGGGCAGGTATTCGCTGGCGTGGGGATCACCCACAGGGATCAGATAAACGGCCACGCCGTTTGCAGCCATGGCGGCACGCAGCGCGGCAAGGCGCTCGGGTACGGTATTCATGCTCATAATGACAGCTTCCTTTTTTCTATGGCCGGACCGCCGGAAAAGCCCCCGGCGGCAGGGAATTTTTCTGTGTCCTATTGTATCATTCCGGGAAAAAGATTGCAATGCAGGGGCGGGACGGTTTGGAATGACCTCCGCTGCCGGAGAGCATCCTCGCCCTCTCAGTCTCGCATTCGCTCGACAGCTCCCCCAAAGTGGGAGCCTTTGGCAGTCCATGCAAAGTATATCATTATGCCAAGGCCTCTCCCTTTGGGAGAGGTGTCACCGTAGGTGACGGAGAGGGCGAGCCCGCTGTAGAAGAGAACATTTTTCGCCTTTTCCCCGAAAACGCAACTTTCTTGCAAAAAAAGTTACAATTTTTTCTTGAAAAAGGCGGTTTTCCCATTGACAGCCTTGTTATAATAGGAGTGTAAGTTTTTTGAGCCAGCACTCTGCGGCTCTGTGTGCTATTCAAAGAAAGAGGCAATTGAATCATGACCAAAATCGATATTTTCTCCGGCTTCCTTGGTGCCGGTAAAACTACCCTGATCAAAAAGCTCATCAAAGAGGCCTTTGCCGGCCAGCAGGTGGTGCTGATCGAGAACGAGTTCGGCGAGATCGGCATTGACGGCGGCTTTCTGAAGGAAAGCGGCATCCAGATCAACGAGCTGAACGCCGGCTGCATCTGCTGCTCTCTGGTGGGCGACTTCCGCACCGCCCTGCAGCAGGTGGTGGAGCAGTACCACCCCGACCGCATCGTCATCGAGCCCTCCGGCGTGGGCAAGCTCTCCGATGTGACCCGCGCTGTGGAAGGCGTGGCCGAGCATCTGGATGTGCAGCTGAACAGCTTTGTCACCGTGGCCGATGTGAACAAAGTCAAGATGTATATGAAGAACTTCGGCGAGTTCTACGACGACCAGATCAGCCACGCAAGCTGCATCCTGCTCAGCCGCACCCAGACCGCCAGCGAAGAGAAGATCGCCGCTGCGGTCGCCATGCTGCGCGAGAAGAACCCCACCGCTACCATCGTGACCACCGCATGGGACGAGCTGACCGGTGAGCAGATCCTGAAGGCCATGTCCACCAAGGACGACTTCAAGGCAGAGCTGATCGCCATGGCTGCAAAGGCCAATGAGGAGCACACCCACGAGGACGAGGAAGAAGAGCATCACCACCATCATCACCACGATGACGAGAACGGTGTGTGCAGCTGCGGCCATCATCACGACCACGATGATGATGACGACGAGGATGAGCACGAGCATCACCACGATCACGATGAAGATGATGACCACGATGAGCATGAGCACCATCATCACGATCATGACGACCATGACCATTGCTGCTGCGGCCACCATCACGACCACGATGATGACGAGGACGAGCATCATCACGACCATGACGGCCACTGCTGCTGCGGCCATCACCATCATCATGACCACGATGCCGACGAGGTGTTCACCAGCTGGGGCGTTGAGACGGCCCGCAAGTTCACCAAGGCAGAAGTGGAGCACGCCCTCACCGAGCTGGATACCGGCAATTACGGCATGATCCTGCGCAGCAGGGCATCGTGAACGGCGGCGCAGACGGCTGGCTGGAGTTCGACTATGTGCCCGGCGAATGGGAAGTGCGTGCCCGCGGTGCAGATGTGGGCGGCAAGCTGGTCGTGATCGGCTCCAAGCTGAACGAAAAGGCCATTGCAGAGCTGTTCGGCTGCTGAACTCCTTCAGTCAAACCCTAACGGGTTTGCCAGCTCCCTCAGAGAGGGAGCTGATTGGATAATGATTTTTTAAGGAGAAACCATTCCTATGGCAAAAGAAATTCCGGTCTACCTGTTTGTGGGCTTTCTGGAAAGCGGCAAGACCAAATTCATTCAGGAGACCTTTGAAGACCCCAACTTTGACTCCGGCGACAAGACCCTGCTGCTGATCTGCGAGGAGGGCGAAGAGGAGTACAACGAGAAGAAGTTCGCCTTTCCCGGTGTGACCGTCAAGGTGCTGGAGGACAAGGCCGAGCTGAACCCGCAGAATCTGCTCAAACTGGAAAAGGAATCCGGTGCAGGCCGTGTGGTCATTGAGTACAACGGCATGTGGCTGCTGCAGGATCTGGCCGAGGCTCTGCCCGAGAGCTGGATCGTGTACCAGTGCATCGCCACCGCCGACGGCACCACCGCCCTGACCTACGCCCGCGACAACTCCATGCGCAGCCTGCTGCTGGACAAGATCGCCCGCAGTGAGCTGATCGTGTTCAACCGCGCTGAGGCCGTGAACAACGATGCCGCCCGTCAGGAGCTGCACAAGCTGGTGCGTCAGGCTTCCCGCAAGTGCGATATCGCCTACGAGTTTGCCGACGGCAGCGTGGCCTACGACGATATCCCTGATCCGCTGCCCTTTGACATCAACGCGGACATCATCGACATTCCGGATGACGATTTTGGCATCTGGTACATGGACTGTCAGGACGAGCCCCAGAAGTATACCGGCAAAACGGTCAAATTCCTTGCACAGGTGTGTCAGACCAACCGTGCCGGCAAAAACAGCTTCGTGCCGGGCCGTTTCGCCATGACCTGCTGCGTGCAGGACATCCAGTTCGTGGGCTTTCCCTGCAGCTACGATGGCTACAAGGCGCTGGAGCAGCGCGCATGGGTGCGGGTGACCGCAAAGGTAGGCTACAAGTTCCACAACATCTACCGCGGCAAAGGCCCGGTGCTCACCGCCATTTCGGTGGAGCCTGCCGAAAAGCCGCTGAACGATGTGGTAACATTCTCTTGATCTGATCTTTCAAGGAGGTCCCGGCATGAAAACACTGTTTCGTATCCTTGGCACGGCCGCTGCTGTGGCCGTTACCGGTGCTGCCATTGTGGCACTGGACAAGATCCTGAACCAGAAAGACCCGCTCCATGTGGAGGAAGTAGAGTTCCCGGAGGACGCCGAGCAGAACGCTGAGGAAGCCGCCAAGACTGCCGAAGCCTACGCCGAAGCGGAAACCAAAGCCTCCGATGCTGCCAACGAAAAGGCTGCAGAAGAAGCTGCGCCGGAAGCTCCTGCCGAAGAAGCGGCAGCTGCTGCCCAGCCCGCCGAAGAAGCCGCTGCCCCGGCGGCACCCGCGGAGGGCGGTGAGAAGCCGGTATTCGCCCCGGAAGCTCCCAACCCGAACCCTGTGGAAGCAGGCCCCGCTGTTGCTCCCAAAGACGAGAGCGGAAAATTCGACCCCACCAAGATCGCCGAAGCCAGCGACTTCGGCGACTGGGAAGAACAGGGCTGCAAAGGATAACCTATGACCCAAAAAGGGACGATGTGATGTTCACATCGCCCCTTTTTTGTTATTCTCCTCTTGCCAGCTGCTGCAGCTTTTTCCTGTCCAGCACCTGCACGCCGCCCCGGAACAGCCGCACCCAGCCCTCCTGCGCAAAGTATTTCAGCATCCGGCTCACCACCTCGCGGGCAGACCCCATGTATTTTGCCATCTGGTCGTGGGTCATGCGTACCTCATCACCGCCGGTCTTGGCCAGCTCATCGGTAAGAAAAATGGCAAGCCTGCGGTCTGCGCTCATGAACAGCACCTGCTGCATGGTCCACATGCTGTCGGAAAAGCGCTCCGCCGTCATCTGATAGGCGTAGCAGCGCACATGCACGTTCTGCTGCATCAGCCTGCGGAAAACGCCCGCGCTGATGCAGTAGGCCTCGGTGTCCTCTTCGGCATCAATATACAGGTCGATGTTCACCGAGTCCATCACGCAGGATGCCGACAGGATGCACACCTCCCCGCCGAACAGGCGGTAGAGCGTCACGTCCCGCCCGTCCTCCGAGAGCAGGTAGGCCCGCAGCTGGCCGCTGCGTAAAAGCAGAATGCCCACACAGCTTTCCAGCGGGCTGTGCACCCGGGCGCCCTTTGCGTAGTGCACCGGCCGGGTGTAGCGGCAGAGCATGTCCTGTTCGTCGGGTGTCAGGTCGTTCCAGAAGGGAAAACCTTTGGCCAGACAATCGCGGTGTTCCTTTGTTGTTTCCGACATTGCTTTTCATCCTTTCCGCAGGGCCTTGGCGGCTTCAGTGCCCGCCTGCGCGCCCTCATACACGGCCTTTGCCACCTGCAGAAGGCCGCCGGTGCAGTCGCCCGCCGCATACAGGCCGGGCACGGTAGTCTGCATTTTTTCGTCCACCACGATGCGGTTCCCGTCCACCTCTGCGCCGATCTTCCTAGCCAGTGCGGTGCTGCCCGCCACGCCCAGTGCCACAAATACACCGCTGACAGGCAGCTGCACACCGCCGGACAGCTGCACGCCGGTGACAACGGTTTCGCCCAGAACAGCCTCCACGGTCTGCGGATAGACTGTGACTTCCGGCGGGAAGTCCGCCGTCAGCGGTGCGCCGTTGGTCAGCAGGGCAACACTTTTTGCCACCGGCAGCAGAGCCTGCACCTCGTGCAGGGCATACTCGCCGCTGCCCAGCACCGCCACGTCCTTTCCACGGTAGAAAAAGGCATCGCAGGCGGCACAATAGCTCACGCCGTGCCCCTCCAGCCCGGCAAGGCCCGGGATGCGCGGCACCGCCCGGGATGCACCCGTGGCAAGGATCGCAGCGTCCGCCGGGTAATTTTTATCCACTGTTTCTACGGTGAGTTTATCCGTATAGGTCAGGCCCACGGCTTCGGCTGTGACGAATCTCACACCAAGGCGCTTTGCATTCTCGATGCTGCGGCGTTCCAGTTCCGCACCGGAGACCGGCTCGGCAAAGCCGTAATAGTTTTCAATTTTTTCGGCGCGGTCCAGCGCACCGGGGCCTTTGGTGAGCACCGTGGTATCCACCCCGGCGCGGACAGCGTACAGCGCGGCGGATACGCCTGCCGGGCCGGAACCTATAATGATGATGCTGGGCATGGGGAAGCCCTCCTTCGGATGCATTTTTCTACAGTATACACCTTTTTTTGAAAAATTTCCGTGACCGGGTCGCAAAGCATCGGTTTTTCGGACGGTCCTGCTCCGGTTCGCTGTCAGCGGATCGTCCCATGCACAAACGCGCTGTCGTACAGGAATCTTCCTGCTCGGCAGCGCGCTTTTTTCTTTCTTCAGAACACCAGCTGCACCAGCAGCACATAGCACAGCGTACCGCCTGCGACACTGAGCAGGGTCTCATGCTTCCACTTGTGCAGGCCCACCGTCACCAGCAGGGCGACGGCCTCCGGAATGCCGCGGCTGCCCGCAAAGGGGGTGACGCTTTTCAGGCAGTAGACGATCAGCATACCAAAGATGGCGGCGGGCAGCACCCGGCCCAGATACCGCACCACCTCCGGCGGCTGCTGATCCTTGGAAGAGACACCACAAAGGGCAGAAAGCGGGTGATCATGGTAGCGGCGGTGCACACTGCAATGGTCAGGCCCATCTGGACTGCGGTCATGCGCCCACCTCCTCGTCGCTTTTTTCTGCTTCGGTGCCTTCGGCCTTTTCGATCGGTTTACGCAGAGCCAGCAGCAGCACCAGGATGCATCCCATGGAGGGCAGCAAAAAGCTGCTGGAGCCAAAAAACACCAGACACGCCAATGGGGCGGCAAGGCCGATCAGGGCGCTGTAGTGCTGCTCGTCCTTTTCCCACTGGTTGAGAAAGATCACCGTGAACATGGCGGTCATCACAAAGTCCACACCCTCGGTGCTGAAGGGCAGCACCGAGCCCACCACCGCGCCAAGACCGGCACTGGCCACCCAGTAGAACTGATCCAGCAGGGTGATGAAGAACATGAACCAGCCCCTGTCCACCCCTTCCGGCGGCTCGGCCGAACAGGTGATGGAAAAGGTCTCATCGCTCATGGCAAAAATCATATAAAAGCTGCGCAGGCCATAGCCCTTGTAGCGCTCCAGCATGGCAAGGCCGTAGAACAAATGCCGCGCCTGGATCATCAGCGCCATCAGAAACGCCGAAAGGGGCGAGAACGCGCTCAGCAGCAGGCTTGCCAGCACAAATTCCAGCGAACCGCCGTACACCACGGTGCCCATGAGCATGGGCATCCACACCGGCAGGCCCAGCGACTGCACATAAATGCCATAGCCCATCCCCAGCACAAAATAGCCCGCCAGCACCGGAATGGTCTGCGGTGCGGCGGCACGCAGTGCCCGCCATACGGTGCTCTGCCGCCTTGTCAATTGTTGTTCGGTTACGTGTTCCATTGGCCTTTCCCTCAAAATACGATGCCGGTTTCCTCTTTGGCCTCATTGCCGCCGATAAACCCATTCTCTCGATATGAATATGTCTGTATTATAACAGGTCTCACGGCTTTTGCAAAGGTGTATCCCCCACTGCTTTTGGCAGAACGACAGATTTTTTCTTTAAATTTTATGCAATTTTTAACGGATACAAAGTGACTCGCGGTCAGCGCTTTATTATTTTAATGCAGTAAAGGTTCTTTGCAGGATCCTGTTCCTGAAATATCCCTAAATGCCGTTTGCGCTTTCGTCATACTCATTTGACAGATGCCGTCTTTTCCGGTATCCTGTCCGTATCGCAAGGACGGCGGGCCGAAAACGCCCGCCTTTTTTCGTTCATTCTGTATTTAGTGGGAGGACATTTTATGGCAACCATGAAGGACATCATCCAGAGCCCGCTGCTGGCCCTGTTCGGCTCCATGGCGCTGGGCCTGTTCGCCAGCTCTGCCAGCGGCAGCAAGGTGGTCAAGGGCGGCATCAAGGGCGTGCTGCCGGTGCTCATCATCATGACAGTGCTCTCCCTCGCCGCACGCCTTGCAGGCTACGGCTCCGTGCTGGGCGGCCTTGTGGGCATCTTCATCATCGTGATGCTGCCCATCGGCATCCTTACCTCCTATGTGCTGTGGAAGAAGGGCAAGATCCAGGTAGTAGATAAAGAGCAGAAGTAAGGGGAAACAAAAGAACTCCCGGACGGATGTCCGGGAGTTCTTTGTTGCTTATTCTGCCTTTTCGTCCTTCTTGAGCATATCCAACTCGGGCATCAGCTCGGTGCTCACAATGGTGAGCATCTCCTCCAGCTTTGCACAGTCCTCGGGGGAGAAGCGCTCTCTTGCGCGCTCCACCACAGTGTGCAGGTAGGAATAGCTGATGTTGTAGTAATCGATATACTTCTGGGTGGGGCGCAGGTGATACTCGCGCCGGTCGGTGGTGGACTGGATCTTTTCCACATAGCCCTTCTTCACCAGACTGCCGATCTTATACGCCGCGTTGGGGGTGGAGATCTGCATCATGCGGGAAAACTCCGCAATGGTGGGTTCGCCCATAGCCATGATGCCCTCCATGCAGAAGGACTCCACCGTGGTCAGCGTGGCTTCCCGGGTGGCAAAACGCTGAAAAATGTTCTGGTAGAAATGCAGCTTGAATTTGGTGTATACGTCCTGAAATGCCTGTTCCAGCATAGGTCGTGTGCCTCCGATAGTTCATTTTATTTAAAAATACCACGTTTTGGCCGCGGCGCAAAGCGAAACAGCTGAATTTTGGGCAGGAATTTATTCTGCCGCCTTTTTGTTCGTGCGCACACGGATCACGCTGAGCACCACCAGCTCTACGGCAATGGCAACAGCCAGCAGGATCAGCGAGGTGAACAGGCTGCCGTTTGCGCCAAGGAAAGCCTGTGCAATGCCCGTGATCACATAGCACACTGCCGCGCAGGAAGCCGCCGTAATGGCGTAGGGCAGCTGGGTGGACACATGGTTCACATGGCTGCAGTGGGCACCGGCGGATGCCATAATGGTGGTGTCCGAGATGGGGGAGCAGTGGTCGCCGCAGACGGCACCGGACAGGCATGCCGCAATGGAGATGACCAGCATCTCGCCCTCCGGGAAGGCATGGCACACGATGGGGATGAGGATGGAGAAGGTGCCCCAGCTCGTGCCGGTGGCAAAGGCAAGGAACACTGCCACAAGGAAGATGATGACCGGCAGCATGTACTGCAGCGCTGCAGCAGAGCCACTCAGCAGGTTGGCAACGTAATATTTTGCGCCCAGCAGGCCGGTCATGCCGGACAGGGTCCATGCGAGGGAGAGGATCAGCATGGGGCTGACCATGGCCTTGAAGCCCTCGGGAATGCAGGCGGCAAAGTCCTGAAAGGTCATCACATTGCGCACGCGGTAGAACACAAAGGTGAACAGCAGGGCAATGCTGCTGCCCAGCACCAGACCTGCAGAAGCGTTGCAGTCCGCAAAGGCGGTAACGAAGTCCACGCCCTCAAAGAAGCCGCCGGTGTAGATCATGCCGAAGATGCAGGCCACGATCAGCACCAGCACCGGGGCGAGCAGATCTGCAACATGGCCGCAGGTATCAGTGCCATCGTCCACATCGTTGCCGTAGGGACGGTCGGCGGTGGTAAACAGGTCGCCGTTTTTGGCGTTGTCCTCGTTGAGCTTCATGGAGCCAAAGTCCGTGCCGGTGAAGATGAGGAACAGGCTCATCACGATGGTGAGCAGGGCATAGTAGTTATAAGGAATGGTGCGCAGGAACATGGTAAAGCCGTTGATGCCGGAGCCTTCCGGCACGCTGGAAGTGACCGCAGCTGCCCAGCTGGACACCGGCGCAATGATGCACACGGGTGCTGCGGTGGCATCGATCAGGTAGGCCAGCTTTGCGCGGGACACCTTCTGCCGGTCGGTGACCGGGCGCATGACGGAGCCCACGGTCAGGCAGTTGAAGTAGTCGTCCACAAAGATCATCACGCCCAGCAGCAGGGTGGCAAACTGCGCACCGGCCCGGGAGTGGATGTGGGTGGAGGCCCAGCGGCCAAAGGCGGCAGAGCCGCCGGCCTTATTCATCAGGCCACAAGGATGCCCAGCATGACAAGGAACACCAAAATGCCCACGTTGCTGCTGTCCGAAAGCTTGGCCACCATGCCGCCGTCCTCATTGAAGAACAGGGTGTTGATGGCCAGCTCCAGATTGCCGTTGGCATATAGCAGTGCACCGGATGCGATGCCCACCAGCAGGGAGGTGTACACCTCCTTGGTGTTCAGCGCCAGCACAATGGCGATCACCGGCGGCAGCAGCGAAAAGATGGTGCTGTACACCGCACAGGTATAGGTGGACGGGTCCGCGATCTTGCCGGGCGTTGCCGCTGTGCACCACAGCAGCAGGGCAAACACCAGCAGAGCTGCGAACCATGAAAGGTTCTTGTTTTTCATAACGGATTCCTCTTTTTTCAAATTTCCGGGGATGCATACCCCTCTTTGCGCAGGAAAAACTATCCCCATCGAATGCAAAGGGAGGTGTGCGCCGCGCCGGACTATAAAGCGATGTATTTTGAGCTGTTCCGGGCCAGCGTGCAGGCCGCCCAGCTCTTGCAGGACGCGCAGAAGCGTGCCGAGCAGCACCTGCTGGAAGCTGACCCGCCGCCGATCCGATTGGAGCAGACAGAGCAGACGGATGAAGAATAGTTTTCTTCGGTCAGCGTCCTCGCCCTCTCAGTCACCTTCGGTGCCAGCTCTCCCAAGGGGAGAGCCTTTGGCAAAACCGGAAACTTTACCGTACTGCCAAAGCCTCCCTCATTGAGAAAGACTTCCCCGCCGGGGCGGAAGATGTCGTGTAAGCGACAAAAAGGGGAACGGTGGCATCGCGCAGCGATGACGGAAGGAGTTTTACCCCTTCTTTGCCTCCGCCTTGGCTGCGAACTTGGCGTTGTTGATGACAAAACGTTCGTGGGTGCCGCCGCCTACAGGGCCTTTTTCGTCGTGCAGGCTCACCTTGAAGGTGAGCTTGCGGCCTTCTACCGCCACCAGCTCGCTCTCGCAGGTAACGGTCATGCCCACAGGGGTGGGGGCAGTGTGCTCCAACTCAAGCTTTGTGCCCACCGAGCCGCTGCCCTCGTCCAGCGCATCGGCCACGCTCATCCAGCAGGTCTTTTCCGCCAGAGCCACAAGGGCCGGGGTGGCAAACACATCCAGCGTGCCGCTGCCCATGGTCTTTGCGGTGTTGGCTGCGGTGACGAGCACGCTCTGTTCCCCGCGGATACCGGTTTCCAATGTCATATACTTTCCTCTCCTTTTGCGCGCCGTATGGCGCATTTTATTTTTGAACACCTTTATAAGATACCACATTTTGCACCAGAACGCACCCTATTTTGCACTTTTTTGTGAATTTCTCTTTTTCTTTTTGCGCAAACGGGCTGTCAAGTCCTCTCTCTTTGGGAGAGGTGGCACCGAAGGTGACGGAGAGGGCGAGGACACTGACCATGCGGCGACCTCTTTTTTGTTTTCGCCTTCCCTCCAATCCGCATCCTTATTGCGATTCAAAAACGCAAATTTTCTGCGTTTTAAGGCAAATTTCATCAATTTAGAGCAGACGCCGAAAATCTTTAAAAAAGCCTTGACAAGGAGCATTCCGCGTGCTACTATGAACACATGAACAAGCGTTCATGTGAATCCACAGCGAAGGGAGATGTCAACATGGCGGAAATAAAGGAAGCAATGCCCGCGCCGCAGCCGGAAGCCTTGGATATGCCGGACGACGAGGTGCTGTACGAGCTAGCCGACCTGTTCCGGGTGTTCGGCGACTCCACCCGCATCAAGATCCTGTATGCACTGCACGACAACGAGCTGTGCGTGCAGGACATTGCAAACGCCGTGCAGCTGAGCCAGTCGGCGGTGAGCCATCAGCTGCGGGTGCTCAAGGATTCCAAGCTCGTGCGGTTCCGGCGCGATGGCAAAACCGTTTACTACGCACTGGACGATGACCATGTGCGCAGCATCCTCTCCATGGGGATGGATCATATCGAAGAATAACGAAAGGCTGGTATTACTTATGAAGAAGAGCTACAAGATCGAAGTGGACTGCGCAAACTGCGCTCAGAAGATGGAAGACGCTGCCAACACCGTTGCAGGCGTGGCAAATGCTACCGTCAGCTTTATGACCCAGAAGATGAAGGTGGAGTTCTCTGAAGGTGCAGACCCCCACGACACCATGGTGAACGTTCTGGCCGCCTGCAAGAAGGTGGAGGACGACTGCGAGATCTTTGACATCTGATGCGCGGCAGGTTGCTGCACACGATCAACAGCCTCGCCCTCTCCGTCACCTGCGGTGACACCTCTCCCTTTGGGAGAGCTGGCAAATCCAAAGGATTTGACTGAGAGGCGAGCCCGCTAAAGAAAAAAGCATCTGCAGCAAGAATTCGTAGATTTTCTGAGAGCTCAAACGAATGTGCAGATGCTTTTTACTTTGTGTGCGATTGTGTTGTGCAATAACTTTTTCTGTTGAAAAATCAGACAGTTTTCAACAGTTTCCACTCAGTTTTCAACACCGTTTGCGGAAAAAGCATAAAATAAACGTGGAAAAGCGCTTTTACGCCTGAAAAACTGTGTGGAAAACACGGGTAAAACCGTGGAATATCCATTTTTATGGGGAAAAGTTGTTGAAATCCCCGCCCGCCGCAGCGTGATGCGGCCCATGGATCCCGCAAAAGGAGAGTTTTGTATGAACAAAAAGCAGAAAAAGAACCTGCAGCGCATCATCATTGCGCTGATTTTGGTGCTCATCCTCAAGCTTTTGCCCCAGTTCCCCACGCCGGTGGAGCTGGTACTGTACTGCATCCCGTATCTGGTGGTCGGCTGGGACGTGCTGCGCAAGGCACTGCTTGGCATCAAGAATCGTCAGCCCTTTGACGAGTGCTTCCTGATGGCCGTTGCCACTGTGGGTGCATTTGCACTGGGCGACTACGTGGAGGGCTGTGCCGTTATCATCTTCTACCAGATCGGCGAGCTGTTTCAGAGCGTGGCCGTAGGCAAGAGCCGGCAGAGCATTTCCAGCCTGATGGACATCCGCCCGGACTACGCCAACATTGAGGGCGAGGACGGCAGGCTGGAGCAGGTGGACCCGGACGATGTGGAGATCGGCACCGTGATCGTGGTCCAGCCCGGTGAGCGCGTGCCCATCGACGGCGTGATCGTGGAGGGCGCTTCTGCCCTGAACACCGCCGCCCTGACCGGCGAGAGCCTGCCCCGCGATGTGCAGACCGGCGATGAGGTCATCAGCGGCTGCGTGAACATGACCGGCCTGCTGAAGGTAAAGACCACCAAGGAATTCGGCGAATCCACCGTTTCTAAAATTCTCGATCTGGTGGAAAATTCCAGCATGAAGAAGGCCCGCGCCGAGAACTTCATCACCCGTTTTGCCCGCGTGTACACCCCCGCCGTGTGCTATGGCGCACTGGCTCTGGCCTTTATCCCGCCCATCGTGCTGCTGCTCATGGGCCAGCCCGCCCGCTTTGGCGACTGGGTCTACCGTGCCCTGACCTTCCTTGTTATCAGCTGCCCCTGCGCACTGGTCATCAGTATTCCCCTGAGCTTCTTCGGCGGCATCGGCGGTGCATCTGCCTGCGGCATTCTGGTCAAGGGTTCCACCTATCTGGAAGAGCTGGCCCGCACCGGCATCGTTGTGTTCGACAAGACCGGCACCCTGACCCAGGGCACCTTTAAAGTGACCGGCATCCACCCCGCAGAGGGCACCAGCGAGGAGCAGCTGGTGGAAGCTGCCGCGCTGGCCGAGAGCTGGTCCAAGCACCCCATCTCCCTCAGCATCAAGGCCGCTTACGGCAGGGAGATCGATCCGAACCGTGTCACCGATGTGCAGGAGCTTGGCGGCCACGGCGTGACCGCCAAGGTGGACGGCAGGACCGTTGCTGCCGGCAACGCCCGCCTGATGGAAAAGCTGGGCCTGAAGGCTCCCGCCGTCAGCGAGACCGGCACCATCGTGCATGTGGCCATCGAGGGCATGTACGCCGGTTATCTTCTGATCGCCGATGTGGTAAAGCCCCACAGCGCACAGGCCATCCGGGGCCTGAAGGATGCCGGTGTGCGCAAGACCGTGATGCTGACCGGCGATGCCGAGCCGGTTGCAAAGGCCGTTTCCGCAGAGCTTGGGCTGGATGAATACCATGCGGGCCTGCTGCCGGGCGACAAGGTAGACCAGATCGAAACGCTGCTCGCCGCAAAGCGGCCCAAAGAGAACCTTGCCTTTGTGGGCGACGGCATCAACGATGCCCCGGTGCTGTCCCGTGCCGATGTGGGCATTGCAATGGGCGCTCTTGGCTCTGACGCTGCCATTGAGGCCGCTGACGTGGTGCTGATGGACGACGACCCCGCCAAGATCGCACTGGCCATGCGCATTGCCCGCCGCACGTTACGCATCGTGTACCAGAACATCGTGTTTGCACTGGCCATCAAGTTTGCCTGCCTTGTGCTGGGCGCGATCGGCATGGCCAGCATGTGGACCGCCATCTTTGCCGATGTGGGCGTGATGGTGCTGGCTGTGCTCAACGCCACCCGTGCCCTGTACACCAAGGATCTGGCGAAAAAGAATGAACAGTAAAAAACAGTGCCGGACAGCCTGAAAACTGTCCGGCACTGTTTTTATATATGAGGTGCATACAGGCGTTCTATTTCATGCACAAGCTCCGGTTCTTTTTCGATATCAAATTTTCTGGCAAACATGCAGGGCGATGCTTTCAGCTGTTCCAGATCAGCGTATTTCCAGACCCACGGATTGCCTCTGTCCCAATCGATGGCACGGGCACTGGTATCACCCGGCCCCTGATAGATCTTATCCTGATACGGCGACTGCACGATCAGTGTCTGCACAAAGAACTCGTCCGAGCAAAAGGTCTTGTCCAGCACCTGCAGGATCCACTCTTCTTTTGTCAGCAGATACCGTGCAAAGCCGTCCGTGCAGCTGAACCAGTTGCTGCCCTTTGTGAAGTGACGTCCTGATTGCGCTTTATTTTCAGCAGCTTCTGGCCCGACAGCAGGATTCCATTGATCACGCCGAGCACCGGATGGCGGCGCAGATCGATATTCTGGAAAAAGTGCCGGTAATAAACGCGCTCATCGTTGAATGGGCTGAACGGGTGCGGGTCGAAATGGACAAATTCCACGTCCGGGTTTGCCTCAAAAAATGCACGGATATCTTCTTGTGTTTGAATGGGCAGATCCACACCGGAGATCAGGTGGTAATGCTGATACGGGCCATGGGCCACTGCTGTTTTCAATAGCACAAGCTCCGCTTTTACCTGACTGACACCGCCCCACACAACACTGTGCCGTTTTGCGTGAAACACTTTCGCATATTTCATGCGGCACTCCACCGTTTCCGGCTGGTAGTCCGTATTTTTGCTGTCCATGTGGATGAATATATCACTCCACGGTACATCCAGCATCCGCAACAGGGTCAGAAGCATCTCATCACATTTATGTGCTTCTATCAGGTACGCCTGTTTTTCTCTTGTTTCCATCGCTTTCTCCTCTTAATTCTGCGCCGCATTTTTATTTTATTATAACAAAACCCTCTTTAAAAACAATCCCATCACCCCTTTTTACAGCACAAAGCCGCCGCATTCCCTTGCAGAGGGAGAGCGGCGGCTTTGTTTGGGTATGGAGAAAATGGAGGAGGTCTCAAAGTTTATCCGCGGAAAGCAGCGGTATACACCGCCACCACCTCGTCGCGGGTGGGGGTGATCTGGTTGGTGGACATGCAGGTGTCGTGCAGCGCAAGCTCTGCCAGCGCGGCAAAATCTGCAGGGTCCACCTTGTTCAGCTGCGCAAGGTTTGCGGGGATGCCCACCCCTGCACTGAGCTGACGGACAAACTGGATCACTGCCGGTGCGGCAGTGTCCGGGGTAAAAGTGCCCTGCAGGCCCATGGCAGCGGCAATGGTCATGAACCGCTCCCGACACACCGGGCTGCGGCTGTTGAAGGCCAGCACGTAGGGCAGCAGCACCGCATTGCACACACCGTGGGGCAGGTTGTAGTGTCCGCCCAGCGCGTGTGCCATCGCATGCACCATGCCAAGGCCCGCGTTGGAGAAAGCCATGCCTGCCACATTTTCGGCGTAGGCCATCATGGTGCGGGCGGCTTCATCCTGACCGTTGGCAACGGCCCGGGGCAGGTTCTGCACGATCGCCTGCATGGCCCAGTAGGCATCCTTGTCCGTGAGCGGGTTGGCGTTTTTGGAAAGCGCCGCCTCGATGGCGTGGGTCAGCGCGTCCATGCCGGTGGCTGCGGTGAGCTTGGGCGGCATGGAGGACATGAAGTCGGTGTCGTTCACCGCAATGCTGACCATGCAGTTGGGGTCCACCATGGCCATTTTGCTGTGGCGGACAGGGTCGGTGACGATGTAGAAGGAGGTGCACTCGCTGCCGGTACCGGCGGTGGTGTTCACCGCCACGATGGGCAGGCCGGGCTTGGAGGACTTGTTCTCGCCCTCGTACTGCTCCACGGTACCGCCGCAGGCCACCACGATGCTGGCTGCCTTAGCGGTATCGATGGCGCTGCCGCCGCCCAGAGCCACCAGCAGCTGCACCTGCAGGGTGCGGGCTGCGGCAATGCAGTCGTTCACCACCTGTACGGTGGGGTTGGGCTGCACATTGTAGTACACGGCGTACTCCACACCGGCATCGGACAGTACCTGACCGACCCGGGCAGCGGCACCGGAATCATAGAGAAAGCGGTCCGTCACCAGCAAAGCACGGCGGATGCCCATCTTCTGAAGCTCCGGTCCCAGAAGACGGATGGCACCCTTGCCAAAAAAGCTGGTCTTGACGGCGTTGATGCGTTCTGCCATGTGTTCACCCTCCGCTTACTGTGCCTGACCGCAGACGATCTGCACCGGGTCCCAAATGGAACAGGACGAGGAGGAATAGACGAAATCCACCTGACCCAGTGCTTCCACGGTCATGCCAGCGCGGATGGCAACGGCAATGGCGTTGATGCGGGCCGAAACATTCTTTTCTCCCCATGCCTGCGCACCCAGCACCTGACGGGTATTGGCCTCATACACCAGCTTGATGGTGATGCGGTGGGGGTTCGGGCAGATGCCCGGACGGTCGGTGCCGGTGGCCATTGCACTCTTGACCCGCAGACCGGCCTTGCGGGCCTCGGTCTCGGTCAGGCCGGTGCGGGCGATCTCCAGATCCGCCACCTTCAGGCTGCTGGTGCGCAGAGAGCCGTCGCGGCAGGCCGCGCAGTCGCCCACGGCATAGATATTGGGCACACTGGTGGCAAGGTCGGCACCAATGAGCACAGCGCCATTGGGTGCCAGCTGCGCCCCGGTACCGGCCAGCAGGCCGGTGTTGGGGGTAACGCCGATGGCTACCACGCAAAGGTCACAGGGGTAGGTGCCGCGGTTGGTCTGTACCTGCTCCACGAAGGTACGGCCCGGGAAGGAGCGCACCTGCTCGCCCAGATTGAACTGCACGCCCTGCGCTTCCAGCTCCTTCTGGATCAGCTTGCTCACCTCAGGGTCAAACTGGGGCAAAAGCTGCTGCTCTTTTTCAATGATACGCACATTGCGGCCCAGCTTGAGGAAGGACTTTGCGATCTCCAAACCGGCCCAGCTGCCGCCCAGGATCACGATGTCCCGCACATAGGGGGTGCGGACGAACTCCTTGAGGAAGATCAGATCTTCCACGGTCTTGAGGGTCTGCACGCCCACGCGGTCACTGCCGGGCACCTGCGGCACACGGTTGGAAGAACCGGTGGCCAGCACCAGCTTGTCGTAGTGGTCTTCAAACACGCGTCCGGTGGCAAGATCACATACCGTCACCTTGCGGGCGGCTGCGTCGATGCCGCGCACCTCATGGCGCAGATGTGCGGTGATGCCCTGCGCGTTCAGCTCAGTCTCCTTGGCCTGAATGGCCTTGTTCAGGCTGTCCAGATCCTCGCACAGGTAATGGGGCAGGCCGCCGGTGCCGCAGGAGTAGAAGCCGCCTTTTTCGTAGACGGTGATCTGCGCTCCGCGCTGGGCGGCGGCAAGTCTGGCGGCGGCCGAAACCCCGGCGGCAATGCTGCCGATGATAATAATTTTCATTGTTTAAGCCTCACGATCCCGCCGGGAGGAAGCCCCTCTCTGCGGCAAAACTTGCAGGGTGTTACTTACTCAGGGTGGGAGGATTGTCCACGATGCCCACGATGAAAGCATCAATGGGCGACGGATGGTCCAGACCATGCTGGGTGGTCTCGTCGGTGGTGACCAGAACCATCTCGCCTACACCCGCGCCGATGTTGTCGCCCGCCACGATGGTATCCTTTTTGGAGCCGAACACCGGCTCCACCAGCAGGAACTTATAGCCTACAAGCTCCGGCATTTTGCGGGTGGCGACAACGGTCCCCTTGACGATCCCTAAAATCATAGCTTACTCCTCTTTGCCCAGCACGGTGACCAGCTGCCCCTGCTTGAGCAGGAAGGCATTGCCATCGTCCGTGTCGATGTGAAAATCCAGTGCACATTTGTCGTTTGCGCGGATCAGCACCCCGCCCATCACGCCCGGCTTGGGGCCGTCGATCTTTACCTGCACGCGGTCGCCGTCGGCAAGGCCGAAGGCCGCTGCCTGTGCGGGAGTCATGTGGATGTGGCGGTCGGCGATCATCACGCCCTCCGGCACAGTCAGGGTGCCATTGGGGCCGCACAGGGTCACGCCCGGCGTGCCCTTTGTATCCCCGCTGGAACGCACCGGCGCTTTGATGCCGATGTTGCGGCAGTCGGTCTGCGCCAGCTCGATCTGAGTGGCACTGCGCTCCGGGCCAAGGATGCGGACATGCTTCAGTTCGCCCTTGGGGCCGATGATGTCCAGACATTCCTCGCAGGCAAACTGGCCGGGCTGGCTCAGCGCCTTTTTGGGGGTGAGCTGGTAGCCATAGCCGAACAGCTTGTCCACATCATCGCGGGTAAGGTGGATGTGCCGCACCGAGATGCCTACCGGCACCTGACGGCTGCGCTTTTGCAGCTCTGCCTGCACGGCCTGCGTGATCAGGAGCAGCAGCTGTTCCTGACTGATGTCATGGTAAACCAAGGCACAGCGCTCCTTTCTTATGCAGCGTCAGCGCAGTTCTCAGCGCAGCTCAGGCATGCACTCGGACACGCTTGCGTGCGGGCGGGGAATGACCAGTGCGCTGACCACTTCGCCAATGCGGGAAGCAGCGGTCTGGCCTGCCTCAACAGCAGCCTTCACAGCGCCAACGTCGCCCTGCACGAACACGGTAACAAGGCCTGCGCCGATCTTCTCCTGACCCACCAGAGAGACATCTGCGCTCTTCAGCATGGCATCGGCTGCCTCGATGGAAGCGGTCAGGCCGTTGGTCTCGATCATGCCCAGAGCGGCATCCAGCGGCACCTGCTCGCCTGCGGGCAGGCCGGACTTGCCGGTAGCGGGGCCCTTGGCGGGCATGATGCGGGCCAGATCTGCGTGAGGACGTGCAATGACGTTGACGCAGAACAGCTCACCCACGCGGGAAGCTGCCTCTTCGCCAGCCTCGGTAGCAGCCTTGACAGCGCCCACCTCGCCGGTAACGATCACGGTGGTCAGACCGGCACCGATGGTGTCGGAACCAATGAACTCAACGTCAGCAGCCTTCAGCATTGCATCGGTAGCGTCGATGTTGCCAACCAGACCCTTCGTCTCGATAAAACCCAGAGCTTTCATAAGTTGTTCCTCCTGTCAGAACACTGAAAAAATTGTATGTGATGGTTTCGTCCTTCAAAAACTCAGATGATGCGCAGCCCGCCCTCGGCCAACATGCAGCGGCGGCGGCGGCAGAAACTCTTTGCGCAGGTGATGCCCTCGCCGGTGGGGCCGGCAATGGTCATGGTGCAGTGGCCCTCGCCGCCAATGCCAACACCGGCCTTGGTGGCGCTGTTCTTTACGTAGATGGTGGTCTCAATGACCCGGGCAAAGCGGGTCATGTGATCCACATCCTTGGAGAAGATAGAAGCGGTGTGGCGGTTGCCGTGCTCGGCCACCACGGCATCTTCCACCGCCTGTTCAAAGCTCTGGCAGCGCACGATGGGCAGCACCGGCATCATCTGCTCCACCAGCACGAACGGATGGTCGGCAGGCACCTCGCAGATGGCAAGGCGGCAAGTATCCGGCACATGCACGCCGATGGTCTCCAGAATGCGGGCGGCATCCTTGCCCACCCACTTTTTGTTCACCTCGTGGCCGCCGCCCTTCTTGGGCTGCAGCACGATGTTCACCAGCTGTTCGGTCTGGGCCTTGTTCAGCAGGTAGGCACCCTGCTTCTGCAGCTCGTGCAGCAGGCCGTCGTAGGCGGTGTTCACGGCGAACACTTCCTTCTCTGCAAAGCAGAGGATGTTGTTATCGAACGAAGCGCCTTCGTAGATCTTGCGGCCTGCCAGCTCGATGTCTGCGGTCTCGTCCACGATGACGGGCGGGTTGCCTGCACCGGCACCGATGCACTTTTTGCCGCTGCGCAGCAGGGCGTTCACCATGCCCATGCCACCGGTGCCTGCCATCAGGCGGATCTTGGGGTTTGCGGCCATCTTGTCCACATTCTCCATGGTCGGCTCACGGGTCATGGTAATGAGGTTTGCAGGGCCGCCCGCCTCGATGATGGCGGTATTCAGCGCCTGCAGGCAGTCGGCAGACACCCGCTTTGCGCGGGGGTGCACGTTGAACACCACGGTGTTGCCGCCTGCGATCATGCTGATGGTGTTGTTGATGATGGTCTCGGTGGGGTTGGTGGTGGGGGTGATGGAGCAGATCACACCAAAGGGTGCGTACTCTTCCAGCATCAGGCCCGCGTCACCGCTCTTGGCTTCGGTGGTCAGGCATTCGGGGCCGGGGGGCTTGTTGATGACGGCCAGATGTTTTTCCACCTTGTCCTCATAGCGGCCCATGCCGGTCTCTTCCACGATCTTGTGGCACCACTCCTCCACATGTGCGCGGGCACAGCGGCGGATGGCTTCAATGATGCGCTGGCGGTCCTCGATCTTGTAGTTGGCCGCCCAGTCGCGCTGGGCTTTCCATGCAGCCTCCACTGCGTCGTCTACGTTCTCGAACACGCCGCGGTCGCCTGCTGCACCGCCGGGTGCAGCGGTATAGGCTGCAGGGGCGGAGCTTGTCTGTGCACCGCCCATACCGGCAAGCACCTGCTTGACGATCGCTTCAATTTCCTGCGAACTGATATCCATGGTTTTCGTTCCTTTCCGTAAAGGTCATATCCGTTGGATCAAACAAAACTTTTTGTTATTGAAAGCTCTTCAGCGTCCGGCGGATGACCTCGGCCATTGCGGCATCGCGGGCATTTGCGGACTTCGGTGCGGCCGGGGCCGCTTCCATTGCAGGGACTGCCGCAGGCTGTGCGGCGGGCACCGGGGCAGGAGCCGCCTGCTGTTTGGGCAGGGTGGGCAGCGCCATGCCCGGCTGGATCAGCCCGGTAACGCCCGGCAGGCTCACCGGCTGGGCAGGCTGTGCGGAGGGTACTGCCATTGCCACAGGCTGTGCAGCGGGCTGAGCCATGGGCTGCACGGCAGGTGCGCCGCACTTGCTGCAGCCGGTGCAGTGACCGCCGCAGCTGCCGCATTTGGAGCAGCCTGCGCAGCCCAGCTTTGCGGTGACGGCTGCGTAGTAATCCAGTGCTTCCACCAGATGGGCCGCATCTGCCGGGGTCTTGCCCCAGGTCAGGCAGCCGTCATTTTCCAGCAGGACAGCCTTATCGGTGCGGCACAGCAGGCTGACAGCCTGTGCCTGTGCGTCCACGTTCTGGGCGGGCAGCAGCTGCACCCGGCCCAGCGCCCGCACTGCGGGGCTGAACGCTGCAGGCTGCACGGTCTGGCCCTGCATCCCCATCACAGCCGCGCAGGCCGGATAGGTGTGCATCACGCACTGGGCGTTCTCGTTTTCCTGATAGATTTTCAGATGGATGGGCAGGTCTTCGGGCAGGGGCTTTGGCTTTGCGCTGAGCATCGCCTTGCCATTCATATCCACGCGCACCAGCATATCCTGCGTGAGCGCGGCCTTGTCGGCACCGGCAACGGTCACCCACACGGCCTGCGGGCCGACGCGGACGCTCATGCTGCCGTCACCGGCCACCAGCCAGCCCTTGGCTTCCAGCCGACGGGCCATCTCGATGATGGCTTTTTTTGCCTCAAAGTCTGAGAGGTAAGTAACGCCTTGAATCACCATACGTTTCTTTCCTCCTTTTTAACGGCGCAGCGGCGGGATCTTGAGCATGGCGCGCACCTCGTCGGGAGTCATGGGCATCATGCCCTTGGACTTTACGATGTCCGACACCTTTGCGATCAGCGCTGCGTTGTTGTCCACATGGACACCCGGCGCGATCATGTCCGAATCCTCAAAGCCGATGCGCACGGTGGAAGCGCCCATATCCAGCGCAGTCTTGACCATTTCCCAGTCCTCGCGGTGGGCCTGCGTGTAGCCCCACAGGTAGTCGCCGTTGGGAAAGTTCTCTTCCAGCGCCTGGATCATGTGGCGCAGGGCCGGCACCGTGGCAGGCATCTCGCCGCCATGGCCGAACACCAGTGCAAACAGGATGGGTTTTACAAAGTGGAACTTGTCGTTCAGTTCCCGCACGGTGTTGATCATGCCCAGCTCAAAGACCTCGGTCTCCGGGATCTTCTTGTTGTCCATGATGGTCTTGACGCAGTACTCCACATCCTTGATGGGGTTCTGGTACACCGAGGTACCCAGATTCACCGAGCCGACATTCAGGCTGTTGGCTTCCACCCAGGAGGGGTAGCAGGGCTGCACGCGCTCCTCAATGGTCAGGTTGGACACGCCGCCGGTGGAGATCTCCACCACGATGTCGCACATCTCGCGGATGTAGGCCACCGTTTCTTCCAGCAGGCTCAGATCCGGGGTGAGGTTGCCGTTCAGGTCGCGGCAGTGCAGGTGCACCATGGATGCGCCGTTTTTGTAGCACTCATACACATCCCGGGCAATGGCCCGCGGATTGATGAGAATGTCTGTGGCCGCAACGGGGGCCACGGAGATCATGATTTTTTTCATTGGATGAACACTCCTTGCATGTCGCATTGGAGAAGCTTAACAAAGGATGCTAACGTCATTTTAGCACAAACATCCCATCTTGTAAACTCACAGTCCCCAGCCCGCCTTTTACGGCAGGCAGGAGGCCTGTATGCTTACTTCTTCCAGAAGATGTAGTGATCCTGCACTGTAGCGGCGATCTCGTCCACCTGCCTGCGCTCGATCACACTGAGCAGCTGGCGGTGCAGCTCTACGAACCGCTCGATCTCCTCTTCGCCCTTGGCAAGCACCTTGCGGGTGGTCTCCAGACGGCTGGGCATCGTCAGCCGGGTGATATACTCGGTGATGGTGGCCAGCATAGGGTTCTGGGCCGCATTGGCGATCTGGGTGTGGAACCGGCTGTCCAGCTCCAGCACCTTGTCCACCGAAGGCTCCGGCGAGTGCATTTCGGCAGAAAGCTCGCCGAAGGTGCGGTACAGGTCCGGCAGAAAGGATGTGATATCATTGCGCTGAATGATAATATTCAGCGTACCGATATCGATGACGGAGCGCAGTTCCACAAATTCCTGCCAGCTGTTCTTCTGCAGGATGATGCTGTACAGCATCGGGTCCAGCATTTTCTGGTTGTAGTTTTCGCTCACAAAGGTGCCGTCGGCACGCTTGATGTACAGGATGCCGTAGGCCTGCAGCTTTTTCACAGCTTCCCGCACCGAGTTGCGGCCCGCGCCGAACTGCTTGCACAGTTCCATTTCGGTAGGCAGCTTGTCGCCCGGATGCAGGGTGCCGTCGATGATCTGGGAGATGATCCCATCCATGACCTGATCGACTACAGACTTTACCGCATTCTTCTGTTTTTCAGGATGTTCCATTGACATAGTTCCGCCTCCAAATCCGGTTCGGTGGATATTCGGGGTCGTTCAACGTGGAACGTTCTGGGGCAGAAAGCCTCTAAACATCACATGTTGAACTTCCACCACTATTTTACCATATCTGAAAAGCGGACGCAACGGTTACGCCATCAAATAGGTGGGCAGCAGGATCAGCTGAGGGAAGGCGACCATCAGGGCAATGCAGACGAAGGTGGCCGCAATAAACGGCACCAATGTGGGGAACACTTCACCAACAGTCGTATCCATCAGGTCGCAGGCAACGTAGATACACATGCCCACCGGGGGAGTGACCAGACCAATGCCGATGACCACGGTGATCAGAACGCTGAGCACGATGGGGTTGATGCCCACGCCCAGAGCAATGGGATACAGGATGGGCATAAACAGGGTCAGCGTTGCGATGGACTCCATGAACATGGTGACGATGAAGAAGATCAGCAGGATCATGATGAGGATGACGGTGGGGTTGGTGGAGAAGCCCAGCATGGTCTTGGCCACCCACTTGTCAAAGCCTGCGGTAGTCAGCATAACAGTGTACAGCTTTGCTGCGCCGATGACGATGAAGATACGGCCGCTGGTGCGGACGGTCTCTGCAAAGGCAAACTTGATGTCTTCCCACTTGAGTTCGCGGTAGATGATGCCGCCGGCAAACAGACCGTAAACAACAGCGATCACGCCTGCCTCGGTGGGGCTGACGATACCCATGGTAATGGTGCCCACGATGATGATAGGCATGAGCAGGGCGGGCCAGCTCTCCCACAGGCCGTGCAGCACAGGGCCGATGGTGAAGTGACCGGGCTCCTTGGGCACGCCTTCTTTCTTAGCGAGGAAGTAGCTGACGATCATCTGTGCCAGACCGCACAGGATGCCGGGGATGATGCCGCCGAGGAACAGCTTACCGGTGGAGATGCCGCAGATACCGGCAATGACCACCATGGGGATGGACGGAGGAATGATGATGCCGATGGTGGAGGAAATGGCGGTAACGGCAACGGTAAAGTTCTTGGAGTAGCCCTTGCGGATCATTTCCGGCATGAACATGCCGGAAACACCAGCGGTATCGGCAACAGCGGAACCGGAGATGCCCGCAAAGATCATGCTGGAAAGCACGTTCACGTGAGCCAGACCGCCGTAGATGTGGCCGACGATGGAGTAGCAGAAGTCCATCAGGCGCTTGGAAATACCGCCCTTGGACATGGTGAAGCCGGCAAAGGTGTACAGAGGGATGGCCAGCAGTGCAAAGCTGTTCATGCCCTCAAACATGCGCTGGGCAATGGTGACGGTGCTGCCGCCGCCCAGGAACAGGATGCCGCCCATGGCGGACAGGCCCAGACTCATGGCGATGGGCACACCCAGAAACAGCAGAACGAAGAATGAGATCAGCAGCCATGCGATCATTTGGATTCGCCTCCTTCAGGTTTCGTGGTAAGCTCAACCACCAGATTGAGAACGGCGGACAGGATGCACAGCACACCGGCAATGGGGAAGATGGTGTACACCTGACCCATGGTGAACTGCGGCATGGTGGAAACGGCCTGCTTTGCGCGGGTGCACAGCTGGTAGCCGCCGTAGGTGACCATGACGTAGAACAGGATGATGAACACATCACGGATGATGACAACGATCTTTTTGCCCAGCGGAGTCTTACCGAGGATGGAATCCACCACCTCCACGCGGAGGTTGGTGCCCATGGCGTTGATGCCAATGCAGGCAATGAGCATGGACCAGACGTTCAGATACTGGCTGCTCTCCATATACCACTTGAAGCCGCCGATGCCGGGGATCAGGCGCAGCACAACGTTTGCGAACAGAATTACCATCATAGCCGCGCACAGAATGGCGGAAATGAGGGTGGTGATCTTGTCCAGAGTGGTTTGCAGTTTTTTCACAGTACAAACTCCTTTCCAAGTGCGATTCAGATAAAATGCAAAGGGACGAAGGGCACGCCCCCTCGTCCCTTTGCTTCGGTTTTATTTCAAGGTTTTCTGGTCAGTGATCTCAGCGGGCTTCTTTCCATGCCTTCAGCTGATCCAGCAGGTCGCCGTAGGTATCAGCGTTGTCGGTCAGGACCTTTTCGGTCGCAGCTGCAAACGGAGCCAGTTCCGGGCTGTTGATCTTCATGCCCTTCTCTTCCAGAGCGGAGACCAGGTCGTTGGTCTGCTGCTCGTTCAGCTCACGGTCGTAATCGGCAGATGCCTTTGCAGCGTCGGAAACGATCTGCTGCTGGTCAGCGCTCAGCTTGTTCCAGCTGCTCTCGGCAATGGTAAAGCACATGCCGGAGTAGATGTGGTTGGTGATGCTCAGGTACTCCTGAACCTCGAACAGGTTGTTGTTGTAGATAACGGGGATGGGGTTCTCCTGTGCATCGTAGGTCTTCTGCTGCAGGGCCTGATACAGCTCAGAGAAGCTCAGCGGCTGGGGGTTGGCACCCAGAGCGGTCATGGTAGCCATGATGACGGGGTTCTCGGGGGTGCGGATCAGCAGACCGTTCATGTCGGCAGGGCTGTTGATGGGGCCCTTGGAGTTGGTCACGCAGCGGAAGCCGTTGCAGTAGTGGGCCAGCACACGCATATTCTGGCTCAGCAGGCCTTCCTCAGCGGCAGCCTCGATGTCGCTGTCCATGAATGCCCATGCATCGTCGAAGGTCTCGAACTGGAACGGCAGTGCGGAAATGCCCATCTTTGCATCGTAGGTGGAAAAGTTGGAAGCGTCGGTGATGATGATATCCACCGTGCCGGAATCCAGAGCGATAGAGTTGATCAGGTCAGCATCGCCGCCCAGCTGGCCGGAGGGGTACAGCTGAACTTCCACAGCGCCGCCGGTCTTTTCGGCAACTTCTTCTGCAAACTGCTTTGCGCCCTTTGCACGGGGGTCTTCTTCGTTGGTGGAGAAGCCCAGCTTCAGGGTGACAGCCGAGCCGGAAGCGGCAGCGGAAGAACCGGTGGAAGCTGCAGTAGAGGCAGTGGAAGCAGCAGTGCTGGTGCCGGAGCCGCCGCAGGCAGCCAGACCCAGAGCAGCAGCGGAAATGCCAGCCACCTTCAGGAAGTCACGACGGGAAATCATCTTTTTCATAAGAATTCTCCTTCAAAAAAATATCTTCTCCTGAGCCGTTCTCGTGCTCCGGCTCTTGTTCCTTTTTTAAATGGTACCTTTCTTTTCCAGCGCCTTTTTCAGCTCGGCTGCACCAAAGCGGGGGCTGCTGAGAACCACCTTGCCAAACTTATCGGCGATATACTGTTCGCAGTAGGCCATGCTGCCCTGTGCAAACACGATCACATCCACCTTGTCGGCAATGGTACCGGCCATCTCGGTCATGCGGGCCTTGAACTGGTCCTGATCCAGACCGAATGCACCGTCCACCAGACAGTCCACCAGTTCCACGTGTCTGTTGCACTCGCGGGCCATGCGCAGGATGGTGCCCTTGGTGGGTTCCAGCGTGGTGGGCAGGGTAGCCATCACGCCGATGCGCTGGCCCTTGCGGACAGCCTCGCGGCACATCTCCTCGTCCACGCGGACGATAGGCACACCAATGTACTTTGCCACGTCCTGTGCGCTGTCGGCAACTTCGCCCACGCTGCTGCACAGGTTCAGCATGGCATCCACGCCTTCCTCAGCGGCTTTCATGTACATGCCGATCAGGCGTGCTGCCGGTGCAGTGGTCACATAGCCTGCCGCGCGGACATCTGCCAGAATGCTGGGGTCCTGCAGGCTGTACAGCTCCACATCATCGCCCAGCTGCTTTTTGACCTCCTGCTCCACCAGTTCGATCAGTTCCGGGGTGGTGCTGGTATAGATCAGACCTACCTTCATAACGGAAAAGCCTCCTTTTGTTTTTCGCGTTCTCGTGCCGGACAAGCCCGCAGCAAAGGTTCTTTGCTACATCCTACCTTTAGTTCAATCTCAACAGCTTGTCCGTCTTTACATCCTACCATTAGATTACTCTTCGGTCCGCAAAAAGTAAATTGGCGAATAGCCGATATTTCGGGCCGGTTTTGGTCGTTCTGCACAAATGTGGGATGCAAGTGGTGAAAAATCCACTTCTTTCTGGACATCATCCCATCTTGCGGCGTATAATACCCTTAAAGAAAAAGACAGGGAAGGAGCCACCGGAACATGAATCCGTTTCAAAGTGATAACATCTGGAAAAAGAAGGCCCGGCAGGGCAAGGCGCAGCAGCATCCGCTCACGCCGCAGCAGGAGTGGCAAAAGCAGGTGAACAGCAGCAGCCTGTGGCTGGGCGGCGGCGTGGTGCTGCTGGCACTGTATCTGGCCGCTGTCCGCGCCGGCACCGTGGCGCTGGACGCAAGCGCCGTCGTGCTGATCGTGGTGGTGGGCTGCTTCTGCGTATACACTGCCGCATCCCTCGGCAGGCTGATGAAGAACAAGCCGGAGGAAAAGGCAGCAAAGAAGAAAAAGAAAGCCAAAAAAGAGTGATCGTTCATTTAAAATGGCTCCGCGTGCGCTGCGCCATAAACAGCGGAATTATTATTTTTGTATATTGCAAAGCCGGAATGACTGCGGTCATTCCGGCTTTGCTTTTTCACGGGAAGGGGTCGTAACAGGTAGTGGCATTTGCTTCGCAACCCGGTCTGCGGCTCAAAAGTCCCACTGTGGCTTTCATGCCCTGCGGGCACTGCCGTCCTTTCTGGTTCTCTTTTGGCGCGCAAAAGAGAACGTATCCGGCGGCAATGCATTTTATAAAAGCCATACAAACCTGCCCCACACGAATACCCACTGCACAAGAAGCAGCTTATCTTCGTGAAAAAGCAAAACAGCCAGACCCGCGGAACTTGTCGGGGCAAGGCCCCTCCATCTTGCTCCCGCAAGAACGTTCTGCCGCTTGAAAGCCCCACTGGGGCTTTCATTGCTGCGCAACCGCGGTCTGGCTGTTTTGCAATCATTAAAAATAATTTTTCCGCTGAATATGCCCAGAGCGAAGCGGCGGGCATTCTAAATCATCAGAGTGTCAGCCCAGCAAAATTTCCACCGCTTCCCGCAGGGTGGACACTTCGCCCACATTGCCCGGGAAGATAATGTACGGCGTGCCGGGGAACAGGCTTTCGGCACCGGTCTGCCATACCGGGATGCCCGGCCGGATCTGGCCCAGCACCTTGGCGCATTTCACGCGCAGGGCCTTCACGCCCACGTCGCTGCTGGTGATGCCGCCCTTTGCCACCACAAAAGCCGGGGAAGCGGTCAGCCTGCCCACGCAGCTTTGCAGTGCATCGCTGATGGCAACGCTGCGCACGAGGGCTGCTTCCGGAGTGTCGTCCGGCAGGGTGAGCACCACGCGCTTTGTGGACACGCAGCAGGTGATGCCCTTTGCGATCTGCTGTGAGCAGTGGGCCACGATGGCGGCTGCTTCCTTTTCCAGCTCGCCCGGCACCAGCACCTTGTCGCTGTCCATCTCAATAAACTCGATGCCCTGTACTTTTTTCAGTTCTTCCAGCTGGGCCGTGGTCTTTTTGGTGTGGCTGCCCACCACGATGATGCCGCCTGCCTTGCTTTCCTGCGTGACCATCTTTTCCCGGGTGAGCAGCGGCTGGTCGGAAATATTGCCGATGGCCTTGACCAGTGCGCGCACTGCGGATGGTGAGTGACGGCCGTTGCCATGGCGCGTACAGTGT
>ENA-OQDM01000226-OQDM01000226.1-human-gut-metagenome-genome-assembly--contig:-NODE-226-length-37135-cov-2.716494_pt1 | contig 37135 bp, 38 predicted proteins | sample MGYA00242772_ERZ504605 | MGnify/ENA primary metagenome ERZ504605 (study PRJEB26092, sample SAMD00036348) | human gut metagenome | host: Homo sapiens | study: EMG produced TPA metagenomics assembly of... | reverse complement strand
AGAAAGTTACCGAGAAAATAATGACTGAGTTTTCGGATTTGAATCTATGCCCAATTAACAACCGTCAGGGAATTGTAATTGATGGTGAAGGTTCAAAGGTTATTTGCAAAGACTAATTTGAAAATTCAAGTTTGTCGAACTGATAAAATCCCTTTAGGAACTAAAGGGCGCACTTCTATACTCTCCTGTCGAGAGTATCGTGCGTCCTGCGGAGCTTCATTCCCGGTCAGCAGAAGAAAACTGCCCGACCGGGAATGTTGCGTCACTTCGTTCCGTCAAGGTGGCTACACCCCCCTTGCGCCGCTTATGCGGCTATCCCTTGTGGACTTGCCGTCCGCAAACGGTTTTGACAAACCGTTTGCCGCCAGCAAGTTTGAAGATTAGACATAAACAAATCCTCCGCATGGTCTAAGCCATACGGAGGATTAACTGTTTTACGGACACCCGTCTATGGATGGGAGGTATTTTTTTGCTGTTTTTCAACGATTGGCGGATATCCGCCACCGCTTTTAATGCTATTGGCGGACTTCCCTTATGTACAATATCGTAATGTAAAAATATAATTATAAAAAAGCAACACAAAGCCTTGAAATAAGGCTTAATAAAGGAGGAAATTTTATGGATAACAAAAAAAGATTAAAGAGAAAGGTTAACGCAAAATTAAATACGGTGCTTTTGATGCTGCTCGCGATAATGTTTGTTATATCGAGCCTGATGACGGTAAGTGCCGCCACAATCAAGGACGACGGAAAGTATACGCTGCTTCTTACCTGCGGACTTAACGGTCCTGACGGCAAAATCGACGGCGATTATGCAAAAATAATAAAGTTTGATGCTGCCGACGGAGACACAACGGTAAGCTTATCCGAATTGACTGCGGGTGTCCTTCCGTTCAACGGCAGAACTCAATTTGCTTATTGGGCAACGGATTGGACGGGCGAAACAAGGGCCCAGGAGGATATACCACTGTCGGATTTCAATTCCGAGGGTACTTTTTGGGTAAACGACGGCGAGGTAGATTACACTAACGGTCTTACGATTTACGCAGCATTCTCCGAAGAAGCGTTAAAGGGAACCGGCACATATTACCTGACTCTTGACGGTCTCGGCGGCGACATAAACGGCAGGAAGGAAATAACCCTGACGAGCAGTCCAAATGAATATCAAACAGTCGACTTAACTCAATATGTTCCTGTAAGAGAGGGATATACCTTTGTCGGTTGGGACTTGAACGGTGAGTATGTAACCTCCGTACCGGCCGATTGCTTTAAGGAAAGCGACGCTGTGACGGTACTTGCAACCTATACCAAAAACACCTTTGACAACGACGGCATAGTATTGACACTCAATGCCAACGGCGGACAGCTCAACGGTAAGGAGTCTAACACATACGACTATGTAGGCGGCAGAGACTCGGGCGCATCAATGTCGCTTTTGCCTTATGTTCCCGTAAGAGAGGGCTATACCTTTAACGGCTGGAACACCAAAAAAGACGGCAGCGGAAAAAATTACAAATATGTTTATTGGAGATTTTGGGATAACAACGAAGAAACCAATAGCAAATTTGATAAAGACACCTTGATTACGGAAGACAACGGTTATGTGCGGTATAAAAATGTGACCCTTTACGCTTCTTGGACTAAAAATAATGACGTGCCGGAAAATCCCGGAAAGCCCGAACCGCCCACACCTATTACGCCTCCTGCTTCCGAAACGGTAAATAAACTCGAAAGCAAGGGAGAAACAAATGCGGTTATCGAATTTCCTGACGGAATAAATAAGGATTACAAATTGGATATTCAAGAGGTTGAAGTCAAAAAAGAGTTGGCAGATAAAAACGTAAAGTTCATAGCAGACATCAATGTGCTTGACGGAAACAACAACGTTGTAAAAATAAGCGATACAAAAATGAAAATCAAAATTGCTCTGCCGGAGGATTTAAAGGACTATGGCAAATATGAAGTCGTATATATTTCAGACGGTGAAATAAAGGAAACGATCCCCGCAACAGTTGAGGACGGCTATATCGTATTTGAAGCAACTCATTTGAGCCAATACGGAATTGTGGCGACAAGCAAAAGTGTAACAAATGTGAACATTCCAAAGACAGGCAATACAAACAGTCTTGCATTGTGGCTGTCAGCGGCGATAGTAAGCTGCGGCGCGCTGACCTTATTTATCATCGTCGGCAAAAAGAAAAAGGCAGTGTTGCCTAAATAACGGGTAAACACCGAAATCCATATAAAAGCGGACAGCGACATTCAAAGTTGCTGTCCGCTTTTTAAAAATTTCATAAGGCAATTTGACAAAACGCGTTTTATACAATACCATATATGCAGATTAATTCTTGAAAGGAAAAACTATGTCTGTAAAGAATGACATACGCTCGGAGCTTGAAGCACACAGAGGAGAAGATATTTCCGGACAATATCTTGCCGAAAAGCTCGGTGTATCGAGAAACGCCGTATGGAAAGCAATAAATTCACTTAAAAGCGACGGATATAAAATTACATCTTCCACAAATAAGGGGTACTGTTTGTCGGAGTCCTGCGATATTCTCTCGCAAAGCACCATTGAAAGGCTTTGCGGCGAAAATACGGACATAAAAATATTTGAGAGCTTAGACTCCACCAACAATGAAGCAAAGAGAGAAACGGCAAATGGGAAAACCGACAAGCCGTTGCTTATCATTTCGGAGGAGCAAACTCTCGGTCGCGGCAGAAACGGACGCAATTTTTACTCGCCCAAGGGTACAGGATTATATTTTTCGCTCGTCACCTCCCCTAAAAGCGATTTGACGTCAGCCGTCGGTATAACGTCATATGCCGCCGTCTGCGTAGTTGAAGCAATTAAGGAGCTCACGGGAACCGATACAAAAATCAAATGGGTAAACGACATATATCTCGACGGCAAAAAGCTGTGCGGAATACTGACGGAAGCGGTATCCGACTTTGAAACCGGTACCGTAAGCAACATAATAATAGGCATAGGAATCAATCTGAAAACCGCCACCCTGCCGGACTCACTCAAGGACAAGGTTGGTTTTTTGGAATACGATTTACCGATTAAAAACGAGTTAATTTCGCTTATAGTTAAAAAATTACTAAAGTATGATGAGGAACGAAACAGTTTTATCGAAAGATATAAAAAATATTCTCTCGTTTTAGGAAAAGACATTAAATATACGAAGAATAATACTGAATTTTACGGCACGGCTCTCGACATTGACAAAGACGGAGGGCTTATCGTAAAGAGCGGGAATTCGATGACAGTGCTGAAAAGCGGTGAAATAAGCCTTTACCTTTAATTATTGCCTTCATCGCAAACAAAGCCTTAACACTTTTTTATTTCGCAGCATATAGTGTATTAGCGCAGTAAAAAAAGATAAGGCGGTGTCGGCATGATAAGAAAACGACGTATCGGTATCGGAGCCGTGTTTGTGACCTTGGGGATAGCCTTGGCAGTTGCTTTTATTCTGCCGGCACAATGGCTCGTAGTTGTACTCGCTCTCGCTCTTGTTTGCAGCGGGATAACGCTTTGCAGAAACTGTTGTTAAGGAGGAGTCTGTTTTGAAGGTTATTGTTTTTAAAAGCTCGAAGCTGCTCGGAGGTTTTCTGAGACTGATTTTCGGAATAAAAAAGGATACAGTAACACAATAAATACATAAATGGCTGCAAAAACCTCGGGTTTTTACAGCCATTTTATTTTACGGTTATATTCTTCAGAATTTAAGCCATTCGGTAAATTCGGCATCCGACGGCATACGGAAATCTCCGCGCGGCGAAAGGCTTACAGAGCCCACCTTAGGGCCGTCCGGCAAGCACGAACGCTTGAACTGGCTTATAAAAAATCTTTTGATAAAAAGCCTAAGCCACTCTTTGAGCTGCTCCTCTGAATACTTACCCGAAAAAGCACGAGATGCCATAAACAGCAGCTTTTGCGGTTTAGTGCCGAAACGCAGGAAGTAGTAAAGATAGAAATCGTGAACCTCGTACGGGCCGAGCTTATCCTCGGTTTTTTGCTTGATATTACCGTTTTCATCAGGCGGTAAAAGCTCGGGACTTACGGGAGTTGCAAGCACACGCAAAAGGATCTGCTCTATTTCACCGCCGAGCTTTTCGGCTTCAAAGCGAACCAAATGTCTCACAAGAGTTTTCGGTACAGAGCAGTTCACACCGTACATACTCATATGGTCGGCGTTATATGTGCACCACCCGAGCGCAAGTTCGCTGAGGTCGCCTGTGCCGACGAGTATGCCGCCGACCTTGTTTGAAATATCCATAAGTATCTGCGTGCGTTCCCTCGCCTGCGTATTTTCATAGGTGATGTCGTGAATATCGCTGTCGTGCCCTATATCGCTCATATGGCGCAGGCAGGCAGGTTTTATATCTATTTCCTTAAAAGTCGTGTTAAGTGCTTTTATAAGCTCTACGGCGTTATTATACGTCATATCGGTAGTGCCGAAGCCCGGCATTGTGACGCATATAATGTTTTCATTGGGAAGCGACAACATCTCCATAGCCTTAACGGCTACAAGAAGTGCCAGCGTAGAATCAAGTCCGCCGGAAATACCGATAACAGCCTTTTTAAGTCCCGTATGCGCAAGGCGCTTGGCAAGTCCCGCGCTTTGAATTGAGAGTATTTCGCCGCAACGAAGCTCCCTCTCGCTTTCGTTTGACGGAACAAACGGATAGGGATAAAAATTCCTTGCAATATCGTCATATTCCGCCTCATTTACATATGCGGGAATGACGGTAAAATCGTTTTCGCGCAAAATCTCGTTATTGTCCGAAAAAGAGCCGTTTCGTACACGCTCGGAATTCAGCTTTTCAAAGTCGATATACGCCGAGGCGCTGCTGCCGTCAAACGCAAAGCGTTCACTCTCCGACAAAATCGCTCCGTTTTCCGCTATTGTACAAGCTCCCGAAAACACAAGGTCGGTTGACGACTCGCCTACTCCCGAAGAAGCATATACATAAGCGCAAAAACACTTGGCACTCTGCACGGAAATTATATTTTTTCGATAATCATTCTTTGTGACAGCCTCATTGCTCGCCGACAAATTCGCTATAATATCGGCACCGTTAAGGCAAAGCTCGCTGCTCGGCGGAACGGGAACCCACAAATCCTCACAGATTTCAACTCCGAGAACAGCTCCCGATGACAGAGTAAAAAGCAAATTGCTGCCGAACGGCACCTCTTCGTCATCAATTATAACGGATGAGCAATTTACCTTTTCGGAGGAGGCAAACCACCGCTTCTCATAGTATTCATTATAGTTAGGTATATACGTTTTCGGCACAATTCCGAGAATAGCTCCGCTCTGCAAAACAGCGGCGCAATTATAAAGCCTGCCGCTCACACGCAGAGGTAAGCCTATACATATAACGGCATCGCTGTATGCCGTTTCTTTTGAAAATTTAATAAGCGCGTCAAGCGCACTCTGTATAAGCGCGTCCTGTAAAAACAAATCGCCGCAGGTGTAAGCCGTAAGATAAAGCTCCGGGAACACTATAAGAGAGCTGCCCGACTCGCTTTCGGCCTTTACGGTTTTAAGGGCGTTTTGAAGATTTTTTTCGACATTTGCAACCGTTACGCGCGGCGAAACCGCCGAAACTTTTATAAATCCGGTATTCATATTGAGTCTCCGTTTTTTCAAAATCTTTATCAGTATTTTTTCAAATATAATAATATTATAACACAAGAATTATATACCGAAAAGATATATTTGTCTATAATCACGTTAATCGCGCAATCCGGTTGACAACGGTGTTAAAATAAAAACTATAATTATAAGAAGGCGACTGATAATATGAGAAAATTCAGCAAATCACACAAGCTCGACCACGTTTGCTACGATATACGAGGCCCGGTCCTTGAAAAAGCGAGCGAAATGGAAAGCGCCGGCACAAAAATACTGAAGCTCAACATCGGCAACCCGGCACCCTTTAACTTTTCCGCTCCCGACGAAATAATTCACGATATGATATACACCCTGCGCGACGCAGAGGGCTATTCGGACTCAAAGGGTATTTTTTCGGCAAGAAAATCGATAATGCAGTATTCGCAGCTCAAAAATTTGCCGAATGTCGGAATTAATGACATATACACGGGAAACGGCGTCAGCGAGCTTATAACAATGTCAATGCAAGGACTCCTTGACAACGGTGATGAAATACTTGTCCCCGCCCCCGACTACCCCTTGTGGACAGCTGCGGTAACGCTTGCAGGCGGAAATGCCGTTCACTATATCTGTGATGAGCAGAACGAATGGAACCCCGACATTGACGACATCAAGAAAAAAATTACCGACAAAACCAAGGGCATCGTAATTATCAACCCGAACAATCCCACAGGCGCGCTCTACTCGGAAGAGATACTTAACGAAATAGTCGAGGTGGCGCGCAGTCATCAGCTCATAATCTTTTCGGACGAGATATACGACAGACTTGTTATGGATTCGTTAAAACACATTTCGATAGCCTCTCTCGCTCCGGATATTCCGTGCATTACCTTTAACGGACTTTCAAAATCGCACAGAATAGCGGGATTCCGTTGCGGTTGGATGTGCATAAGCGGCAACAAAGCACCTATAAAAGATTATATTGAAGGACTCAACTTGCTCTCATCCATGCGTCTTTGCTCAAACGTTCCGGCTCAGGAAATTATACAGACTGCATTAGGCGGCTATCAGAGTATTGACGAATTGCTTTTACCCGGCGGCAGAATATACGAACAGCGTGAAGCCGTTTGGAAAGCTTTAAACAGCATTGACGGCGTTTCCGCAATGAAACCCAAGGCGGCATTTTACATCTTCCCAAAAATAGACAGCAAAAAATACAACATCAAAAACGACGAGCAGATGGTATATGATTTCCTTGTAAGCAAAAAAATTCTATTGGTTCAGGGAAGCGCATTCAACTACCCCACGCCCGATCATGTGAGAATAGTGTACCTGCCCACAGTAAAGCAGCTTAATAAAGCCTGCGAGGAATTTGAAGACTTTCTTAAACATTACAAGCAAAAATAAAAGCACCGACCGTTTTAAGGCCGGCACAGCAAATAAAAAACCACCCGCACAGCGAGTGGTTTTTTTATAACCGTCTGCCCCACGTTTCTTTGCGGAGGCGGTAAGTTTACGTGATTATATTCGGAGGGTGGAATTTAAGAATGATTTTAGGCGATCGCTCTTCGGATTGTCAAAAATCTCTTCCGGTGTTCCCTCTTCTGCGATAACGCCCTCGTGCATATATATGACCTTATTTGAAACCTCGCGGGCAAATCCCATTTCGTGGGTGACTATAAGCATGGTCTTGCCGTCCTGTGCGAGTTTTCTGATAACATTTAAAACCTCACCGGTAATTTCGGGGTCAAGGGCACTTGTGGGCTCGTCAAAGCATAAAAGCTGCGGAGACAGCATAAGTGCGCGCGCTATCGCGACTCGCTGCTGCTGACCGCCGGAGAGCTCGCAAGGATAATTTTCCGTCTTATCCCTGAGGCCTACACTTTCAATTATTTTTATCGCTTCGGTGCTGATAGCGGCAAGCTTATTCTTTTTATCTTCACGTGAGAGCTTATTTTTTTTACACTCTTCTTTTACCAAAAGCTCTTTGGCAAGCGTTACGTTGCGAAGAACCGTATACTGCGGAAAAAGATTAAATGACTGAAAAACAAGCCCTGTGCAAAGCTGATTTTCACGCTTTTCTTCTCTTGACAGCTTCTCCTTACGTTCGCTGTCAAACGTAACTCTTCCGCCTACGGAAATTCTTCCCTCGTCTGCAGATTCAAGTCCGGTTATGCAGCGCAAAAGGGTGGTTTTACCGCTTCCGGAGGAGCCTATGACGGAGACTACCTCTCCCTCTTCTATTTTAAAATCAATGCCCTTTAAGACATCGGTTTTACCAAATCTTTTATGTATATTGTTTACTTCAAGTACAGTCATAAATTAACCTCTGAAATAATCGAGTTTCTTTTCAATCTTATTAAAGATAACAGTCAGCAAGCCGTTAAATATCAAGAAAAACGCGCCTGTATAGAACAGCGGCCAAATTATTCCGCGTGCCGAAAACCTGTCGGCAGCCATTATTATTTCCGCAACGGCTATTACCCTTGCCAAGGAAGTATCTTTTACAAGGGTTATTACTTCGTTGCTCATCGGCGGAACTATTCTCTTTACCACCTGCAAAAGTATTACCTTAAAAAATATTTGCGGCTTTGTCATACCGAGAACCTGCCCTGCCTCGTACTGACCTTTTGAAATGCTCTCAATACCGCCGCGGTAAATCTCGGAAAAATAGCAGGCGTAATTTATTACAAACGCTATCAGAGCCGCCGTAAAACGCACTTTAATAGGTGTGTTAAACAAAAGCCCCGGAACATACAGCACAACAAAAAGCTGGAGCATAAGCGGTGTGCCGCGAATTATCCATACAAAGGTCTTTGAAAGCCACTTAAGCGGCTTAAATTTTGATATAGAGCAAAACATAACAAGAAGTCCTGCGGGAACGGAAAACAGAAGCGTCAGCGAAAACAGCTTCAAATTCTCGCAGAACCCCTTTAAAAGCTCCATTGATATATTCACAAAAGAGTCCATAATTTCACCTTAAACAAACTTTTAGACGGCAAGCGCAGACGCGCCGCCGCCTCAAAAAGTTATTTTTTAGTTTTTTCAGCCTACAAGGAGCTGACCGCCGAGTTTATATTTTTCTGCGATGGTTCTGAGAGTACCGTCCTTTGCAAGCTCGTCGATTGCTTTGTTAACCTCGGGAGTTATATCGCTGTCTTTTCTGAAAGCGATACCGTATTCCTCATCTGCAAAATTCGCGCCGCTTACCATAACTATATTTGTATAGTTGGTGCCCTCGCCTATTGAACCGATGCCGGTAACATAGTCTATAACAGCGGCATCTGCCGTGCCGGAGGAAACCTCCATTATCGCCTTTGCCATTGAGTCAACCGCCGTGTAGTTTGCACCCTCAAAGAATGCGTCGCTTGTGGCAACCTCTTCACCTGCGGATTCTTTTTCGGCAACTACCGTTGCACCCTTTAACGAACCTGCCGAAGAATATTTATCGGCATTTTCGCTCTTTGTTATGAGAACCTGTTTATTTGCCATATAGGGCGTTGAGATAGACATGGTGCTTTTTCTCGCGTCGGTTATTGTAAGGCCGTTCCAAAGACAGTCAACATTTTTTGAATTGAGTTCGCTCTCTTTTGCCTCCCAACTTATTACCTGGAAAGTGGGCGTAACACCGAGTTTTTCGCAAACAGCTCTTGCAAAATCAGCCTCAAAGCCCTTAAGGTCTGTGGTATTACCCTCTTCATAATAATCCATAGGAGCAAAAAGAGTAATGCCGATAACAAGCGTTCCTTTATCTTTAACATATGCAAGGTCCGAAGAAGTATCGGTTTTTTTGTTGCCGCAAGCGGCAAATGTGCATACAATCAAGGCAGCAGCAAACAAAATACTTAAAATCTTTTTCATAACGTCCTCCGTGTTTTACCGTGGTAAAGTGTTAATATGCTAATATGATAGCTTATTGAACTCGGTTTGTCAACCGTTATTTAAAACTATCCCGTTTATCTCGCCGCGATAATTGATGAGTTCACTCACGGTGACAAGCTGAAAGCCGCGATTCACAAGCTCGGGAATCAGTATTTCCGACGCTTCCGCCGTAGGGACAAATAAATCGTGCATCAAAACGATATCTCCGTCCTTGACGCTTGATAGCACCGTATTTACCGTGCGGTCCTTGTTTTGATGACTCCAGTCTCTTGTGTCAATCGTCCACATGACGAGCGGTCTTTTCTCGTTTTGTCTTATAAAATCATTATAACAGCCGCACGGAGGTCTTACGACGCTTGGCTTTATTCCGACGGTATCAAAAATCACCTCATCATTTTTTGCAAGCTCGCGTAAAGCGTTTTCGTTGTCTGTTTTGGTAAGCACGACATGTCCGTAAGTGTGATTGCCTATTTCGCAGCCGTATTCTGTTATTTTCCTTGTTATTTCCTCGCGACCGTCTATTCTGCTGCCGACAACAAAAAAAGTTGCTCTGCCGCCCACCGCCTTGAGGCTTTCGAGAATTCTTCCGGTGACGGGAGTGTACGGACCGTCGTCATACGTCAGGGCAATCATCGGCTTTTCCGGATCAACGGACGTATCGTGCTGAGCTATGGTCTTTTTTGCTCTTATTTCTTCGTCACCGTTCATTCCGAAAACGGCATAAAGCAAAAACAACAGTCCGAATACCATCAGAATAATTCCGCAAAAAATCGCTGCAGGCCTTTTGAATTTTATTATCATGGTGCACACATCCGCTCCGTATTTTTTCTTAATACATATATATTGCCATACGCCGTTATACAGACCGATTTTTACGACAATTTGGCTATTTTATATAAGCCGACAAACAATATAAATTTATCTATTATGTCAATAACAAAAACACAAAAAAGATGTTATAATATATTATAAGCACAAAAGAAGTGATACTATGTCAGACAAAAAAGATTTTACGGATAAAAGCAAAAACAGCAACGACACATTTTGCTGCATATATTGCACGGAAAGAAACGGCTGCTCCGTTTTAAGCGTAAAAAAATGTCTCGGTGAGAAATGCTCTTTTTACGAAACGTCGGAGGAAAAGCTGCATTCAAATGGTGCTTGGTCGAAACGCATGAACGCTTTGGACTCGGTAAAACAAACCGAAATTGCAAAAAAGTATTACGGAGGGAAAAAACCGTGGAAAAAATAAAAGAAAACACTACATTCAAAGAAGGTGACGTTGTTGTTTACGGCTCTCAGGGAATATGCCGCATAACGGGAACCGAAAAAATGCGCGTCGGCGGTAAAAGCACCATATACTTTATATTACATCCTGTGTACAGGAAAAACTCAAAGATTTTTGTTCCGTCGGACAATGAAAAGCTTATGGAAAAAATGCACAGCGTCATTGAAAAAGACGAAATAGACGAGTTATCAGGAATGCCGCAGAGGACACATCGGAGTGGATCGAAAACGACGCCGAGAGAAAGGATTTTTTTAAGAGTGCTTTAGCTTCGGGAGACAGAGGCAAAATAATCAATGTGATTAAAACCATCCGCCTGCACAAAGCCGAACGCGAAGAGAGCGGTAAGCGGCTCCACCAATCGGACGAGGCTTTTTTAAAGGAAGCGGAAGCTCTGATATATGAGGAATTTGCCGTTGTACTCGGCATTGAGCCCGTGAAGGTTCTCGACTACATAATGGACGAAATAAGCAAACTGTAAAAAGTGCCGTCGAAGCTCTGTTTCGGCGGCATTCTGTATTATGTGAAATGCCGAATGCACCGATAACAAAGCCGGAGCATCGAAAATAAGTGTCTCACAGGCAAAAACATCCGATATGACCCTGCATTGACATTGACAAAAGAGCAAATTCAATTTAAACTATAAGCAGTCTAACCGTAAAGTTAAAATTACGGTATTATTGCATAAAACAGTAACGGAGTAATAAGAATGGAAAATAATCAGGAAAAGAAACAAACCGTACTCAGCTTAATACAACCGACGGGCACACCGACCCTCGGCAATTATCTCGGCGCTTTGAAAAACTGGAAAAATATGTTCGACGGCTATGATTGCTTTTTCGGCGTTGCCGATTTGCACTCGATAACGGTAAGACCGAATCCCGCGGATCTTCGCAGAAGAACCACGGAGATGTACGCTCTTTTATTGGCACTCGGTCTTGACCCACACAAAAACACGGTGTTTGTTCAGAGCCACGTTCCCGCTCATGCACAGCTTGCGTGGATTCTTGACTGCTATACCCAATTCGGAGAGGCTTCAAGAATGACACAATTTAAGGACAAGAGCGAAAAACACCCCGACAATGTAAATGTCGGTCTTTTCGCATATCCCGTACTTATGGCGGCGGATATACTCTTATATCAGACCGACTTTGTTCCGATAGGCATTGACCAAAAACAGCATCTTGAAATAACAAGAAATATTGCCGACAGATTTAACGGCCTTTACGGAAACACCTTTAAGCTTCCCGAACCGTTTATAGGTAAGAGCGGCGCCAAAATAATGTCGCTTCAGGAACCGAATAAAAAAATGAGCAAATCAGACACCAATCCAAAGGCGTTTATTTCCGTGCTTGACGACGACAATACAATTATGAAGAAAATCAAAAGCGCCGTCACCGACAGCGAAGCGCGCGTATACAGAAAAGACGGCAAAGACGGCGTAAACAACCTTATGGGAATTTACTCTTGCTGCACCGGAAAAACAGATGAGGAAATAGAAAAGGAATTTGACGGTAAGGGCTACGGCGACTTTAAAAACGCAGTCGGTGAAGCCGTGTGCGATGAGCTCCGTCCTCTGAGAGAGGAATACAACCGCCTTATAAGCGACAAGGCTTATCTCGCGGAATGCATGAAGGAGGGCGCGGAAAAAGCTCCTACATTGCAGAACGCACTCTCAAAAAAGCAATGAAAAAGGTTGGATTTTTGCAGATTTAAAATATATTCGACAAAAACTGCATAGGGCAATAAAAAATAACGGCAATGATTAAATGTAACAATCATTGCCGTTAGCTGTTTTTTCTTATATTTTTTCGCCTCGTATACGGTTACTCGGGAGGCAGCTAGAGTCCCAATTCTGTCAGCCGCCGTAAAATACCACGCTGTTATCTTTCAACGCAAGAGATAATATCAAAACCGCCGCCGTCAGAAACGCTGCCGCAATCAATACATAAGAATATCTGCTGCTCATTTTTATACTTCCTCTATACCCTTTTTACGGGTCTTGTAAGGTATGTTTCGCCGAATTGCATTTTAAGCTTATTAAAGCAAAGCCGGGCTTCGTCTTCCGATGTGAATATGCCGAATACAGTAGGTCCGCTTCCGCTCATAAGCGCAGCCTTAGCACCGCAGCGCTTCATGGTCTGTTTGATATACGGGCGTTTCGGTACCTCTATCACCTGCTCGAAAACATTGTTCATTTTTTCGTACATAAGTGCGGTATCGCGGTTTTTCATTGCATACAGCATGGCGGTGTGGTCTGCATGACGTATACGCTGCGCCTCGTCTATCTGTTTGTATGCATTCACGGTAGAAACGCCCATATCGGGCTTACACAGAACAATAAAGCAGTCGGAAATTGCGGGAAGCGGAGCTATAACACCGCCTGTGTCCACGCAAAGACTTGTTCCGCCCGTCAGAGAAAACGGTACGTCCGCTCCGACTTTTTCGCCTATCGAGCAAAGAGTGAATTCGTCAAAGCCTGTTTTATACAGCCTGTTCAATATATACAGCACTCCTGCGCCGTCGGCACTTCCGCCGGCGAGACCTGCCGCCATGGGAATTTTTTTACCGATTTCAATCTCTATACCCCTATCGGAAATACCGGCGTAATCAAAAAAGGCCTCGGCGGCTTTATAAGCAATGTTTTTTTCGTCCTCGGTACACGTTCGTCGGAGGATATTATCTTAATGCCGTTTTCGCCTGTTCTGTCAACACGCACGGTATCATAACAGCTTACCGACTGCATTATCATAAATAAGCTGTGGTAGCCGTTCGGAAGCTTTCCGACAACATCAAGCATCAGATTTATTTTTGCGGCTGCTTTTACAATCATAAATAAATTCCGTTTCGATTTAAATTATTATTCAATGGGCATCAAAAGAGGCGTGCGCTGCTGGAAGAGCGTCATCTCATTAAAGCCGGCGGCTTTCATAGCGTCATATGCTTCGGTAAGTCCGGCCGCAAGGTCTTCTGCAAAATGCGCGTCAGAACCGAAGGTTACATATTTTCCTCCGAGCTCTTTAAAACGCTTTACAACATCAGCTTCGGGTGCAAGCTTTTTAATGGGTTGGCGAAGTCCCGCCGAATTCACCTCAAGTGCCTTACCCTTTTCGGCAGTCAGCTTTAATATTTCATCTACTTTTTTGCTGTATCTTGACATATCAATAATGATGCCGGATTTTGAATAGAAATATCTGAGAGGATATGTCAGATGAGCGAGTATATCAAAATTACCCCACTCCAAAAGGCCGAGAATTTCATCGAGATAGCGATTAAAATAATCGTTTGCACTCTCCTCGGTAAAGCTGTCCATATAATAAAAGTCCTGTGTATTGCGAAGATTATGCACAGAACCTATGACCTGGTCATACTCTCGCATGGCAAGCACCTTTTCGGCAAGCTCCGGGTCATAGTGAGGCTGGCCGAGCTCTATGCCCTCAAGCACAAGCACCTTCCCGCGGAATGCCGACTGTGCCATTGCCACCTCGTAATACGCCGAGCGTATACGTTTATCATACTTGTCCTGATAAAAGCTGTCTATTTCGCAATGGTCACAGAAAGCCAAAGCGCGAAGTCCCGTAAGTTCTGCTTTTTCGCAGATAAACATTGCAGAATGGTTACCGTCGGGGGAATTATCGGTATGGACGTGCAAATCAACTGTTCTTTTATACATCAAATCGCCTCAAGTGGAATTATTCTTAGGATATAATAGCATATTTTAAAAAAAGAATATACTGTTTTTTGAAAAAAATTGTCATTTGATATGTTAAACGGAGCAAAAGTGTGATAAAATATCCTAAGAATTTTTTTGGAGGTACATTTTATGCGTTCTATTATAACCGTTGTCGGTAAGGACACCGTGGGCATACTCGCCGAAGTATCTACGCTCTGCGCGAAGCATTCCGTCAACATAATTGAGGTCACACAATCGATTTTACAGGATATGTTTTGTATGATAATGCTCGTTGACGTTGACAAATGCGATATACCCTTTACCTCTTTTGCGGATGAAATCTCCTCTCTCGGTGAAAAGACCGGACTTTCGATAAATGCCGTTCACGAGGACATTTTTAATACGATGCATCACATATAATTTATAAATATTCCAAGTAAGGGAAGAATTCTATGATAAACACACAGGATATACTTGAAACTATCAATATGATTCGGGAGGAAAATCTCGACATACGAACCATCACTATGGGAATATCTCTTCTTGACTGTGCGGACTCGGACGCTGACAAGGCGTGCGGCAGAATTTACGACAAGATATGCCGCAAAGCCGAAAACCTCGTCAAAACAGGTGAAGAGATAGAAAAGGAATACGGTGTTCCGATAATCAACAAGCGAATATCAGTAACTCCCGTGTCAATGATATTCGCGTCTGCCGGAGGCGACCCCATAAAATACGCCAAGACTCTTGACAAGGCCGCAAAGGCAGTCGGAGTAAACTTTTTAGGCGGATATTCGGCACTTGTGCAAAAGGGGTTTGCAAAGGGAGACGAGGAGCTTATAAGAAGCATACCCGAGGCTCTTGCCGTAACCGAAAGACTCTGCTCAAGCGTTAACATAGGCTCCACAAAAGCCGGTATAAATATGGACGCTGTTGCCCTTATGGGAAAAATAGTCCGCGAGTCGGCTGTTCTTACTAAGGATAAGGGTCTTGTAGGACCGTCAAAGCTCGTTGTATTTTGCAACGCTCCCGATGACAATCCGTTTATGGCAGGCGCATTCCACGGTGCGGGTGAACCCGACAGCGTTATCAACGTAGGCGTATCGGGACCCGGAGTTGTTCGCTCTGCTCTCTCAAAAATACCAGACGGAAATATTACGGACGTTGCCGACGTCGTTAAAAAGACTGCATTCAAAATCACAAGGGTCGGTCAGCTTGTAGCATCAAGAGCCGCAGAAAAGCTCGGTGTCCCGTTCGGCATTGTAGACTTGTCTCTTGCCCCCACACCGGCGGTCGGAGATTCGGTTGCGCACATTCTTGAAGAAATGGGTCTTGAGCAGTGCGGTGCCTGCGGTACAACAGCCTGCCTTGCTCTTTTGAATGACGCAGTAAAAAAAGGCGGCGTTATGGCGTCCTCACACGTCGGAGGACTTTCCGGCGCATTTATACCCGTTTCCGAGGACGCGGGAATGATAGACGCCGCAAGGAGCGGAACGCTCAAAATAGAAAAGCTTGAGGCAATGACCGCAGTATGCTCCGTAGGACTTGATATGATAGCCGTACCGGGCGATACGCCTGCCGAGGTAATATCCGCAATAATCGCCGATGAGGCGGCTATCGGTATGGTTAATTCAAAGACTACAGCCGTAAGAGTTATCCCCGCAATCGGCAGAAGCGATGATGATGAGGTTGAATTCGGCGGTCTTTTCGGCAGTTCGCCCATAATGAAAGTTAACACCTCTTCCCCCGCTAAGTTCATTAACCGCGGCGGAAGAATACCGGCTCCGCTTCAGAGCCTCAAAAACTAAGGCTTGCAATTACAAAGGCAAAAAGAGGTACGCTGTTTTCGGCGCACCTCTTTTTTACTGTTGTTTTTTACTGTTATTGCTGCCGATTACGTTTTGCATTGCTGAAAAGATACCGATAGCTTTGTCCGTAAGAAAACGGTTTTTACTCTCGGCAAAACGGCAAAAATAAAAGACACCTCAAATGAGGTGCCTTAAGATTTGTTTGTTTAGCTTAATTACCAAGCAATCGTGAAGTTCTTTTCAAGTCCGAAAGGAATTGAAACATTCTTTGACAATGCGGTAAGAGAAAGAGTCCATACAAAATAGTATGTAGCCTCGGTAACATTACCGGACGCCTTATCAACGGTGATCTTAACATAACCGTCGCTGTGGCCTGTTTTAACATCCTTAATAATGCTTGCTGCAGGACCTGCGTTATCGGTAACTATTGACGGCATAACAACAGAGAATACTTTTCCGTTGTGGCCGTTGCCGTGAGCAGTATCGGTAGACGGCTCATCAGCCTTGATGTTAAGAGTTATAACATAAGAGCTGCCGTTATCAACTACTTCCTTGCTCTCGATGTCGTCAGCTGTAAGCTGGCTTGACCAGTTCTCGTTCTCTACGGGGAACATAGTGTTTTTATCTTCAACGGAAGTTGCCGGAGAAACGGTAGAAACATCTTTGTCGCCCATATTGGCTGCTATAAGAGAATCAGCCATGCTTGTAAGAGTCTTGGGAAGGTCACCCGAAACACTGCCTGCCTGTGAGTTTTTCTCTTTTGTAAGAGTTACCTCTTTAGCGTTCGGCTTAACATTGTTGATGGCCTTATTGAAGTAATTAACAACATCTTCTACCGAGCTTGATGCGGAAAGCTCTGTGGGAGCTGCGGCATTGCCTGAGCAGCCGAAGAGTTGTCCGAAGAAGCAGAAGCGGCATTATCGGAAGAAGCACTGCCTGAAGAGCTGCTGCCCGATGAAGAGCTGCCCGACGAAGAACTGCCCGACGAAGAACCTGATGAGGTCTGAGTGCCGGCACTTGGTGCAACCGTAGCGGTAGCAGGTTTAAAAGCTATGCTGCATACCGAGTAAACAAGCAAAAGCGCAAGCATAATTCCGAAAGCCTTTTCAAAAGTCTTACCGAAAATCTTTCTCTTTTCGGCACTGCGAGCAAGCTTTTGGGCTCTCATTTCGGGAGTTGAAGGTATTTTTTCTTTTTTAGACATAATGAGTTTCCCCTTCCGAGTGGTTTTAAAAGCTAAACTTCACTCATACATATTTGTTGCATAACATAATATAATTTACAATAAATCGCAAAAAAAGTCAATGGATAATATCTAAATTCATTACAAAAATCCGACATTTTTTCGGCAAACGGATTAGCGGCATTCATTTAACGCGGATTTGTCGGTTTTTTCCAAATACACTTGACCTTCCAAATACTATTATGTAAAATATCAGTATTGCACCGAAAGCGGCAGCAACATATACCTGTATTAAACTATTAAACCGAAACGGACTGATAATAAATGAACAATCTTTTACTTAACGAAAGAAGCCTTATATATCACTTAAGACAATATCGCTCAAAGCGCAGGCTTCATTATCTTGCCGAAACCGAATCCACAAACGAGGTCGCAAAAAAGCTTTGCGGCGACGGCAAGGGCCTCGGAGCTTTCGTTGTATCCGACTGTCAAACCGCCGGCAAAGGCCGCTCCGGCAGAACATTTTGCTCACCCAAGGGTACCGGCGTATACATTTCAATCGTTTACGAGATAAGTGGAAAAGAGCCCAATTTCGACCTGCTGTCAAGTCTTGCGGGACTTGCCGTGCGCGATACGCTCTTTAACTTTTTTGATTTTGACTGCAAAATAAAATGGCCGAACGATATTTTACTCGACGGCAAAAAAATATGCGGTATACTGTGTGAAATAGTAAATAAAAACGGCAAGCCGAAATACGCCGTAGTCGGAATAGGTCTTAATATTGAAAAGCAGGAATTCCCGGAGGAAATAATGTATACTGCCGCAAGCATAGGCGATAAATACGATGGTGAGCTTGACCACAACGAAATAGCGGTTGACATAGTAAACAACCTTGACCGCTACATCATACGCCGCGACGCCCTCAACGCCGAAAACACCGGTGAAATAATAAACAGGCTGAAAATGTACTCGGCGTCTTTAGGTCAAATCGTCAGGGTTATAACGCCCGACAGCGAATATGACGCAAAGGTTCTCGACATAGCCCCTGACGGCAGCCTTGTAATTCTGTCGGACGGTGAAACAAAAACCATAACCTCGGGAGAAATAGTACATATACGATAATTTTAGTCAATTTCGACATTATTTTACGATTTGTTTAATTTTTATTGACAGGTAAAAAATGCCGTATTATAATGTCTTATTGTAAGTTAAGTCTTTTTGAATTCTGTGCGATGGCGGGCAAAACTCAATTGGGCTTGACTTGTTTTGCTTTTATAACATTATTTTGGGGAGCTGACAAAAATGGAAAATATCGGTTACTACAACGGCAAATTCGATCTTATTGAAAAGATGACGGTCCCGATGAACGACCGCGCCATGTACTTCGGCGACGGAGTTTACGACGCTACATATTCGGTAAACCGCACCATCTTTGCGCTTGAGGATCACCTCGACAGATTTTACAACAGCTGCAGGCTGCTCGAAATACCTGCTCCGATGCCGCGTGAAGAGCTTAAAAAGACACTCTATGAGTGCGTGAATAAGGTGGATGACCCCAATCAGTTTGTTTATTGGGAAGCCACAAGAGGAACCGGAATACGCAATCACGTTTTCCCCGACTCGCCCTCTAATCTCCTTATATACACAAGGCCCTGCCCGATGAAGGATTTATCTCTTCGCTACAAGCTCGCTACCATGGAGGACAAGAGATTTTATTACTGCAATGTTAAAACTCTTAACCTTATACCGAGCGTTTTGGCTTCGCAAAGAGCTCTTGAAAAGGGTTGCGACGAAACTGTATTCCACCGCGGAGATCTCGTAACGGAGTGCGCTCACTCAAACGTTTCAATAATAAAAGACGGCAAGTTCATTACCCATCAGCTTGACTGCCTCGTTTTGCCCGGTATCACCAGAAAGCACCTTATAGAGATTTGCCACGAAAAAGGCATACCGGTAGAAGAACGCGACTATACTCTCGAAGAGCTTAAAAACGCCGACGAAATAATAGTTTCGTCCTCGGGCGCTCTTTGTATGCCTGCATGCGAGCTTGACGGTGAGCCCGTCGGCGGTAAAGCTCCCGAAATCATCAAAACTCTTCAGGACGCATACCTCAAACGTCTTCATGACGAATGCGGTGAATAAAACCGATAATACACATCTGCAATACGGCTGTTTCGCTTAAATCGAAACAGCCTTGTATTCTTTTTAAAGAGGGAGAATAATTATGGATCAAAAAGCACTTACAGACCTTAATATAGGCGAAAATCTTGATAATCTCGCAAATCTCGATCCGCGCGGATACGGTGTTTGCCGCATTCTCTACAAGGCCTCGCGCGAGTATACCGGTATGCCCACTACAATGAACGCTGCCAAAAAGCTGTGCGCGACACTTAAAAAAGACGATATTGTATATATAATGACCGGCTTCGTTTTGCTTGACCATCATCATGCCGAGACTGACGGCATAGTAAGCTCGATGCTTCTTGCAAGAGCACTGTCGCTCGCATTTGATGTAAAACCCGTTATAATCTGCCAAGACGAAAATGTGGAAGCCGTCAGAAATATGTCAAGGGTGATAGGCCTTCACCTTTACGATACCATTGAAGAGATGAATGCTCACCCCGTTTCCATGGCATTCATCCCATTCACAAAGGACAAAGATAAAGCGGAAGCTCTTGCCGACGAGATTATTTCAAAGGGGATGCCAAAGGCCGTAATAGCAAATGAGTTCCCCGGCGCAAACGGCGTCGGCGAATATCACAACGCGGTAGGCAAAAACACTACGGCTCTTGAGGCAAAGGGTGACATACTCTTTACGAAGCTTCAAAAGGCCGGGGTTTTGAATATTGCAATAGGCGACCTCGGAAACGAATTGGGTATGGGCACAGTTCTTGACCACATCAAAAAATACGTACCCTACACCTCTGAAAAATCGAACTGCGTATGCGGCTGTAACGGAGGAATCGCAAGCGTTGTCGCCGCAGACAACATTATAACCGCAACCGTTTCGGACTGGGGCTGCTACGGTATGATTGCTGCAATAGCCTATCTTAAAGGCGATATAAACATCATGCATGACGCAGAGCTTGAAAAAGACGTCTTAAAGACTGCGGCAAGAAGCGGCATGGTTGATATGTACGGTTGGCAGATACCGTCGATAGACGGTTTTGACCTCACTACAAATATGATGATGGTCAATATGATGCGTGAGTGTATAAGATACGCTCCCACGCTCACCGAAAAATGCAAGACCTGGTTTGATAAAACAATAGAGCTCGGATTTTTTGACGACAGAAAATAATTTTAAGAGGTATTTGTATGAATGCTCCTAAATTTCTCTCTTCCGGCGACAGCGCAATAACCGTCGAATTCGGCAATGAAATAAGCGCCGAAATAAACGCCTGCGTTCACGCGCTTGACAAAGCACTCCATAAAAAAAACATTCTCGGTATTGTCGAGACTGTTCCGACGTTTCGGTCGCTTCTTATAATCTATGACCCGTGCATTACGGGCGGAGAAAAGCTTAAGGCAAAGATAACGAAGCTTTGCGGCGACCTTGAAGCGTCCTCTGAGGGCAAGAAGAGAATTATAGAAATACCGGTGCTGTACGGCGGCGAATACGGCGAGGATTTAAAAGACGTTGCAGAAATCAACAAGCTTACCGAGGATGAGGTTATAAAGATACATTCGGGAACCGATTATTTGATTTATATGCTGGGCTTTTTGCCCGGATTTGCGTATCTCGGAGGCCTTGATGACAGAATCAAAACTCCGAGGCTGCAAAATCCGAGGACTAAGATTCATGCAGGTGCTGTCGGAATAGGCGGCGAGCAAACGGGCATTTACCCTCTCTCCTCACCCGGAGGCTGGAGACTTATCGGTACGACACCCGTAAAGCCGTACGACCCGGAAAGAGACGAGCCGATACTTTATTCAGCCGGAGATTATATAAGATTTGTCCCGATTGACAAAGAAACCTTCGACGATATATCGGCAAAGGTTCAAAACGGCACATACGAGTGTCGCATCATCGGAGGTGACGGCGAATGAGTATTAAAGTCATTACTCCCGGAATGTTATCCACAATTCAGGACGGCGGAAGAAAAGGCTTTGCGGCTATGGGGTTTAACGCATCAGGCGTTATGGACGTTCGCTCCTACCACATTGCAAACGCACTCGTCGGTAATTTTACCGATGAAGCCGTAATAGAGATGACATATCTCGGCGGCTCCTTTAAATTCTTAGAGTCAAATTACATTGCGATTACGGGTGCCGATATGTCGCCCAAGCTTGACGGTGTACCCGTTGAAATGTATACGACCGTATTTGTAAAGCAAGATGAAACGCTGACTTTTTCCGCCGCGGAAAGCGGAATGAGAGCTTATATAGCGGTTCGCGGCGGTATAGATGTTCCTGTTATTATGGGCAGCCGCTCTACAAATCTGAAATGCAAGCTCGGCGGACTCGACGGCAGACCGTTAAAGGCGGGCGACATTGTTCCGTGCAGAGATGTGTACGATGAATTTCACAAGCATCTTATACATTCGGCACCGAAAGAGGATTTCGGAGGCGACGAAATAACCGTAAGAGTGCTTTTGGGCCCACAGGACGATTATTTTACGGATCACGGAATTAAAACATTTTTAAACAGCACATACACGGTTACAAACGAATCCGACAGAATGGGCTGCAAGCTGTCCGGCGAAAAGATTGAATACAAAAACACGGTCGATATTATTTCCGACGGCATTGTTTTCGGCAGCATACAAATTCCGCGCACGGGGAACCCGATAATAATGCTTGCAGACAGGCAGACTACCGGCGGTTATGCCAAAATCGCAACGGTAATTTCTGTGGATCTTCCGCTTTTGGCTCAGGCAAGACCCGGCACCAAAGTTCATTTTGAGCTTATCGACAGACAAAAAGCAGAACGGCTTTTAAAGCAGGAACAAAAGGAATTCCACTCATATCTGCTCCACTATTAACAAGAGGTGACAACAATGGATTTAGCACATATGGCTCCGTATGAAGTCAGAAAACTGATAAGAGATAAAAAAATAACGGGTCAGACATCGGGAATGTGCCTCGGCTATGCTCAGGCCAATCTCGCAATACTGCCGAAAGAGCTTGCATACGACTTTCTTCTGTTTACGCAGAGAAATCCGAAGCCCTGCCCCATACTTGAGGTATCGGACGTTGGAGACCCGTATCTTAAAAAGATTGCAAAGGACTGCAATATCGCAACGGACATTCCCAAATACAGAATATATGAAAAGGGTGTTATGACCGGCGAATATGACAGCGTAGAGCAATTTTGGCGCGACGACCTTGTAGCGTTCCTCATAGGCTGCAGCTTTTCGTTTGAAAGCGAACTTTTGGACAGCGGTATTACGGTACGTCACATTGAGGAGCACAAAAACGTTCCGATGTATCTTACAAATATCGACTGCGAACCCGCCGGCGTATTTTCCGGCAAGATGGTTGTAAGTATGCGTCCCCTGCCCCGCGACCAGATTGTAAAAGCGGTCAACATCACCTCCTCTATGCCGCGCGTACACGGCACGCCTATTCAGATAGGTCATCCCGAGCAGATAGGCATAAGTGATATAAACAAGCCCGATTTCGGCGACGCAGTTACCGTAAAGCCGGGTGAAACACCTGTATTTTGGGCTTGCGGCGTAACTCCGCAGTCTATAATGATGAATTCAAAGCCCGACTTTTGCATAACGCATGCTCCGGGTCACATGCTTATTACCGACATTAAAAACACCGATCTCAAATTTTAACGGGAGGAGATAAAATGGCAACAACTGTAGATTTAAACTGCGATATGGGCGAGAGCTTCGGCGCATATAAAATAGGTCTGGACGAAGAGGTTGCAAAATACATCTCATCGGCAAACGTAGCCTGCGGATTTCACGCTTCCGACCCTGTGGTTATGGATAAGACGGTTAAAATACTTAAAGAAAACAACGTTAATCTCGGCGCACACCCCGGCTACCCCGATCTTATGGGCTACGGCAGGCGCAATATGAATGTAAGCCCCACAGATGCAAAGGCTTACGTAATGTATCAGATAGGTGCACTATCCGCTTTTGCAAAGGCTAACGGCCTTAAAATTCAGCACGTAAAGCCTCACGGTGCGCTTTACAACACCGCCGGCAAGGACTATGCGCTGTCAAAGGCAATATGCGAGGGAATATACGAGGTTGACCCGAGCCTTATACTTCTCGGTCTTTCGGGCAGTCAAATGCTTAAAGCCGCCGCCGACACCGGTCTTAAATGCGCCAAGGAGGTTTTTGCCGACAGGGCGTATGAGGAGGACGGCTCTCTTGTTGCGAGGACAAAGCCGGGCGCAGTCATAACCGACGAGGACGAAGCCATAAAGCGCGTTATCGGAATGGTAAAGCACGGCAAGGTAACCGCGATAACCGGCAAGGAGATTGCGATAGAAGCAAACTCTATATGCGTTCACGGAGACGGAGCAAAGGCTTTGGAATTCGTAAGGAAAATAAGAGCCGCATTGACTATAGAAAACATTAAAATCGCACCGCTGTGCGAAATAGTATAAAGAAGGTTTGAAATATGCTCCCACAGAGAGTTTACGCCAAGATAGACCTTGACGCAATTTGCCGAAATATCAAAAATGCCATGGATAAGGTCGGCAAAGAAACAAAGGTAATGGCAATAATCAAAACAGACGCATACGGCCACGGCGCCGTACCCGTAGCAAAGGCTTTATCCGAAATCGGCTGTTATGCATTCGGCGTTGCGACCGCCAAGGAAGCAGTGGTTTTACGTAAAAACGGCATCAAAAACCCCATACTTATTTTGGGATATGTTTTTCCGCAGGATTATGACGACCTTATAAATTACGAAATAATGCATGCGGTATTTGAATATCACACCGCCAAGGCTCTTTCAGACGAGGCTGTAAAGCTAGGAAAAACCGCCAAAATACACATAAAGCTCGACACCGGTATGGCAGAATCGGAATGCAGCCGACTGATGAAAGCATAGAAGAAATCAAAAAGATATATTCTCTGCCGAACATTGAAATAAACGGCATATTCACCCACTTTGCCTGCGCCGATGAAGAGGACAAAACTTCATGCAACAATCAGAAGAAAAAGTACCTTGATTTTGTCGGAAAGCTCGACAAAGCCGGAGTTGAGATACCGATAAAGCATATGTGCAACTCCGCGGGAATTATAGAATTTGACGACAACTTCCTTGATATGGTAAGAAGCGGTATTATGACATACGGACTTTACCCGTCGGAGGAAGTAGACAAGTCAAAGCTTGAGCTTTATCCTGCTTTAGAGCTGAAGAGCCATATAGCATACATAAAATCCGTGGGACCCGGATTTACCGTCAGCTACGGCAGTACTTTTACGTCAAAGAGCAATATGCGTATAGCGACTGTACCCGTAGGCTACGGCGACGGGTATCCGAGAGCACTGTCAAACAAAGGCAAGGTTTTGATTCACGGCAAATTCGCCAATATCATAGGCAGAGTTTGTATGGATCAATTTATGGTCGATGTCACGGATATTCCCGAAGCAAAGCAGGGTGATGAGGTAACGCTTGTCGGCAAGGATCAAAACAATGTAATAACCGTAGAGGACGTTGCCGATAACGCTCACAGCTTTAATTATGAGTTCTGCTGCGGAATAAACCGCAGGGTTCCGCGCGTTTATTATAAGGACGGAAAATATCTTGAGACCGTAGATTACCTTGATTGACACGTAATGCACTTTCGGCTATAATAAAAGAAGTGATTTTTTCGGAGGTGCAAAATGGAATTTGACGCTTTTGACGAGGGTATAGAGCTCGGCGGGCTTCGTAACCGCGACGAAATCAGACTTTTGATATGCTATATTTTGAGAGCCGTTGACGCTCCGATTTCAAAACAGAACCTCAACGATTCCATGCTTCAGGATGGCCTTGCCAATTATTTTGAAATAAATCAGGCTATATCGGAGCTTTTGAAAAACGGCACCATAGATATGGATATTGACGAAAACGGTGAAGAGCTGCTCACGGCTACCGAAAAGGGAAAGGACATAGCTGACACGCTTGAAACCTCACTTCCCAAAACCGTCCGTGAAAAAGCCGTAAATTCTGCTATAAAGCTTATGACGCTCGCTAAAACAATGCGAGAAAACAAGATAGAAACCGTATCCGCTCCGGGCGGCGGCTATTATGTCACATTCTCGCTTATGAACGGTGACGAGGCACTTATGAAGCTCACGATATTTGTAGCGGACAGTATGCAGCTTGAAGCGGTCAAAAACAATTTCTTAAACGACCCGGTAAAGCTATATTCAAGCATTATTACTGCACTCACCATATAACCTTTATTTAAAAAAACCGCGAAAGCCGAGACTTTTGCGGTTTTGCTTTGCTCTTTTAAGTCCTTGTAAATGTTTTTAAAAAGCATTGTTTTTTGCTTCTTATTATATTATAATCAGTTTGTCCAAAAATCGGAGGTGTTTTATGGATTCAAAAATGCTTCTCACGTGTGCTCTCGACATAGGGGAAAAAATGCTTATAAGCGGTGCGGAAATCAGCCGTGTTGAGGATTCCGTAAAAAGAATCTGCAATGCATACGACGTTAAAAGAATTGATGTTTTCACCATAACCTCAAGCATGGTTGCAACACTTGAGGACAAGGACGGCAATTCAATAACGGAGACGCGCCGCATTACAAAACACCACACCGACTTAACAAAGCTTCACAAGCTAAATGACCTGTCAAGGAAAATAGTACGAAGAGTCCCCGATATTCACTATATCCGCAATCAGATAGATGAGATAGAAAAAGGCACCAAGGAATACAACCTCCCGATACAATGTACCGTAAGTGCCCTGATAGCCGGAGCGTTTGCAATCTTTTTCGGCGGCGCCTTTTTGGACGGAATTGCTGCGGCACTGATAGGAATTGTACTGAAGCTGATTGTATATGCCACGGAAAAGACTCAGGTAAATATGATATTTGCCAATGTTGTATGCTCTTTTGCGGTATGCTCGATAGCTTTTGCCTTTGTAATGCTCGGCTTCGGCTATTCAACCGACAAAATAATAATAGGCAATATAATGCTGCTGATACCGGGAGTGGCACTGACTAACTCCATACGCGATATGATAAGCGGAGACATAATGGCCGGAATGCTCAGATTTTGCGAAGCGTGCCTTGTATCGCTTGCAATAGCCGCCGGTTACATCATTGCGGCCCTCATTTTCGGAGGTATCGGCAAATGACATATTTTATACAGATATTGACCGGCACATTGGGAGCCTTCGGATTTGCGATACTTTACAATCTGAGGGGCACTAAACTACTTATCGCAACCCTCGGAGGAGCTTTATCCTGGGGCACATATTTATTTTTCGGAATATGGTTTCACAGCGAGCCGCTCAGGTATTTTTTGCGGCAATCGCAGTTACGATTTATGCAGAGATATTTGCAAGAATTAAAAAGACTCCGACATCGACATTTTTGATAGTACCCATGATTCCTCTCATTCCCGGCGGCGTTCTCTACTATACCATGAGCTATGCCCTGAAAAATGATTGGAACAATTTTGTAACAAGCGCATTTTACACCATAAAGCTCGCTATGGCTCTTGCGGTGGGGATAATAGTGGTATCCACACTCGTCAGGATGTTCTCGGCGGTATTAAAATTTTTAAGGGATAAAAATGGAAACAAAAAAGACAGAAAAGAAACGTAAATTCAAGCTCTCGCCGATGAAAAAAATAATACTCGGCTATATAGCTATAATATTTCTGGGGGCGTTTATTCTGACGCTGCCCATTTCTTCGAGAGACGGAATCCGCACATCGTTTGAGAATGCGCTGTTTACATCTACCTCAGCTACGTGTGTTACCGGGCTTGTAGTACAGGACACCGCCACATACTGGTCGCTCTTCGGGCAAATTGTTATACTCTGTCTCATCGAGATAGGCGGCTTGGGTTTTATGACTCTTGCAGTCTGCGCTATGACATTTACAAAAAAGAATATAGGACTTCAAAGCAGATATACTCTTTTGGAATCGATAAATGCGCCTCAAATGGCCGGAATAGTCAAAATGGCTCGCTTTACGATTCGAGGAGCATTTCTCGTAGAAGGCGTAGGAGCACTTTTGCTCGCAACGAGATTTGTTCCGAGATTCGGAGTCTTGAAGGGAATTTATTTTTCCGTATTTCACTCTGTTTCCGCATTTTGCAACGCCGGCTTTGACATAATGGGTACACCGGGAAACGAATACACCTCACTCACCGAATACAGTGCCGATATAGTAGTCAACATTACTGTTATGCTGCTCATCGTAATCGGCGGACTCGGCTTTTTTGTATGGGCGGATCTTATGAACACAAGATTTATATTCAGAAGATTGAAGCTTCATTCAAAAATCGTTCTTGTCACAACTGCCATGTTGATAGTCGTAGGTGCAGGTCTGATACTTATATTTGACATAAAAAGCGACGCTTTTAAAGGGTTCTCGGTTCCTCACAAAATAATTGCCGCCTTTTTCCAGTCGGTAACGGCTCGAACCGCCGGCTTTAATACTGTCGATTTGACAAAGCTTTCCGACGCCTCCGTAATAACCATGACCGTTCTTATGCTTATCGGCGGCTCGCCGAGCTCAACGGCCGGCGGATTTAAGACAACAACGCTTGCGGTGCTTATTGCAAGCATCTTTTCTGAGCTCAAGCACAAAAAAGATGTTGAGATTTTTAAACGCAGAATCGAGCCTGACGCCCTACGACACGTAGTATGCCTTATATTTCTCTATATGGCTCTTTTTTCTGCCTCGGGTGCGGCAATTACTTGGATTGACGGCATAACCATGAAGGAAGCACTGTTTGAAACAGCCTCGGCTATCGGTACGGTAGGTGTAACGCTCGGTGTGACTCCGTTTTTACGAGGTTATTCGCACCTTATACTGATATGCCTGATGTTTTTCGGAAGAGTCGGCGGTCTGACATTACTGCTGTCTCTCAGAGAATCTAAGGCACCGGATATATCAAGATATCCGGAAGAACAGATAACCATTGGGTAAGGAAGGATAAAAAATGAAATCTATTTTAATAATCGGACTCGGACGTTTCGGACGCCATATGGCGAAGAAGTTCAGTGAGCAAAACAATGACGTTATGGCTATAGACATAAATGAAGAGCGTATAAACAATGTCTTATCGGTTGTCACAAACGCTCTTATCGGTGACGCCACAAATGAACAGTTCATGGAAACGATAGGCGTCAGAGACTTTGACCTGTGCGTTGTTGCCATAGGGGATAATTTCCAAAGTTCTCTTGAAACCACGGCTCTATTAAAGGATCTCGGTGCCAAGTTTATACTCGCACGGGCAAGCCGCGACGTTCATGCAAAATTTCTCTTAAGAAACGGTGCCGACGACGTAATATACACCGAAAAAGAGACCGCCGAAAGACTTGCGGTAAAATACGGCTCGGACAATATATTTAATTATATAGAGCTTAACGATGAATACTCTATTTATGAAATAGCCGTCCCCTCCTCTTGGCTTAACAAGAGCATACTCAAGGTAAATGTGCGTTCAAAATACGGAATCAGCATACTTGCAACAAAGCAAGGAAACAACATATTCCCCCTTCCGAAGCCGGAACACGTTTTTACCGACAGCGAATCGCTTATGATATTGGGTAAAAACGAAGATGTATCCCGTTTCATCAAATAAGGAGCAGGAATGCTTGTAACACTTGATAAAATCTGCAAAAGCTTTTTGGACGAAGTTGTTTTAGGGATGTCTCGTTCAGCATAAACGAAAATGAAAGAATAGGTCTGCTCGGTGTAAACGGTGCCGGCAAAAGCACGCTTCTCAATATTATCACCGGGATACTCCCCTTTGACAGCGGCACGAGAACCGTCAAAAGCTCGCTTGAAATAGGATACCTCAAGCAAAACGAAGCTTTGAACTCCGAAAATACTCTGAGAGAGGAAATCGAGGACGCACTCTCGGAGGTCTATGACGTAAGAGAAAAACTGCTTGAAGCATCAAAACGAATTTCAGCCTCAACACCCGGCTCCGAGGAATACAGAAATCTTTCGGAAGCTTACGAAAAACTGACAAACCAATATGACGCTCTTGACGGCTACACTGCAGACACGAGAATAAACATAGTTTTAAACGGGCTCGGGTTCGGCGATTTTAATCTCGAACAAAAGACGGCTCACCTGAGCGGCGGTGAAAAAATTCGGTTCGGCATTGCCAAAATACTGCTTCACAATCCGGAATTGCTCATTTTGGACGAGCCTACAAACCATTTGGACTTTACCATGCTGACTTGGCTTGAGGATTATCTCTCTTCATACAAGGGCTCGGTACTGATAGTATCACATGACAGATATTTTCTCGACAAGGTAGCTGATAATATATGCGAAATCGAAAACGGAAGTCTGTATAAATACAAGGGCGGCTACAGCGCATTTTTAACTCAGAAGGAAGAGAGAATACGCCACGCCGAAAAGGAATATGAAAAACAGCAATCCGAGCTTGCCGCAATGCGCGATTATGTCGCAAAAAATCTCGCTAAATCTTCAAGCAGCAACAGCGTAGGCTCACGAGTTAAGGCTCTTGAAAAAATGGAGCTTCAGGCAAAGCCCAACCCAAAGCAAAAGGAAGTCCATTTCAAATTCGAATATGATTTTGAGCCTCACAAGGTGGTGCTCTCTTGCAAGGATGTCGGAATCTATGTCGGAAACACCGCAACCGGCAAGCAGCTTTATGAAAACATCTCTCTTGAGGTTTTAAAAGGCGAGAAAATTGCGATTATAGGCAAAAACGGCGTCGGCAAATCGTCTTTTTTAAAGGCTGTTCTTAAAAAAATACCATATACGGGGCAGATCAAATTCGGAGGAAACGTAAAGGTCGCTTATTTTGACCAGGAGCTCGGCGACCTCAACCTTGACGACACCGTAATCGAGGCTGTGCACAGAGCTTATCCGACAAAGACTGAATTTGAAATAAGAAGTGCGCTCGGCAGGCTGCTGATTGAGGATGAGGCTGTATTTAAACGGGTACGCGATCTGTCGGGAGCAAACCGTGCCAAGGTGGCATTTTGCATTATAATGTTTAAGCGCGCCAATGTGCTGATTTTCGACGAGCCTACCAATCACCTTGACTACATTGCCAAAGAGGCTCTTGACGACGCTCTGAAGGAATTTACGGGTACGCTGGTAACGGTATCTCACGACAGGTACTTTTTAAACTGCGTACCGGATAAAATTATCGAGATGTTCCCGACGGGATTTAATGAATACAACGGCGGATACGACTATTACCTTGAGCATAAAAAGCCGGAAATCATCGAAAAAACCGTTAAAGCGGACAGCGAGAATAAAGCCGCATATAAAGAGAATAAAAAGAACAAGGCGGACGACAGAAAACGCAGAGCTAAGCTGTTATCTCTTCAGCGCGAAATGGACAGTCTTGAAGCTGAAATTGCAACGCTTAAAGCGGAGGCGGAAAAGCCCGACGTCTCGAGCGATTATCAAAAATTATCGGATATTCTCGCGTTGATTGCGGACAAGGAGAGCTGCCTTGAGGATGCGGAAACCGAGTGGCTTGAGCTTTCGGAATAAACTTAAAAGCGACTGTAAAGGCTGAGTGACGCTAAGCCTTTACAGCCGCTTTTTTATGTTATCTCTCTAAGGCAAAAACGATATATCCTTATCGGCTGACGGTACTGTTGTCGGCATTTTTGTGCCGTTTAACACCGTTGCCTCCACAACTGTACCCTTGCCGTATTTCTCGTTTATTCGAAGCATTGCTTTATCGAGTCTTTCGAGCTTTTCATGACGCGTCATATCAAAGCCGAGGCTCAGCTGCTGAGCTTATCCGGATTTAAAAGCTCTATTGCGCGCACCGTGACAGCTCTTACCGGAGTTTGCCATTTATATGTCTGCTTAAACAGCGAAAAGGCTTTAAGGGCAATTTCTCGGCTGTTTTGTGTTGGATAAATAAGCTTACTCTGCGATTGTGACGTGAACAATGCGGTGTTTTTAATTCCTATCTGCACACCGCCGGCAAGAAGGCCGTCCTCCCTAAGATGCTTCGACACTGCGTGGGACAGAGATAATAGGACGCGCCACACCTCATCATTATCTCGTAAATCGTCTACGCACGTAACTCCCCTGCCAACACTCTTGACCAGAGGTCTGTATCCCATATTACAGACGGGCGAATTTTCAAGGCCGTTGGCGCAGCGCCACAACACAACGCCGTTCTTACCGAACGTAGTCTTTAAGAACGCAGGATCACTTTTTGCAATGTCCCCTATTGTTATAATACCGTACTTTTTAAGCACCTTAGAGGTGCTTCTTCCGACCCATAGCATATCCTCGGCGGGTAACTGCCAAATCATATCGCGAAAATTTTCACGTCGTATAACCGTAACCGCATCGGGCTTTTTCATATCGCTGCCGAGCTTTGCAAACACTTTATTAAATGACACACCCACGGAAATAGTAAGTCCGAGTTCCTTTTTTACAGCCTCTCTGACATCATCGGCTATGGTTTCGGGAGAGCCGAATAGCCGTGTACTTCCGCTTACATCAAGCCAGCACTCGTCAATACCGAACGGCTCTATCATATCGGTGTATCTGCAGTATATTGATTTTACCGCACGCGAATATTTGATATATTCGGAAAATCGAGGAGGAAAAACCAAAAGCTCGGGACACTTGCCCTTTGCCTGCCATATGACGTCGCCTGTTTTTACCCCGCATTTTTTTGCCGCCTCGGACTTTGCCAGCACTATGCCGTGCCTATCCTCGGTTCTGCCGCAAATTGCAATGGCTTTGCCGCGCAACTCCGGAGAAACAACCGTTTCGACCGAAGCGTAAAAATTATTCAAATCACAATGAAGTATTGCCCGTTCCATAAAATCACCGAAAAAATTATTGTACCGTCATTGTAACCGAACATTTGTTCTGTGTCAATAGTAAAAATATAACAGTCCCGAAATTCGGACTGAACAAAAAAAATCACCCCTGAAAAACAGAGGTGATTTTTGATTATCGTATTAACGAATTATTCGTCAATTTCAGTAACAACGCCTGAACCAACGGTACGTCCGCCTTCACGAATAGCGAAACGAAGACCCTGCTCAATAGCGATAGGAGTGATAAGCTCAACGCTCATAACAACGTTATCGCCGGGCATGCACATCTCAGTTCCCTCGGGAAGAGTAATAGTACCGGTAACGTCGGTAGTTCTGAAATAGAACTGAGGACGATAGTTATTGAAGAACGGTGTATGACGGCCGCCCTCGTCCTTAGTAAGGACGTAAACCTGACCCTTGAACTTTGTATGAGGATGGATTGAACCGGGCTTAGAAAGAACCTGGCCACGCTCAATCTCAGTTCTCTGAATACCACGAAGAAGTGCGCCGATGTTGTCGCCTGCCTCAGCATAATCAAGAGTCTTTCTGAACATCTCGATACCGGTAACAACGGTCTTCTTCTTTTCGTCGGTAAGACCAACGATTTCAACTTCGTCGTTGAGCTTAAGAACACCACGCTCAACACGGCCGGTAGCAACAGTACCACGGCCTGTGATGGTCATAACGTCCTCAACAGGCATAAGGAACGGCTGGTCTGATTTACGGTCGGGAGTCGGGATGTAGTTATCAACAGCATCCATAAGATCCCAAATCGGCTTAAGCTCGGGAGCATTAACATCGTCGCCCGAATACTCAAGAGCTTTAAGAGCAGAACCAACGATGATCGGTGTGTCGTCGCCCGGGAAGTCATACTCGTTAAGAGTCTCACGAACTTCCATTTCAACAAGCTCAAGGAGCTCGGGATCGTCAACCTGATCAGCTTTGTTAAGGAATACTACGATGTAGGGAACGCCAACCTGACGAGCGAGAAGAAGGTGCTCTTTAGTCTGAGCCATCGGGCCGTCGGTAGCAGCGATAACAAGGATAGCACCGTCCATCTGAGCAGCACCAGTGATCATGTTCTTGATATAGTCAGCATGGCCGGGGCAGTCAACGTGAGCATAGTGACGCTTTTCGGTCTCGTACTCAACGTGAGCGGTGTTGATCGTTATACCACGCTCTCTCTCTTCGGGAGCCTTATCGATCATTGAATAGTCTTCGAACTGAGCGAAGCCCTTCATTGCGAGTGTTTTTGTAATAGCAGCTGTTAACGTGGTCTTACCATGGTCAACGTGACCGATAGTACCGATGTTAACATGGGGTTTGGTTCTTTCGAATTTTGCCTTTGCCATTGAATTTTCCTCCTTTTTTATGAGAACAAATAAATTTTTTCATTGTGGTTGATATTTTATCAATAAATGAATAAAATATCAAGTCTTTTCAGCTATTTAATCAGTCTTTTTTAGTTCTTTCGCTGATAATCTTTTCAGCGATTGACTTCGGAACTTCTTTATATCCGTCGGGTTCCATTACATACTGACCGCGTCCCTGAGTCTTGGAACGAAGGTCGGTAGCATAACCGAACATTTCGGAAAGCGGAACGTGAGCATTGATCTGCTTAGCACCAGTTCTCTCTTCAAAACCCTGAATCTCACCGCGGCGAGAGTTAAGGTCGCCGATAACGTCGCCCATATATTCCTCGGGAACGATGACGGTAACTTTCATTATGGGTTCGAGGAGAACCGGATCGGCCTTCTTGGAAGCATCCTTGAATGCCATAGAACCTGCAATCTTGAATGCCATTTCCGAAGAGTCAACCTCGTGATAAGATCCGTCGTAAAGAGTTACCTTTACGTCAACAACCGGATAACCGGCAATAACGCCCGACTGCATAGCACCCTGAATACCCTGGTTAGCAGGTTCGATGTATTCCTTCGGAATAGCACCGCCGACGATATTATTTACGAACTCATAGCCCTTATTGGGGTTAGGCTCAATGTTGATCTTAACGTGACCGTACTGACCTTTACCGCCTGACTGACGGGCGTATTTGGTATCGGAAGAAGCGGGCTTACGGATTGTCTCCTTGTAAGCAACCTGCGGCTTACCTACGTTAGCCTCAACCTTGAATTCACGAAGCATTCTGTCAACGATAATTTCAAGATGAAGCTCACCCATACCGGCGATGATGGTCTGACCGGTCTCTTCATCGGTATAGCACTTAAAGGTAGGATCCTCTTCTGCAAGCTTCTGAAGAGCGATACCCATCTTTTCCTGACCTGCTTTGGTCTTAGGCTCGATTGCTACACGGATAACGGGATCCGGGAATTTCATTGATTCAAGAATTATCGGGTGTTTCTCATCGCAGAGAGTATCACCTGTCGTAGTGTTCTTAAGACCTACGGCAGCTGCAATATCGCCTGCGTAAACACAGTCGATATCTTCTCTGTGGTTAGCGTGCATCTGAAGTATGCGGCCCATTCTCTCGTCGTCGTCCTTAACGGAGTTGTAAACGGTTGAGCCGGCAGTCAGAGTACCCGAATAAACTCTGAAGAAGCAGAGCTTACCGACATAGGGGTCGGTGGCAATCTTGAATGCGAGGGCCGAGAACGGCTCCGAATCCGAAGAATGTCTGTCTTCCTCTTCGTCTGTATCGGGGTTTACACCCTTTATAGCCGGGACATCCGTAGGAGCCGGCATATAATCAACTATTGCATCGAGAAGAGGCTGTACGCCCTTGTTGCGGTAAGAGGTACCGCAAGTTATCGGAACCATTTTATTCTCGATAGTTGATTTACGGATAGTTCTCTTGATTTCCTCAACGGTGAATTCCTCGCCGTTGAAGTATTTTTCCATAAGCTCGTCGTCCTGATCTGCGACATGCTCGATAAGCTTTGCACGATATTTCTCGGCAAGCTCCTTCATATCGTCGGGGATAGGCTCACGTCTTACGTCTTTACCGAGGTCATCATAATAAATCTCGGCATCCATTTCTACGAGGTCAACAATACCCTTAAATGTGTCTTCAGAACCGATGGGGAGCTGAATCGGCACGGGGTTACATTTGAAACGCTCGTCTACCATGTCAAGAACGTGGTAGAAGTCCGCACCCATGATATCCATCTTATTGACGTAAATCATACGCGGAACATGATATTCGTCAGCCTGACGCCAAACGGTTTCAGACTGAGGCTCAACACCGCCCTTTGCGCACAAAACGGTAACCGAACCGTCAAGTACACGAAGCGAACGCTGAACTTCAACAGTGAAATCAACGTGGCCGGGAGTGTCGATAATATTGATACGATGGTTTTTCCAGAAACAAGTAGTTGCAGCGGAAGTGATGGTTATACCTCTCTCCTGCTCCTGCGCCATCCAGTCCATGGTAGCGTCGCCGTCGTGGGTCTCACCGATTTTATGGTTTACACCCGTGTAAAACAATATACGCTCTGTGGTAGTTGTTTTACCGGCGTCGATATGCGCCATTATACCAATATTTCTTGTTTTTTCAAGAGTGACCTTTCTTGGCATAACATCCTCCATAACCGTATAAATACGGTAACATAAATATTAGTAAGCTTACCACCTGAAATGAGCAAAAGCTTTGTTTGCTTCTGCCATCTTGTGAGTGTCTTCGCGCTTTTTGAATGCCGAACCTGTTTCATTTACGGCATCCATTATCTCGTTTGCAAGTCTTTCCTTCATAGTTCTCTCGGAACGCTGACGAGCATAGAGAGTGATCCATCTAAGACCTAAGGTCTGTCTTCTTTCGGGACGAACCTCGATCGGGACCTGATAGGTAGCACCGCCTACGCGGCGAGCCTTAACCTCGAGAACGGGCATAACATTTTCCATTGCGGCATCAAATACCTCCAACGGTTCCTTACCCGTCTTCTCAGCGATAATGTTAAATGCGTCATAAACGATTTTCTGGGCTACGCCCTTTTTACCGTCATACATAACGCTGTTGATAAGCCTGGTTACAAGCTTTGAATTGTAAAGCGGATCCGGCAAAACATCACGTTTTGCTATCTGGCCTCTTCTTGGCACTTCGCTTCCCTCCTTCATAATTATAATGATATCATAGGTACTCGGTGACAAAACCCCGTGGTGTCAATGCAAGAGGCATAATATAAGAAATATATATACACCCTGCACGGACTTAAAACCTTGCAAGTAGATTCTGTCTTTAAATAGTCGGCGAAATTACGCCTTTTTAGCTGCCTTGGGTCTCTTAGCACCGTACTTTGAACGGCTCTGCATTCTGCCCGTAACGCCCTGAGTATCAAGTGTACCGCGGACAATATGGTAACGAACACCGGGGAGATCCTTAACACGCCCGCCTCTTATAAGAACAACTGAGTGCTCCTGAAGATTGTGACCTACGCCTGGAATATAAGCTGATACTTCGATTCCGTTTGTAAGACGAACTCTGGCGAGCTTACGGAGAGCTGAGTTAGGCTTTTTAGGAGTGTCGGTCTTTACAACCGTGCAAACTCCTCTCTTCTGCGGAGAAGCGTTGTTAGTCATAACGTTCTTCTTCGAGTTAAGACCCTTACCGAGAGCCGGAGCCTCGATTTCTTCTCAACTGTCTGTCTGCCACTGCGAACAAGCTGGTTAAATGTCGGCAAATTCATTGCACCTCCTTCTGAAAATATGACACAATGTGTCAGCAAAACAAACACTTCCGTTAAAAAAAGTGTTTTGTTTTGCTCACACAATCAAAGATTTTAACATCTAATAAACCTT
>ENA-OQDM01000225-OQDM01000225.1-human-gut-metagenome-genome-assembly--contig:-NODE-225-length-37248-cov-7.135126_pt1 | contig 37248 bp, 28 predicted proteins | sample MGYA00242772_ERZ504605 | MGnify/ENA primary metagenome ERZ504605 (study PRJEB26092, sample SAMD00036348) | human gut metagenome | host: Homo sapiens | study: EMG produced TPA metagenomics assembly of... | reverse complement strand
TCAGGAGTTTGAGAAGAATGTAATTATAGAGAAGGATGAAGAAGGTACCGGATATGTGGTTTACAACTGGGGTACTTTCCCCGAAATCACCGGTAAGTATCCGATGCATTGCGATTACTATAACGGTGCACTGCTCATCTATCCGCAAACCATTCATGAGGGCGATGCTGAAGACCCTGCTACCTACAAGATGCATTTCGGTACTTACAGCAAGAATTTCCAGTGGAAAGCATATCCTAACTATGATGATTACTATATGGATGGTGCTATTGCTCCTAACGGTGATATGCATATCTATGGCTTAGGCAACAGATGGGCTATCAATCCCTATAAGTATGTAGGCGGTGAGATTGAGACCGACATCTTCCCCGATGTTCCTTACTTCGTGAGTGAGAACTATACGATGAAGAAGGTACGCTGATGCCGTGTTTTCCGTAAACTGAGGTTTCGGAAAACGGATGCTTGAACCTTTTCATACATGAAACAAAGGAGGGCTTTGCTCAAAGTAATAGGGCGGCCCTCCTCAAGCATTCTCATATAACAAGATTCTATTATGAAGCTATACACCTACTTATACAATAAACAATATGAAGAAAAACATGAAATCTAGTTCCATACTGTTGGGCGGACTTTTTCTGCTGGGGGCGGTTTGCAGCTGTACCCAGACGGCACCGGACTATGCGTCTTACGTCAATCCGTTCATCGGTACGGGTGGACATGGGCATACCTATCCCGGAGCGGTAGTTCCCAACGGGATGATTCAGCCCAGCCCCGACACGCGTATCTACGAGTGGGATGCCTGCTCCGGATATTACTATGCAGATACTACTATCAACGGATTTTCACATACCCACGTCAGCGGTACGGGTTGTGCCGATTACGGGGATGTGCTGCTGATGCCCACTGTAGGTCGGCAGGATTACCACTCCATGGGCTCGAAGAGCCAGCAGATGGCGTACGCCTCTGCCTTTTCCCACGAGAATGAAACAGCCGAACCGGGATATTATTCCGTATTTTTGGACCGCTACGGGGTGAAAGCCGAACTGACCTCTACCAAACGTGCGGCGATTCATCGCTATACCTTCCCGAAAGCGGAAGATGCAGGTTTTATCCTCGACCTGGATTACAGTATCCAGCGCCAGAAGAATGAACAGATGGAGCTGGAAGTAATCAGCGATACTGAAATCCGTGGACGCAAGAAGACTGTATATTGGGCTTTCGACCAGTATATCAACTTCTATGCCAAGTTCTCCAAACCATTCACCTATACGCTGGTCACGGACTCCATGGCATTGGACGAAGGCGGTCCGCTTCTGCCTACAGCTAAAGCTTTACTGCAATTCCAGACGGAGCCCAATGAGGAGGTATTGGTAAAGGTAGGTGTGTCTGCCGTGGATATGGACGGTGCCCGCAAGAATGTGGAAGCCGAAATCTCCGGATGGGATTTTGACGGTGTGCGCCGTGCTGCCCGCCAGCAGTGGAACACTTATCTTTCCAAGATTGACATCGATACGAAGGACAACGACCAGCGTACCATGTTCTACACGGCACTTTACCACACGGGTATGCAGCCCAACTTGTTTACCGATGCTGACGGACGTTACTTTGGTATGGACTTGAAGCCCCATCAAGGCAGGGTGGACGAGCCTATCTACACCATTTTCTCTTTATGGGACACTTTCCGTGCCTATCATCCGCTGATGACGATTATTGATCCTGAACTGAACGAGGCTTTCATCCGTTCGCTCATCCAGAAGTCCCGCGAGGGCGGCGTCCTGCCTATGTGGGAACTGGCCGGAAACTATACGGGTACCATGATTGGTTATCATGCAGCCTCCCTCATAGCGGATTCTTATGTAAAGGGATACCGTAACTTCGACGTGCAGGAGGCTTACAAGGCTTGCCTCCGTACGGCAGAATACGATACGACGGGTATTATCACCCATCCTTTGGTTGTGCCGCATCTGATGCCGCAGGCCAAGTACTGGAAGAACAAGATTGGCTACGTGCCTTGCGATAAAGACAATGAATCTGTGGCTAAAGCTTTGGAATATGCTTACGATGACTGGTGTATCTCCGTACTGGCAGGTGCTTTGGACGACGAAGCCAACCGCGATAAGTATGCGGCTTTTGCCGAGGGATATAAAGTTTATTTCGATCCGAGTACCCGCTTCATGCGCGGACTGGACAGTGAGGGCAACTGGCGTACGCCTTTCAACCCCCGCGCTTCCAATCACCGTAATGATGACTATTGCGAAGGTACGGCATGGCAGTGGACTTGGTTCGTTCCCCACGATGTGGATGGACTGGTGGAACTGATGGGAGGACGCGACGCCTTCATCGGCAAGTTGGATTCTCTGTTCACGGCCGATTCCAAGCTGGAAGGTGAATCGACCTCGGTGGATATTTCCGGTCTGATAGGCCAGTATGCCCACGGCAATGAGCCAAGCCATCACATTGCCCATCTCTACAACTACGTAGGCCAGCCCTGGCGTACGCAGGAGATTGTGGATGAGGTGCTGCATACGCTTTACTTCAACAACCCCGACGGACTTTCGGGCAATGAAGACTGCGGACAGATGTCTGCATGGTACATTCTGAATGCGATGGGCTTCTATCAAGTATGCCCCGGCAAGCCGGTATATTCCATCGGACGCCCGCTGTTCAACGAGGCGACCGTTCATCTGAAAGACGGCAAGTCGTTCAAGGTGATAGCCCACAACAACAGCCGCGACAACAAGTATGTGCGGAGCATTGTGCTGAACGGCAATAAGTTGGAGACTCCATTCTTCACGCATCAGGATATAGTGGACGGCGGTACGCTGGAGCTGACTATGGGCAGTGAACCGTTGAAGTGACACAGATAATATACAGAAGGGATGAGCCGAAAAAATCATAATCCTATATCGTGGGTCCCCACCGTATATTTCGCCATGGGATTGCCGTTCGTGGTGCTGAACATGGTTTCTGTGCTGATGTTCAAGGGGATGGGTATCGGTGACGCGCAGATTGCTCTGTGGACGTCGCTCATCATGATGCCCTGGACGCTGAAGTTCCTTTGGAGTCCGTTCCTTGAAATGTTCAAGACGAAGAAGTTTTTCGTGGTACTGACGCAGATGGTTACCGGAGCAGGTTTTGCTCTGGTGGCTTTGGCGTTGCAGTTACCGTTCTTTTTTGCGATATGCATTGCGCTGCTGGCAGTGATTGCTTTCAGCGGAGCCACGCACGATGTGGCTACGGATGGTGTCTACATGTCGGAACTGAACAAGCAGGACCAGGCCAAGTATATCGGTTGGCAGGGAGCCTTCTACAATATAGCGAAGATTGTGGCGTCCGGCGGGCTGGTCTGGCTGGCAGGTGCCTTGCTGGTAGGTTTCGGTGGGGTGGAGGGTGCCACAGAGGCAGTCTGCCACGAGGCTACCCGGCATGCATGGATGACGGTGATGCTGATATTGGCGGCGGTGATGCTGCTGCTTGGCTTCTACCACATGCGCATGCTGCCATCGGGCGGTGCGGCCGCATCCGGCGCCAAGTCGGCAAGAGAGACGTGGGAGCAGTTGGTGGCGGTAATCAAGGATTTCTTCTTGAAGAAGCACATCTGGTACTATATAGCGTTCATTATCCTTTATCGCCTTGCCGAGGGTTTTGTCATGAAGATTGTCCCTCTTTTCTTGAAGGCGGAGCGTTCGGCAGGTGGCTTGGGACTGAATGAGCAGCAGATAGGTTTGTACTACGGCACTTATGGGGCGGCAGCCTTTGTGCTGGGGTCACTGTTGGCAGGCTATTACATTTCGCACCGGGGATTGCGGCGGACGCTGTTCTCTCTGTGCTGCATCTTCAATCTGCCTTTTGTGGCGTATACCCTGCTTGCCATGTACCAGCCGGAAAGCGGGTTGCTGATAGGTAGTGCCATCGTGCTCGAGTACTTCGGTTATGGTTTTGGTTTTGTGGGACTGACTTTGTTCATGATGCAGCAGGTGGCGCCGGGAAAGCACCAGATGGCACATTATGCCTTTGCTTCGGGCATCATGAATCTGGGTGTGATGTTGCCGGGCACAATCAGCGGTTTTGTCAGCGACTGGTTGGGGTACGAGGCGTTCTTTACCTTCACGCTGTTTGCCACCATTCCGGCGTTCCTCATTACGTACTTCATACCATTTACGTATGCCGATGAGAAGAAACAACAATAACCAATTAATAATATAGAGCAATTATGAGCAACAAAATCACAATGCCTTGGGAAGAACGGCCGGCAGGCTGTAAAGATGTAATGTGGCGTTATTCAGAGAATCCCGTAATAGACCGCTACCATATTCCGTCGTCGAACAGCATTTTCAACAGTGCGGTGGTTCCGTTTAAGGATGGTTATGCCGGTGTGTTCCGTTGTGACAACCGGGCGGTGCAGATGAATATCTTTGCCGGTTTCAGCAAGGACGGCATCCACTGGGAAATAGAGCATGAGCCAATCAAGTTCAAGGCCGGGAATACGGACATGATAGAGTCCGAATATAAATACGATCCGCGCGTGACATGGATTGAGGACCGCTACTGGATTACGTGGTGCAACGGCTACTACGGCCCCACCATCGGCATCGGCTATACTTTCGATTTCAAGGAGTTCTTCCAGTGCGAGAATGCTTTCTTGCCTTTCAACCGCAACGGTGTGTTGTTGCCTCAGAAGTTCGATGGCAAATATGCGCTCTTGAGCCGTCCCAGCGATAGCGGACATACTCCTTTTGGCGACATCTACATTAGCTTCAGCCCTGACATGAAATTCTGGGGCGAACACCGCCATGTGATGGCTCCTACGCCTTTCCCCGAAAGTGCCTGGCAGTGTACCAAGATAGGGGCAGGTTCGGTACCGTTCCTCACGGACGAGGGTTGGCTGATGTTCTATCATGGCGTGATAACCACTTGTAACGGTTTCCGTTACTCCATGGGAGCAGCTATTCTGGATAAGGACAATCCTGCCAAGTTGCTCTACCGCACCCGTGAGTATCTGCTTGCGCCTGCTGCTCCTTATGAGTTGCAAGGTGATGTTCCCAACGTGGTGTTCCCTTGCGCAGCGTTGCAAGATGGAGAACGTGTAGCTGTATACTACGGTGCAGCCGATACGGTAGTGGGGCTTGCCTTTGGGTATATCCGCGAGATTCTGGAGTTCACGAAGCGCACAAGTATTTTGTAAGTACCAAGCAGTTGGCAGGCGCTCGGTATTGCTGAAAAGCGCCTGCCGTAACTGCCTTATACTTAGTGTAATATCACTGCAAAGATACTGCATGCTTTTTGCAGTGCTACTGCAAAGTAGTTTGCAGTGTCACTGCAGACCGTTTGCAATAACTTTGCAGAGTGCATGCAATGACACCGGCATGGGTAGCGTGCTCACTAACTAATAAAGAACAAATCCTTACTATATTATGAAACGACTGATTACTTTCTGTATCATCTCCTTTGGAATGCTCACGGCATCTATGGCTGCGGAGAAGCATCCTGCGGACTATGTGAATCCTTTTGTCGGTACCACCAACTTCGGTACCACGAATCCGGGAGCCGTCTGTCCCAATGGAATGATGTCCGTAGTGCCCTTCAACGTGATGGGGTCGGAGGACAACAAATACGATAAAGATGCCCGCTGGTGGTCTACTCCCTATGAGTATCACAATTGTTTCTTTACCGGATACTCGCATGTCAATTTGAGCGGTGTGGGCTGTCCGGAATTGGGTTCTCTGCTGCTGATGCCCACTACGGGAGAGCTGTCCGTAGATTATAAGGAATATGGAAGCCGCTATAAGGACGAGCAGGCATCCCCCGGATATTACAGCAACTTCCTGACCCGCTACAATGTGAAGACGGAAGTGACGGCAACTCCTCGCACGGGTGTGGCGCGTTTCACCTTTCCTGCCGGGCAGAGCCATGTGCTGCTGAACCTGGGCGAAGGCCTGACTAATGAATCGGGAGCTTTTCTGCGCCGGACGGGTGAGTGCGAGTTTGAAGGTATGAAGCTGCTGGGTACTTTCTGCTACAACCCGCAGGCCGTTTTCCCCATCTACTTTGTGATGCGTGTCAACAAGCAGCCTGCCGCTTCGGGCTACTGGAAGAAGCAACGCCCCATGACCGGTGTGGAGGCTGAATGGGATCCCGATAACGGACGCTACAAACTTTACACCGGCTACGGGAAAGAGCTGGCAGGAGATGACATCGGCGCTTACCTTACATTCCATACCGAAGAGGGCGAGCAAGTGGAAGTACAGATGGGAGTCTCTTTTGTGAGTATAGAGAATGCCAGGCTCAATCTGGATACCGAGCAGCAGGGAAAGAATTTCAGCCAAGTGCTGGAGGAAGCCCGTCGCCGCTGGAACGATGACCTCTCGCGCATCCTTGTGGAAGGAGGTACGGAAGAGCAGAAAACCGTCTTTTATACGGCACTCTATCATACGCTGATACATCCCAATATCCTGCAAGATGTGAACGGGGAATATCCTGCTATGGAGAGTGACAAAATTCTGACCACCAAAGGAGACCGTTATACCGTCTTTTCCTTGTGGGACACTTACCGCAATGTGCACCAGCTTCTTACGCTGGTATATCCCGAACGGCAATTGCAGATGGTGCGCTCCATGCTCGACATGTACCGCGAACACGGCTGGCTTCCCAAATGGGAACTCTACGGACGTGAGACGCTGACCATGGAAGGCGACCCTTCCATTCCCGTCATCGTCGACACCTGGCTGAAAGGTCTGCGCGACTTTGATATAGAACTGGCCTACGAGGCCATGCGCAAGGGAGCCACCCTGCCGGGAGCGGAGAACCTGCTCCGTCCGGACAATGACGACTACGTGTCATTGGGATATGTGCCCCTGCGGGAGCAGTATGACAATTCCGTTTCACATGCCCTGGAATACTATATAGCCGACAATGCCTTGTCGCGCATAGCTGCTGCGCTTGGCAAGAAGGAGGATGCCCGTCTGTTCCACGAACGTTCGCTGGGCTACAAGCATTATTACTGTAAGGAGTACGGTACTTTCCGTCCTATCCTGCCTAACGGTGAATTCTATGCTCCTTTCGACCCGAGGCAGGGAGAGAACTTTGAGCCGAACCCCGGATTTCACGAAGGTTGTGCCTGGAACTATACTTTCTATGTTCCCCACGATGTGAAAGGGCTTGCCCGGCTCATGGGTGGAAAGAAGCCGTTCGTAGACAAGCTTCAGCGTGTGTTCGACGAAGGACTGTACGACCCTGCCAACGAACCGGACATTGCATACGCCCATCTTTTTTCTTATTTCAAGGGTGAGGAGTGGCGCACGCAGAAAGAGCTGCACCGCCTTTTGCAGAAGTATTTCAAGAATGCCCCCGACGGAATTCCCGGCAATGATGATACCGGAACGATGTCCGCTTGGGCTATCTTCAATATGATGGGCTTTTATCCGGATTGTCCCGGAGAACCGGCTTATACGCTGTCTACTCCGGTATTTGATAAGGTGACCATAAAGCTCGACCCTAAGTATTGGGGACGCGACCAACTGGTGATAGAGACGGAACGCCCGTCGGCAGAGTCGCTTTATATCCGTGAAATGGAACTGGGAGGAAAAAAACTGTCCCGATATCGTATCACTCATGAAGAACTGGTGCAGAGTGGAAAACTGCGATTTAGGCTTCGATAGGTATTGTGAGTCAGGATAGCATCGGTGATGGTTTAGGTTGCCCGTCGTTGACAGAGTTCATGTCAGTGGCGGGCTTTTCTATGCAGGTTGGCTTCCGGCAGGCTGATAGGGTATTTCGAACCAGAATTCGGAACCTTTCCCCGGAATAGAGCTGACGCCCACTTTTCCGTTCATTTTCTCGGCAATCATGGTGCAGATGGAGAGTCCGAGGCCCGTGCCTTGTTTAAAGCTGTTTAGCTTGACAAAGCGTTCGAATACATCCTTTTGCTTTTCAGGAGGAATGCCGCAACCGGTATCACGGACAAAGAAGCGAATCCTGTCTTCTTGCGGCAGGTGATAACCAATGTCGATGAAACCTTCTTCCGTATGCTTGAGGGCGTTTGACAGATAGTTGTTCAGTACTTGTCTTACCCGTTTGGGGACTGTGTGAATAATACAGTAATCCGCACCGGGCAGGAGACGTATACTGACTTCGGACGGAAGTTTCAGTTTTGCCATCGTCTGCATTTCATCAAGCGTCTTGTTTACATCCATATCTCCTTCTGTGAATTCGAGAATGCCAGCTTCGATGCGTGACAGGTCGAGAATATCATTAATCAGTTGCAGCAGCAGTTGGGTGTTTTCTTCGATGATATGTATGTATTCCTTTGTATCTTCGTCTTGTATATAATCGGAAAGTATGGAGGAGAATCCGACGATGGCGTTTAGCGGAGTACGTATCTCGTGGCTCATGTTGGCGAGAAAAGCCGATTTCAGGCGGTTGGCTTCTTCTGCTTTCTCTTTGGCTGCCAGCAGTTCGGTGATGTCCAGTGCAGAACTGACAATCCACCTCTCTTTCCCTTTGTTGTAGGACACCAGCGTTTTGTGAAACGACAGAATATACTCTCTGCCTTTGGGATTGACAAAGTGTTTGATGTAGGACTGGGGAATTTCCGACTCTTCAACTTCTTTGTCTGTCTCCTGAATGAAATTATCTTGCATTAGGGGGTTGAACTCCTCTTCATAGTGTCCCACAATATCCTCAGCGGGGACTTCCATCATCTCTGCCGCTTTTTTGTTCCATATCAGGTAACGTCCTTCATCGTTTTTATCTTTTACTGTAGTGGCGATGGGGAGGTTCTCCAGAATACTTTCAAGGAAGAAACGGTATTTTTCGTTTTCCCGGCGTTGGACTTCATCTTCCGTAATGTCGCGTATGAAGGCTATGACATAATTTCTGTTGAGGTAGACCATGCGCACTGCGATATATAGTTTCTCACCACTTTCTATTCTTATCTTTAGGGTCAGGCTGTCCGAAGTGCGGGTATTCAGTACGCGTAACAGCGACGTCATGTATTTCCGGCATTCATCGGCGTCTGTCACTAAATTATTGATATTTAGAACTCCCGGATTCAGGAACGGAAGTCTGTTTGCCTTTTCGGTAGGTGTATTAAGTAGTTTTACGACAATACCTTGTCTGTTCAGCAGATATACTGGAATGTCTATTGCCCGGATAATCTGTCTGTTCAGACTTTTGTATTTATGATTTATCCAGTATAGAAAGCTTGCAGATGTAACGGCAATTAACAGAAATAACTGTACTTCTCCAAATAATGTAAGATGCATACGCGGTGTCTTTCATTTCGTCTGTCCCCATTGACGAAGGTTATTATATAAAAAGCGCGAGGACTGTTATTGCCTATCTGCATTCGAGGCTCTGGAAAATGCCCACGTCATAAATAGACAACAGTCCCCACGCCTAAGTATATAATAACATAGACGTGAAGAAACTGTTGCTATCATCCCATGACGTTTATTGAATTTTCCAGATTCCGAATAGGCAGGGATAATAACTTTCGCTTCTTGCGTTCTTATCGAATCAAGTCAAAAATGGCCGTTATCACTATAACTGCCAAGACTTTGGTGCAAAAGTAGTATATTTTTTTGGATGTACGGTATGATGAGGAGAATAAAGTGTATATGCAAACAAAGCGTGATGGTATTTGACCGTCACGCTTTGTATAGCTTGCCATTAAAAATTGTTAGAGAGAATTGTTAGAGGATTTATTTCATGGCTTCTATAGTGTATCCTTGTTGCTTCAGAAGGTTCAACACTCCATTGTCTCCGGGCAGGTGTCCGGCGCCGACTACGAAAAGGGTAGGGGCTTCTGTCATGATAGCAGGCATCTTTTCAACCCATGCCTTGTTGCGGTTGTCCAGCATGGCTTCCATCTCTCCGGGCAGCGGGTCGCATGAATTGCCGTCGCGCTCTTCCATCAGTTGCAGCATGGCATCCAGGTCCTGCTTTTCATAAGCGGCAATCAGGCGCTTGCTTTGCTCGATACCTTTCTCGATGTCACTGATAGCGCAGTAGAGGAGGTTTGCCTGGCGTTGCAGCGTCTGGCTGTTGAACAGAATGTCTATTTGTGACTGGGCTGTTTCCAGACCGCCAACTTTCTTGCCTTGCTGTCCGGCCTGCTGCTGGAAGTAAGTGTCGAGCTGTTCTTGCGGGTTGAAGCCCGGAGTGTGTTTCATGTAGAGCAGGACGACAAGCTGCTGGTTGATGGCAGCCGGTTTCAGTTGTGCCAGCATGGCAATGTCCACCATCATGTTTTCCTTGATGGCTTTGCCTACTTCTTCGTATTGTTCGGGAGTAAAGAGGCTTTGCAGCGTGGTGTCTTTGGGCATCATCATCTGCTGTTGCATGCTTTGCATGAAGGCGGGAGTCGCCATTTCGCTCATCACAACTTCCCCGTAGACTTGGGCGGTTTCGCTCATGGCCTGCGGCATGGCGGCAATGCTGTCCTTTATACTGAGTGGAGAGAGGTGATAAGTACCGAAAATATAGGATGGTTTCTCTAATCCTTTACCGGATACTTTCCATAAAAGTTGTGCATTGGCGCTCAGCGCAATGCTGATGAATAAGAGGATGCCTAAAAGTTTCTTCATTGTTTTCTTCTTTTAATAGTTTCTGGACTATCAGTCGGGACAGAGTAAAGAAAATCACAAGAAGGGAAAAATTAGTATTATTTTATTCTTCCTCCGCAGAGCCAGTGTTGGGTGTAATATTTTTCCCGGAGGTTGCTGACTATGACTCCCTGGCTGGTGCTGGCATGTATAAACTTGCCGTCCTTGAGGTAGATGCCTACGTGTGCCACTTTTTTGCGGGAAGCACGGCTGGTGAAGAACACCAAATCTCCCTCACGCAAGTTGCGGCGGGAGATTTTACTGCTCTCTTTCAGTTGCCCGTCTGTGCTTCTCGACAGACGGGTGTGGTAAACTTTCTTATACAGTTGCGATACCAGTCCGGAGCAGTCCGTTCCACGTTTGCTGTCGCCACCTGCGCGATAGGGGGTGCCTATCCATTCGGAGGCATGGATGTACAGCTTGTGGTTGTCCTGCAGTTCAATATCCACCCCCAAACGGACGGATGCTTGCGCCAGGGCTTTGTAGTCCAGGCGTGGCGCGGAAGTATGGCAGGAACTTAAGCCTATCAATATGATGGTAAGAGCTACTATATAAGAAAGATATTTTTTCATGCTTCCGAATTTTTTTCTTCTACCGTTTTATCTTCTTTTTCCGTTATTTCTTCTACGGCTGCTTCTACTACTGTTTCTTCTACCACGGCTTCTTCCTCCACACCGACGTTGAAGTAAGCTTCCAATTCCTGCTCGGCAGAGTTGTTCTCATTTCGTATATCGCGGATAATAACACCGTTTTCTAACAATGCAATACGTGGACAAACGTCCACTGTGTGATTCAGGTTATGGCTGGAAATGATGACGGTGGCTCCGTGCTCTTCATTGTATCTTTTCAGCAAGTGTTTGATTACAGACTGTGAACTGGGGTCAAGGAAGTTGAACGGTTCATCCAGAATCAACAGTTGCGGGTGATGTAGCATAGCGGAGATGATGCCGATTTTCTGCTTGTTTCCGGCAGAATAGTTGCGGATGAATTTTTTTCTGCCCCATCACTTCGCCGTTCATGAAGCGTTCGAAGGGAAGCAGGCGTTCGTCTACCTCCTCTTTCTTCAGACCGTACATCTTGCCGATGAAATAGAAGTATTCTTCGGGAGTGAGGTAGTCTATCAGGAAACCGTCGTCTATAAAGGCTCCCGTGAAGTTCTTCCAGTCCTCACTTTTGCTGACGTCAATGTCATTGATGGTTACATTGCCCCGGTCTGCCTGTAGCAAGTCAAGAATAAGGCGGAAGAGGGTGGTCTTGCCTGCACCGTTGTTGCCTACCAGTCCCAGCATATCGCCTTGCCCGATGGTGTAGTTCTCTATATCTACGGCTTTTTTTGTGCCGAAATTCTTCTGTAAATTATTGATGCGTATCATGTTAGTGATTGATGTTTAATGATTTCTATTTCTGTCTACTGTCCCTGAAGCCTTCCATATTCTTGTAGCGGCGTTTCATGAGCCGGTGATATACATTCATCAGCCAGAATTTGGAAGTGGCGATGAATGTCACGCCGATGCCGATAAGTATCCAGGGGGTGACCTCTTTGCCAAAGATGGCATTCAGTGCAAAAAGCAGCAGTAAAGGTATGCCGAAAGCACCTCCTGAAATCAGATTCTGCAGACCGGTGCCTATATTCTGCCGGCTGGTCATCTTTGAATTCAGGTCGGTAGTCTTGTTGTTGTAGACTGCCAGTTGGAACAGACAGCAGTATACGGCTCCCGGAATGAATATCAGCCATGCGATGCAACCGAGTACGGATACCTTCCCGGTAACCATACCGGGAATCATCAGAATCGTAGGAATGAGCAATGCAATGCTGTACAGTATGTATTTGGCACGCAGCAGCGAGTAGATAGATTCCTTGCGGCTCATCAGTCCGTCAATGTAATTGCCTTCGTAACCCATAGTGTGCTGAGGAACATGATGCCGAAGATAATGTAATTATAAAGGACGAAGAAATCTCTCAGACCTCCGTCATACACATCGGAAAAGCTAATGATACTACTGAACATTATCACTACACCGGTGATGGAATAGAGCGAACGCTTACAAATCTTGTTGCGTAGCAATAACTTGAGTTCCAGTCTCATGTATTCGCCTATTTCGCCGTAGCGGTCGAGGAATTTGTATTCGGATACATGTTTTATCCGTGTATCTTCCACTTTGTTCAGTTCATTGTAGATGAGTTTCTGCATCAGGGTGCGGTTGATGAACCACATGAGGGCGATGGCAGCCAGTACACCGATGAATGACAGTATATTGCCGGTGATGAACCCTTCTCCCAGATTGACAAAACAGTCGAAAAGCGGACTGTTGTCCGGAATGAATAGTGCGGCGGCAATGCCACCATATACTACTACCGGTAGTGCCAGCCACCAGATGCGCTCACCCATCAGTGTGCGGCACAACAAGAACCAGTAGTTATTGAATACCATCAGCAGCCAGATGCCAATGCAATAGGTCAGCACACCACTGATTCCATAGAATTTGGTGACGGTGATGATGGAAAACGGAACAAACAGAAACAGCCAGAACAGATTGAAGCCATCCAGTCCGGAACGGATCAGCAGGAAGTCGATAAGACGGTTCCGCTTGATGGGAAGCAGCAGGTAGGGCTTCACTTCCTGGGTGGGTGTTTTTTGGAAAGGCAGGCGTATCAGGAAATCCAGCACAAGGACAAATATCAATCCGGAATTCATTACGTGATAGGCTTCTGTGGCACCGCCGTCAAAGGCGAATGCAAAGGTCGTACCGAAGAATATCAGGTAACCGGCCCAGAAGACAAACATGAAGTACATCCAGAATTTTCCGAATTTACTTTTTTCGTACATCGGATTTCGTTTTTCTGCCAGTTTTCCGTGCTTGCGCAAATCTAAGAAAAGACTCATAGTATTTGTATATATAGAGTTTGTATAAAAAAAGCTGCGCTGCCTTTCATCGAACAACGCAGCCTTCTGTGTGTATGGCTCTCTTATTCTTTGTCAGGAGTTTCAGGACTGATCATTGATACCTCAATCTCGTTCTTCTGCTTGAACAAGTCGTCGGTGAACTTTTGGATGTCCTTCACGGTGATGCTGTTGACAATCTGTTCGTAATCCTTTATCGGATTCATACCGGTGAACAGGTATTCGTCAATGCTGCCCAGCCAGTAGCTGTTTTCCTTCAAGTCTTCGGCGTGTTTCTTCAGCATGAACTCCTTCACTTTATTCAAGTCTCCTTCCGACGGACCTGCTTTGGCGATGTTGTCGAGTTCTGCAAAGATAATCTGCATCAGCTTTTCTCTTTTTGCCGGAGCGGTTTCGAATACAATCTGCAAGAGAGCCTTTTCTTTCGGATATTTGCTTAATTGGCCGCCTACATATACACCGTAAGTGCCCCCTTCGTCTTCACGTACCTTGGCTGTATAAACCAAGTCGAGAATCTGGCTGGTCATACTCAGCAGGATGTCATTTTTCAGGTCGTACTTGCAGTCACCGTTCAGCAGGACAAAGTTCGACGCTTTGGCAGTTTCCTGCTTCCGTACGAATTCGTTCTTATAAACTCCCTGGCGCATGTCCACTTTATTGTCCTTGAATGTTTCCTTGCGGTTGATGGCAGGCAGTGAACCCAGGTACTCGGCGATGAGTGGTTTCATTTCCTCCACATTCACATTTCCTACAAAGATAAAGGTAAAATCGCTGGCATCTTTGTAGCGGTCTTGATACATGGACAGAATCTTGTCATAATCCATCTTGTCAATCATGTCCGCCTTTATTCTGGCTCTTCTGGGATGGTGCATGTAAATACCGGCCGAGACAGAGTCACTGAACGCTACCTGGGGATTCATTTCCATATTCTGCAAAGCAGCTTTGTTGCGGTTCTTGTAGGATGCGAAGGCATCGTCGTCACGGCGTGGAGCGGTGAACGTCAAGTAAGTGAGCTGCATCATTGTTTCGAAGTCTTTCGGTGAACAGCTGCCATTGACGGTTTCTGTCTTGTCACCGATACCATAGCTGACGGAAGCTTTCTTGCCGGCCAGAACTTTTTCCAGGTCTACGGCACTGAAATTACCCAGACCACCGACACTCACTGCATCCAGTCCGTTGATGTTGATGATTTCCGAGTCGGGGAACAAGGAACTACCGCCTAGGCTGACTCCCTTCATGCGGATTTCGTCTGCCTTGAAATCTGTCTTCTTGATAATGACCTTGACTCCGTTGGAGAGTGTCAGCGTTGTAGTGCCGAATGTATCATCTGTCTGCTCGGATACAATCTTTCCGCCTTTCGGGGCTTCGGCCATCAAAGGTTCATCCGACACCTTGTCTACGTAGGCAGTCAGTTTTTCAGCTTTAATGTCTTTCAGAATCTTCTTGATTGCATCTTCTGTCGGCATTTTCAATCCTTCCTTATCCGGACCGAGAATTGCGACTACCTGGTTACTGTCTGTCACGAGGGCTTGCATCATCTGGTTCAGTGCGGCAACCGGAATGGCGGGAGCTATCTGATTGATGATGGCGTATTCGTTTTCGATGCCCGGAATCGGTTCGTTATCGAGGAAATGACGGACATATTCATCCACGTACTCTTCATTCTTGCGTTTGTCACGCTCGTTATAAGCAGATTCCAGTTGGCGCAGATATTCGGCACGGGCACGGTTGTATTCCGTTTCCGTAAAGCCGAATTGGCGGGCGCGTTCTGTTTCGCGCAGGAGAGTGGCTATTCCATTTTCTATGGCATCTTCCTTGCAGACAACGACACCGGTGAAGGCATCTTTGGTTTTGGCAACAAAGAAATCATCGTCATAAGTGGCGGCATATATATAAGGAGGATTGGCGGTCTGTACCAATTCGTTCAGACGCGCATTCAGCATATTGTTGATGAGCGTGGTTGCATAATTCTGTACCAGATAGCCCATGTCGCCTTTCTGCTCGTCAGGAGTGGCTTCGTGCTTGTTGAAGATGAGGGCTTGTACATTGGACTGTTCCTTGTCCTGATAAACCAATACAATAGGCTCCTTGTTGTCGTTTACCGGATAGTACTCGCGTTTGGCAGCATTGGGCTGGGCGGGAATATCAGAAAACATTTTCTTGATTTGGCTTCGATGGCGTCCACATCTATATCGCCAACTACCACAATACCCTGAAGGTCTGGACGGTACCACTTTTCATAGTAGTCTCTCAAAGTTTGCGGTTTGAAGTTCATAACGACCTCCATCGTTCCGATAGGGAAACAAGTGGCATACTTCGTTCCTTCGAACATGACTGGAAGCATCTTCTCCTGGAAGCGTTGTATGGCGCTCATACGGGTGCGCCATTCTTCGTTGATGACTCCGCGTTCCTTGTCTATTTCCTTCGGGTCCAGGGTCAAATCGTTACTCCAGTCGTGCAGAATCAGCAGGCAGGAGTCGATGGCTCCCGGAGTAGTGACCGGCACATTGGAAATGTTGTATACGGTTTCGTCTACGGAAGTATAGGCGTTCAAGTTTTCACCGAATTTCACCCCGATACGCTCCAGGTATTGCTTCAGTGCATCACCGGGGAAGTGGGTTGTTCCATTGAAACACATGTGTTCCAGGAAGTGGGCAAGGCCGCGCTGGTCGGCTTCTTCCTGAATGGAGCCTACCTTTTGGGCAATGTAAAAGTCGGCCCGGTTTGCAGGCTGGCTGTTCTTGCGGATATAATAGGTCAATCCGTTGTCCAACTTTCCGATACGGACATTTTTGTCGACCGGGATAGGCGGCATTTGCTGTGCAAATACCTGCTGAAAATTGCAGCAAAGAATTAACGCTACAATCCATAAACCACGTAATAGATGTTTCATATTATTATGAATTTAAATTGTTCTTGAACTATCTGTCGGACAGCCCTTAGATAAATCACAACTTCTGTTGTTTTTTTCGGATTCCATTCCGGATAAATGGAATTTATCTGACTGCTTCCCGGATGCGGACCAATTTGGTCAGCAGGTCTTCCAGCAGGTCGAGTTTCAGCATGTTGGCGCCGTCACTCTTGGCTACGGCGGGATTTTCGTGGGTTTCGATGAACAGTCCGTCTACACCTACGGCAACACCGGCTTTGGCTACGGTCTCGATAAGTTGCGGCATACCTCCCGTGACGCCACTGGTCTGGTTGGGCTGTTGCAGGGAGTGGGTTACATCCAGGATGACGGGGAAACCGAAGGTCTGCATTTCGGGGATGCCGCGATAGTCGATGACTAAATCCTGATAACCGAAAGTAGTTCCGCGTTCCGTCAGCATGACGTTCCTATTGCCTGCTTCCACTACTTTATCAGCCGCAAAGCGCATGGCAAGCGGAGAGAGGAACTGCCCTTTCTTGATGTTGATGGTTTTTCCGGTTTTGGCGGCGGCTACAAGCAGGTCTGTCTGCCGGCAGAGGAAGGCGGGAATTTGCAGAATATCCACATATTCGGCAGCCATGGTGGCTTCTTCGGCGGCATGAATGTCGGTCACGGTAGGTACTCCGAAAGTGTCGTGTACCTTTTGCAGTATCTTCAGCGCCTTTTCGTCGCCGATGCCCATAAAGGAATCCAGGCGGGAGCGGTTGGCTTTGCGGTACGACCCTTTGAATACATAGGGGATTTGCAGTTTTTCGGTGATAGTCACGATACGTTCGGCAATGCGCATTGCCATTTCTTCTCCTTCGATGACACATGGACCTGCCAGTAGGAAGAAGTTTCCGGCAGGATTATTCTTTAATTCAATCATAGGTTGTTACTGATTAAGTATTTTCAATTGGGTATAATCAATGTTATTGCTTCATGCAGTACGCTGATGTCCAGTGGAAAATGACGGTCGAGAATACGTCCGTCCAAATCGACAGAGGCATTTTGCGCACGCAGCACTTTTACTTTTTGCGTACGGTAGGGCATCACTACCTTATGGTTCAGAATCCGCCCTTGGATAAGCATCCACAATCCCGACCATAGTTGCAGCAATTCGGGACGGTAAATGACGGAAACATCCAGCCAGCCATTATAGGGCACTGCACTAGGCGCTTGTCCGTATCCCCACGCACTGCCTATGCAGACAGTCATGATGCGTCCACGTATGTGCTCGCCGTTTATCTTGAGATGCATGCGGTACAGCTTCCGTTCGAAGATAATAGATAGCAGTGCCATGAAGTAAGAGAGGAACTTCACTCCCCAGAAACGCTTGCACTGGTCGGTGATTTTCACGATACGGGCTCCCAGGCCTATGTTGATGGCATTGAGAAAGTAGCGTGTCAGATGCTTTTCACCGTCGTAATAATAGCAGGTACCCACGTCTATTTTCCGGCGGCGGTTGTTGATGATGCAATCCACCGCTTTCTTGTAGTCCGAACTCATTTCCCAATAGTCGGCAAAGTCATTTCCTATACCATTGGGGATGATGCCGATGGCTATATTCTCCTTGTCCGGTGCATTGGAAAGCATGATGCCGTTAATGACGTCATTCAGTGCGCCGTCACCGCCTACTACAACAATGGTGCGGTAGCCGTTGTTGGCAAGGATACCTGCCAGACGCTCTACCGAACCGAACCCTTCGGACTGCACATAGTCGTAAGGCACACCTTTGCTGTCCATGTATTCTTTGATTTCTTTCCACCGTTTCTGCACTTTCCGTGTTCCGGCTTTGGGGTTGTATATTACTCCCAACTTTTCGGGTTCTGCACTCATGATTCTATTTACAATTTGACTATTTACTATTTACGATTTAAATCACCCGGTCACTTTATCGTTTCATCATCCTTCCAACTTCTTCTTTACAAAAGCTATCTTTTCTTCCATCGGCCACCGGGCATTCATCCAATGGATGGTAAATCCACGCCGTTCCATACCGCGGAACCAGGTCATCTGGCGTTTGGCAAACTGGTGGATGGCTGTTTCCAGTTGCGTGAACATCTCTTCATAGGTCAACTTGCCGATGACATAAAGTGTCAGATACTTGTATTCCAGTCCGTAATAGATGAGGTCATCCGGTTGGATGCCTTGCTCTATCAGAAGGCGCACTTCGTCTATCATACCTTCTTCCAGGCGCTGGTGCAGGCGGCGGGTGATTTTCTCCCGACGCAATTCCCGGTCGATGTCCACACCTATGATGAGACTGTTCAGCTGGGGGAAGGAACGTTCGTCTACCGGGGTATGGGCATAATACTCTTCGATTTCGATGGCTCGTATGGCACGTTTGGCTGTGTCCACGTCCGTGGTATTGTGCAGGCTTTTGTAACCTTTCAGTATGTCGGTCAGTTCTTCCAGCGATTTGTCTGCCAGACGGGTGCGCAACTCGGGATTCTCGGGTACGGGCAGCAGACGGTAGCCTTTCAGCACTGATTCGAGATACATTCCGGTTCCTCCACATACAACGGGCAGGCAACCTTTTTGTTTAATAGTCTCGTAAGCATTCAAGAAATCACGCTGATACTCGAAAACATTGTACTTATAGCCCGGGTCGGCTATGTCGATGAGGTGATAGGGAATCTGTTTCCCGTCGACGGTATAGTCAGCAAGGTCTTTGCCGGTGCCCAGGTCCATCCCCCGGTAGATTTGCCGTGAATCGGCACTGATGATTTCCGTATGGAGTTCGGCGGCCAAGGCGGCTGCAAATGGAGTCTTTCCTGAGGCGGTAGGCCCTAATATGGCGATTAAATCATAGTCTGGCATATATAAGTTCTTGTTAATCTCACTACAAAGATAGTGCAAACCGAATGCAGAATAAAATGAACTCGTTCATTTTTTATCCTGAGGTGCAGCTTATCTTCGTGTTAGTGCAAAGATAATGCAAACTGGGAGTATAATGGAAAGAACTTGCTCATTTTTTTACGTGATGCTATACCTCCTTTTCTATTTTGAAGCAGAAAAAGTGAAAAAGGACGTGAAAACGAGCATTTATCTTATTAAAATGTGTTATGAAACATGCTTTTTTTCTTGGAAAGTTTGTCAATGTCCCAAAAGTCCGTACATTTGCAATGTGTTTTTCATAGTATTAGATTTAAGGTTAACAAAGGTTGGAGTACAGCGGTACTCCTTTTTTTATGCCCTAAACTGAACTTTGGCACATTTTTTGGGTCAATGTAAAAACCTGAGGGGTAAATTTATAAATTATTATCTTTGTCTCCAAATTCATAGCTTATGGAGTTAAACGGTTATCGCCTTCTTCTTCCTGAAGGCACTTTAGAGTACTTTGCTCTTGTTGATGTGAAGGAAAGCGTAAATGAAGTTGTGATCTACCTTGAGGAAAAAAATATCGTTCCTGAGAAGTATACAGATCAGGATACTGAGAGTAAAGGCTTTTATGATCCTGTTATTGTTCAGGATTTTCCTCTTCGTGGCAAGAAGGTCTTCCTTAATATTCGTCGTCGTCGCTGGATCTTAAAGAAGCATAATGAGTATATCTCTCGTAACTGGCGTATGGTGGCTGAAGGTACTCGTATGACGCAAGATTTTGCGTCTTTTTTAAAAGAACTATATTGATAGCTATCCGATCAGTTGTAAGCTCTTAGGTGTTTTATATGGAGTTGACGGAGATTTATTGGAGCGTCAATACCGTAACCATCTAAGTGGTTATCTCCATTGGGACCAACTTGTTCATGCAGAGGATTGGCTACTATTCGAAAAGAATATCGGTGCTTATATCTGTATTGATGAGGTAGCCCTCTCGCGTGGAGAACTCTATACTGTACTGATCAATAAAGAAGCTCACGGTGGTAAAGGTAGTATGATTGCTATCATTAAAGGTACGGACGTTCATACGGTCACTTCTGTCCTGCTTAAGCTATCCCGTCTCCGCCGTTACCAAGTGCGCGAGATTACTTTGGATATGGCTCCTAACATGGAGCAGATTGCCCGCATCTGCTTTCCTGCGGCCAAACGTGTTACCGATCGCTTTCACGTACAGAAGTTAGCTTATGAAGCGGTGCAGGAGATGCGTGTAAAAGCTCGCTGGGAGGCTTTGGATGAAGAGTCCACTCAGATTGCTTATGCAAAGGCCTGTGGAAAGATGTATCATGCACCTGTTTTCGCTAATGGAGATACAAGAAAGCAGTTGTTAGCGAGAAGCATTTATCTGCTTTACAAGAAGGAATCCTTATGGACTCAGTCTCAAAGAATACGAGCTGAAATTCTTTTCAAGGAATATCCCGATATAAAGAAAGGATATTATCTGTCTATGCGGTTAGGCTTAATCTATCATCAGTGTAAGTTTAAGGATATTGCTTTGACAAGGCTGGCAAGGTGGTATGATGAGGTAGATAAATTAGGGTTCCTCACCTTTGGAAGGGTCGCACGTTCTATACAAACACATTATCTGAATATAATCATTTTTTTTGAAAGGAGGGCAACCAATGCCGCAGCAGAGTCATTCAATGCTAAAATCAAAGCATTTAGAGCACAGTTCAGAGGAGTAAGAGATAGAGCTTTTTTCTTATATAGACTTGCTAAATTATATGCTTAAATATAAAATACCTCAGATTGTTACGTTGACCCCATTTTTTTCTGTACTTTTGCACTATATCTTGAATGAACAAACATATTCACCTTTTATGAAGCTCTGTATATAGCTACGCTCAACGAATAGCCCTGCTTGATAAAGCTATTCAGCTATCTGGCAAGCGATGCCCCGTTTGCCATAGAGATTGTATATCCTTTTATTCATGAATTTGCAGGATAGCATGCTGTACTTGTACAGTGTGTTGTTTTGTGCTATTTTATTGTTGAGCAATGCATTATACATATAAACAGATATGGCTTATCAACTTTCCGGTAATGATGAGCATTTTGATGGAGCAGCTGATAAATATAACCGATGCTGTTTTCTTAGGTCACGTTGGCGAGGTGGAATTGGGAGCATCTGCCATTGCAGGGATTTATTATTTGGCGGTCTACATGCTTGGGTTTGGATTTAGTATCGGATTGCAGGTGATGATTGCCCGAAGGAATGGAGAATGTGATTATGGTAAGGCTGGGAAGATATTCTTTCAAGGTTTCTTCTTTTTATCGGGATTGGCCATTTTGCTTTGTCTGCTGATGCAGGCAAGTTCTCCTTTCATATTGGGAAGGTTGATTTCCTCACCGGAGATTTATCGGGCTGTAATTCAGTATCTGGACTGGCGCAGTTTCGGTTTGCTGTTTTCGTTTCCGTTTTTGGCTATCCGTTCTTTTCTTGTGGGAATAACATGCACTCGGGCATTATCGTGGGCTGCAGCCGTTGCAGTAGTGATTAATATTCCTTTGAATTATATTCTGATATTCGTTGGAGGACTGGGAATATCGGGAGCTGCCATTGCTTCTTCTCTGGCAGAGATGGGTTCTTTGGCGATGCTTCTTTTCTACGTATGGCTGAAAATAGATAAAGGGAAATATGGATTGAAACCGGTATATGACGGAAAGCTGTTGGTAGATGTGCTGAGCTTGTCGGTATGGAGCATGCTTCATGCCTTTATCAGCGTGGCTCCGTGGCTCTTGTTTTTTGTGGCGGTGGAACATTTGGGTAAAACGGAATTAGCCATTTCCAATATTACGCGAAGTGTATCTGCTGTCTTTTTTGTAATAGTCAATTCTTTTGCGGTCACTACGGGTTCGCTGGTCAGTAATGCGATTGGGGCTGGAGAAAGGAGGGCTGTTTTCATTATCTGCCGTAAGATACTGAGGTTGGGCTATTCTGTTGGATTTCCATTGATAGGGGTAGCTGTATGCTGTAATCGCTTGATAATAGGAATCTATACAGATAACGAACTGTTGACGGAGCAGGCTTTCATCCCTTTTGTTGTGACGTTGCTGAATTATACCTTTGCCTTGCCAGGCTATGTATATCTCAACGCAGTTGGAGGGACCGGTAAAACCCGGATTACTTTTCTTTTCCAAGTGACTACCACTGTCGTGTATCTGGGGTATCTTTATTGGTTAAGCGCTTGCACTCATGCATCCTTGGCTATTTACTTAACGGCAGAATACCTTTTTGTGATTTTGCTGGCACTGCAATCGGTTTTCTATTTAAGAAGTAAACAATAAACCGTTGGCGGAATTGACTTGGCATATCTTTCATGTTACCGATGTGATGATTGTTTTAACTTGTTGTCAATCAGAGAGTAATTTTGCCAACCTATTGCCGTGCTTTTGGCAAACTTTTGCCAAGCCGATGGCAAAGTTTTGCCAATGCGGTGGCAAAGTCTTGCCAAGAAGGAGGCAAAACCTTGCCAACTTGTCGGCAAGAAAAGATACACTATTGATGAGATACGCCGTTGCTTGCCGCATCTTGTACAAGGCTGTTGGGATAGATTTCCTTAATAATCCATCATCAGTGAGTTGCCGGTCTTGCCTCGTGAAATGTCAAGGTTAGGCGGTGCATAGCTCTGGTTACAGCTACATAAAGCATACTCTTGTCAATCTCCGAACGGTAATTTCTCTCATCCGTCTGTGGAATAATGACTTCGTCAAACTCAAGCCCTTTTGCCATGTGGGCAGAGGTGATGACGATGCCTTGCACAAATGCGGAGCTTTGACTTGATAGGAAGCTGATATCATTGGCATATGATTTCAGCATGTCTGCCATCTTCCTGGCTTGCTGCTCCGTCTTGCATATGATGCCAAGAGACTTATATCCGGATTTCCGGTAAGTGGAGATTAGCCCCATAATGCCGGACAGTTCTTCTACGGCACTGCCGAACTGCAGGATTTGTGGCTTTTCTCCATGCCGGGCAACCGGTTCCAGCTCTGCGTTAGGATGAATCTTTTGCGCAAAATCCGTAATCTCGAAGGTGGAACGATAACTCTTACACAATTTCATGATTTCACTTGCAGTAAGTGACTTTTGGATAGTTTCTGCTGTGGATGAGCCATAAGGATTCACGGACTGTCCTGCATCGCCCAACACGGTTTTCCGGCATGGAAAGAGTTTCTGTATTACCTTGTACTGTATGGGCGAATAGTCCTGCATCTCATCTATCAACAGATGTTTGACTCTGAATGGCTGGTTCCCGTTTCCCTCCAATGCCAAGTGTAGGTATGCCAGCGGTGCCAAGTCTGAGTATTCGAGTGTATGTCCCTTTCGCATTTTGAACATTCCGGGATTATTTGTCCATTTAAAGAAATCTTTGTAGACTTGAATGTCGTTATTGCCTGCAAACATTAGTCTGATTTCTTTTTTCAAAAGGTTTCTGCCGGTGGTGGTTACCGTAAAGGTGTATTGTATTTTCAACATATCCAGCATATAATCAGCCATAGCATCAAATCGTCGGCGTATGGGATAACGGTTGAAACGTAGGTACTGTTCTTCAATAAACGGGGCAGGTATGGTGATGTATTTGGTCAGCTTCACGTCTGCTGCCTTGAAGTAGGTGTTCTCTATGTGGAGGATAAACTTGTCAAGCTCTGAAATGAAGCCGAAAGAGGCTTTATAGGCTATTCTGTCGATGAGGCTTGAGGATGGCTTTTCTAACAGTTCATTCACTAGCCCGAAGTATGTTTGGTACTTATATTTGTGTTCCAACACTCCGGAGAGTATTTGTTCCATACTGGTTTCGGGCACGGTTTCTTCCCCAAGTTCGGGGAGGACGTTGGAGATATAATCGGAAAACACTTTGTTGGGGGAGATAATCAGAATATCTTTTGATGAGATGCTGTCTCTGAAGGTATAGAGCAGGTAGGCTATGCGGTGCAGGGCTATGGATGTTTTTCCAGAGCCGGCCACTCCTTGAATAATAAGCGTGCGGATATCTTCGTTGCGGATAATCTGGTTCTGTTCCCGTTGGATGGTGGCAACGATATTTTTCATCTTGTCATCTGCATTGGAACTTAACTCTTTTTGCAGAATGTCGTCATGGACGGTCAGGGCACTTTCAATCATAAATTCCATTTTGCCGCCCCGAATTCTGTATTGGCGTTTTAGGGAAATTACTCCTTTAATCTCTCCCGATGGAGACCGATAGCCTGCTTCTCCTAATTCATGGTCATAGAACATGCTCGAAACGGGTGCTCGCCAGTCATGGATAAGGGTAGCTCGACTTTCCGGGTCATAGAAGGTATGGATACCTATATAGATAGGCATCACTTTGCTGTTTTCTTTCTTTTCCAAAAAATCAATTCGTCCGAAGTAAGGAATGGCAAGTATCTTGGTGAGCCGCTTATGCTTGTTGATTACACTTTCCCCCAAGGCAAAATGGTTCAGGATGCTTTCGCGCATGGAGCGTATCTCGTGTGGGTCGATGTCTTTGTTGGACCAGATATAGTCTTTGTATTCTGCCAAGGTGTCGACGTGGTCTTTCACGGATGCGTCGGTATTACCGATAACCTTTTTCAGAAAACTGATTATTTGCTTTAAATATTCTTTCTCTTGTTTCTCTGTTTGATTGAATGCCATAATTAGTTGTTGCTAAAAGATAAGACAGTGTGCAAAATTAGTGTATTGTATCAAGAAGGGAAATGGCTATTTATAGCTATATACTGGGAAGTTTTATATCTTTGCACATTCAAAAAAGTGGAGGTAAATGGACATTCATGAGCTTGCAAGGCAGAATCAGCAATCTGCATGGAAAGTATTGGAAGATACCTGTATTATTGAAGCATGGGAGCGCATTGGAGCAACCGTTCATTTGGTGGGCTCACTCCGTACCGGGCTGTTGGCGAAAAGTAGGGATATAGATATCCATATTTATACCGATAGGTTGGATGTAGGAGAGAGCTTTTCGGTCATCCGGGAACTTGCGGAACGGTTGCCTTTGCAGGAAATACAATATAGGAACCTTATCCATACGGAGGAAGAGTGCATGGAGTGGCATGCTTTATATAAGGATAGAGAACAGAATACTTGGAAGTTTGATATGATTCACATCCGGAAAGGTTCCAGGTATGATGGTGTTGTAGAAAAGGTGACTGCCGCTATTGCGGAGCGCCTTACTCCTGAAATTAGGAAAACGATATTGCAAATCAAATTCGATGTGCCGGATGGTGTAACGATTCCAGGTATAGAGATTTATCATGCTGTCTTTACGGGAGGTGTCCGCACTTATAAGGAGCTTGAAGAGTGGCGCAAAACAAATCAGTTGGCGGACAGTCTCGGTTGGCTTCCGTAATCTTAGAGGTAGATACCAAGATTTTCTACTATATGGATGGCTTCCATTATATTGTTGGCATCTAACTTGCTTAGGATGTTTTTCCGGTGATTGTTCACAGTATAGATGCTCACTCCCAGCTGGTGAGCGATTTCCTTGCTTAGAAAACCTTGTCGGATGAGTCGTAATATTTCTTTCTCCCGGTTGGATAATTGTTTGTCAGGAGAAACAGTGCATGTTGGAAGCATCTCTCCCGTTTTTCTGTTCACCACCGTCCGTTTGATTCTTTCGATAGGGGTCTGGTCGGGAAGTATGTCCATTACTCCCATGATTATCCAGGCTTTACCATTCCGGTCTGTTTCTATGACTTGTTGCCGGCTACTTACATTGATATACTGTTGCCGTGCATTCAACATACGGAATTGAAATATTTGCCGGTAGTCATTTCTTTCTTCCGGTGGGAGTGAGTAGATGAACTGTCCATGCTCGATTTGGCATTCCGTGAGTTGCATTCTGTCATCAGGGTGTATTCTCTCTTCCAGTAAATCGCCTTGTTGCCTGATTGTCTTTATCCAAGTGGGATTGTATCCGAAAAGATGGGCAAAACTGTCGGATGCAAAATCGTATCTCTCTTTAAATACGTCAACTGTAAAAATACAGCTCTGACTCATTTGTGAGAACGCTTGCACGGATATTCTTTTCTTGTTCCATAAATCATAGTCCACATCGGGACCGCTAATCTGCTGTCTTGCCCATAATTCTTTGGGAGTTGTCTTGTTGGTAGTCATGGAACAAAGATAACTGATAATTTTCTTTTGAGCTTTATCTTTTACGGGATAATATTATTTCTAAGAATATGTTGTAGGGTTGGATTAAGTGGCTACCTTTGTAGGCCGTGTCATTGGGGACGCCGTGAATGAAAAGCAAACGAGTAATAAATTCAATATGTGATAAGATGAAAGATATACCGGCAGACAGCTTAATAAAGAATTATTTTCCTGTAGATTATATAGATTCTTTTTCTAAAGTGATGGTCACTGGGCAGGCTTTGACACCGGAAGATTTTCGCAATCTTGCCTTCAGCCGATTTCCTAAGTGGATTGGTTGGCTCATGAATTTCAGGAATGCGATTGTAAAGCCATTAGGACTGGATACAGCAACCAGATTTACAGATATGGTCTTGGATAAAAATCTGCATGAAGAAATTCTCGGAATGCCGGATAAGCATCTTGATTTCCATGTGTCCATGTGGTGCGGGGAATATCACGAAGGAAAACAAGAACTTCGGATTACTACTGTTGTGAAGTACAATAATTGGCTGGGAAGGGCATATTTCTTTATTATCAGACCTTTTCATGGGATAATAGTAAAGTCTATCTTAAAGCATGTTGCTGGGGATAGGGGGAGTGGGTGTAAATAAATACTCCATTGAAATATTATCATTTCAATGGGAGTATTTATTTGAGTGGTGCCACCAGGAATCGAACCGGGGACACAAGGATTTTCAGTCCTTTGCTCTACCAACTGAGCTATGGCACCATGTTTATCTCTTTTGCGGTTGCAAAGGTAGTGAAACTTTTGGACTATGCAATAGCTTTCATAATAAAAAACGCTGATAATTGGCTATATGGCTAATTATCAGCGTTTATGATTTGAGAAAAAATACTGAAAAAGTTTTATAGTTATGCTTTTTCCGCTTCTTCTTCCTTCAAAGGATTCCATCCTTGTGCTTTGAGTTCAAACTCTTGACCGTCACGGGTAATTAGGGCGCAGCCTAATTCCGGTTTGGTGATATGGCCAATCAGCTTGACGCCTTCCATTTCGGCAACCTTTTCATGGTCGGCAATGGGGACGGTGAACAATAACTCATAATCCTCGCCTCCGTTCAGTGCACAAGTGCTCAGGTTCATATTGAATTCTTCTGCCATTACAGCCGTCTGATAGTCGATAGGAATATGTTCTTCGTAAACTCGGCAACCCACTTTGCTTTGGGTACAAATATGCAGTAATTCCGAAGAAAGTCCGTCCGATATATCCATCATGGAGGTGGGTTGTATACCTTCTTCTGCCAGTTTCTGAATGATGTCACGGCGTGCTTCGGGCTTCAGTTGACGTTCCAGAAGATACTCCTTCCCCGAGAAGTCCGGTTGCAAGTCTTTGTCACCTCCTTTGAGCACCGCCTTTTCGCGTTCCAAAAGCTGTAGTCCCATGTAGGCGGCACCCAAGTCGCCGCTGACGCAAATCAGGTCGGTTTCGCGGGCACCATTGCGGTAGACCACTTTTCCTTTCTCACCCTCGCCTATGCAGGTGATGCTGATGGTAAGCCCAGTATAGGAAGCGGAGGTGTCTCCTCCCACGATGTCAACATCATATTCTTCGCAAGCCAAACGGATGCCGGCATAGAGTTCCTCCATGTCTTCTATACTGAAACGCTTGGATATACCCAAGGAAACGGTAATCTGCTTCGGTGTGCCGTTCATGGCATAGATATCGGAGAAATTGACTACGGCCGATTTATACCCCAAATGCTTGAGCGGTACATACACAAGGTCGAAGTGGACGCCTTCCATTAGCAAGTCGGTGGTAACGAGCACTTCCTTTTCGGCCGGGTAGGAGAGGACGGCGGCATCATCTCCGACACCATATCGGCTCGACTCATTCTTTAGTTCAATGCCTTCGGTGAGGTGACGGATGAGGCCGAATTCACCGAGGGTAGCTATTTCTGTTCTCATGCTTTCTTATGCTCTATTAATCAATTCACGCATAATCTCTGTCATTCTCGGTTGTGCCTCGTCTGCAGCTTTCTGCACTTCTTCGTGAGAAACTTCTACGATTTTACCTTCTACCCCCAAGTCTGTAATGACAGATACGCCGAACACTTTGATTCCGCAATGATTTGCCACGATGACTTCCGGCACGGTGGACATGCCCACTGCATCGGCACCCAGAATATGGAACATCTTGTATTCCGCAGGTGTTTCGAATGTGGGACCTTGCGTACCGATATAGACACCGTGCTGAACCTTGATGCCCTTTTCTGCTGCAATGGCGTCGGCCTTACGAATCAGCTCTTTGTCATAGGCCTCGCTCATATCCGGGAAACGAGGGCCGTAAGGTATGTTTTTGCCACGCAATGGATGTTCGGGGAAGTAGTTTATATGGTCGGTGATAATCATCAGGTCGCCGATCGCAAAATCCGGATTTGTGCCGCCACTGGCATTGGAAACGAACAAGGTCTTGATACCCAGTTCGCGCATTACACGTACCGGGAAGGTTACTTCCTTCATGGAATAGCCCTCGTAAAAATGGAAACGTCCCTGCATCGCCATGATGTCTTTATGGCCCAGTTTGCCGAAGATAAGTTTTCCGCTGTGTCCCTCTACGGTAGAGACGGGGAAGTTGGGGATTTCTTCGTACCTTATCTCATACTTTTCAGTGATTTCACCGGCAAGACTGCCGAGGCCGGTACCGAGGATGATTGCTGTCTCAGGCTGGGTGTGCATCTTTCCCTTCAGAAAGGCTGCTGTTTCTTGAATGCGCTCTAACATAGCCAATAATGTTTTGGTTAAATATATATTGTTGATTTTGTAAAATTTCTATTTCTATCGGCAGCACGTAGATGTACGGCTTTAGTGTTTCGTCCAGTGCGGGATGGAGTTTCAGCCTTGCCGCATCTTTCTCCGTGGTGATTATCAGTCTTTTCCACTCTTCCAGGTGCAGGAATTGTTCCTTTATTTGCAATAAATCCTTGGGAGTAAAGTCATGATGGTCATCAAATGACAGCAATTTGACGTGTGGCGTGTAAGATTCCACTTCTTTCTGTAAGGGGGCGGGGGAGGCGATGCCTGTCACCAGCAGTACTTGCTCGTCTCTGGTGAGGGAGGAGAGCACTTTCCGGCTGTTCGTTTTCTCGGGAAATAGCGGTGTCAACATTCCATAGCGGAATCTGGAGAAATACAGTTGTTGGTATGGATAGAGGTGGAGCCGTTTAGCTATGATGTTGAAGTCTATCGGCTTGATATCATCCGGACATTTGGTGACGATGACCATCTGTGCCCGGTTTTTACCGCTTGAAGGTTCGCGGAGTCTTCCGGCAGGGAGCAAGGCATCATCGCACAGTAACCGGTGAAAATCAGTTAGTAGAATGTTCAGCCCAGCTTTTACATGGCGATGTTGGAAGGCATCGTCCAGGATGATGGCTTCTACAGTGGGATTTTCCAGTTTCAGCAGTTGCTCAATGCCGTGGCAACGGTTTTCGTCTACCGCTACCCGTGCATTGGGGAATTTATTTTTAATTTGATACGGCTCGTCACCTATTTGGCGTACATTGCTCTTGTCATCGGCCAATACATAGCCTCGGCTTTTACGCTTGTAACCCCGACTGAGGGTGGCTACATTTACTCCGTTTTTTTGTAATAGCTTTATCAGATATTCGGTATGTGGCGTCTTGCCAGTTCCGCCCACAGCAAGATTGCCCACGCATATTACTGGAACGTCAAAACTCTTTGACCGGAGCCAGCCCCAGTCAAAGAGTTTATTTCGCAAGCATACCCCTATCCCATAAAGCCATGATAGGGGATATAGCCAATGATATATCTTGATAAAGTTTTCCTCCATTTATTGAATATTCAGTTCAAAGGGTACACGTGCTTGTATACGGTCACATTTGTCAAAATTCTCCAGGACGCTGAACTGCTGGTATATCTCGCCCATTGTGCCTTTCAGCATACGTGCTTTGATGTAGTTACCCGGATTGGTGTTCATCAGACTTTCAAAGAAACTTTCCTTTTTCGGATAGCTCATCACGGTATAGGCATCTACTCCGGCCTTTGCAATGGCAATGTCCAAAGCTTTGTCCAAACCACCCAATTCGTCGACTAGTCCTAGTTCCTTGGCCTTGCTTCCGGTCCATACACGGCCTTGGGCAATTTTATCCAGGTCTTCCTTGCTGATGCCTCGGCCATCGGAGCAGCGGGTGAGGAAGAGGTCATATCCGTTGTTCACATACATTTGCATCAGCCCTTTTTCTCCGTCATTCATCGGGCGTGTCAGCATGCCGAAGTCTGCGTATTTATTGGTTTTCACTACATCAAAATTTACCCCGATTTTATCAGTCAGCCCCTTTGCGTTGGGGAACATGCCGAAGATGCCGATAGAACCCGTCAGTGTGGTAGGCTCGGCCACGATGGTGTCTGCATTACAAGAAATGTAGTAACCTCCTGAAGCTGCATAGTCACCCATGGAAACAATGACTGGTTTCTCTTTCTTCAATTCGCTGACGGCATACCATATCTGTTCTGAACCATAGGCGCTTCCGCCCGGTGAGTTTACGCGTAATACTACAGCTTTTACATCTTCGTCATCTTTCAGCTTGCGCAGGTCTTTAATCACCTTTTTAGAGTCGATGCCTTCTTCGCTGGAGGCAGAAGATGAACCACCGTCAATTTCTCCATAGGCATAGTATACGGCAATCACATTTCCACTTTTGTCTTTGGGAACATTCTTCTTTACGTTAATCATGTCCTGCAAACCAAGTACGGGCATGCGGTCGTCTTTGTCGATGCCTACCATCGCTTTCAGGTAGTTGCGTACATCATTCTTATATATTAATGTATCGACCAGTCCGCATTGCACACTTTCTTCTGCGGGATAGAACATCAACATGCGGTCGGCAATGGCGTTCAGTGAGTCTACAGATATTTTGCGTGATTCTGCAACATCATTGGTCACTTGTCCCCAGATGGAGGTCAGGTAAGCGTCGATTTGTTCACGGTTGGCAGGGCTCATTTCGGTAGAGATGAAAGGCTCTACAGCCGATTTGTAGGTACCTACTTTGAATATCTGCATTTCTACTCCGATTTTGGCCAGCAAATCCTTGAAGAACATGGGGGTAGCGGCCAAGCCCCTCCACTCGACCATACCTTGCGGGTTCAGCAACACCTTGTCGGCTATACTTGACAGATAATAAAGACCTTGGGAATAGCTGTCACCATAAGCCACGATGAATTTTCCCGATTCCTTGAAATCCTTCAATGCATTGCGTATTTCTTCGCGTGAAGCAAATCCTGCACCCAGCGAAGTCGCTTCTATATAGATACCTTTAATGTCGTCATTCTCTTTTGCTTTTTTGATAGAAGAGAGGATATCATCCAGGCCATAAGTCTTATAATTGTCTCCCATAAGGGCATCGAACGGATTGTCTTGGCTGCGTTCAGCCAGTGCACCATTCAAATCCAGCATCATAATGGAGTTTTTGCGTACTTGCGTTTCTGACTCCGAAGATGATACCATGCTGAAAACCACCAAAATACTGATGAAAACTAAAACAACGACTGATACGATGATGCCGGTAATGGTGGCAAACGTAAATTTCAGAAAATCTTTCATTGCACTTTATTGTTTTTAGTATGCTAACTTTTAAAAGCTAACAAAGATAAATAATTAGGTTGATATTTACCCTATCTGTCGCTGAGTTTTTCGGTTTGTCACAGTATTGTGGGAGATTTCATTCTCTTTTCTTTTATCTTTGGAGTATTTCATTTCGTTCTTTATGGATAGTTAGTTTCTAAAATGCCAGATATAATTGCTATCTCTTTACTTTCTGAGTCTGTTTCTCTAAAAACTAGTCTTTCCACAGCAATGTTCTTTTCTTACCACAGCTGTGGAAAGAAAGAAACGCGGGTGTGGTAAGAAAGAAACATATCTGTGGTGAGAAAAGTTGTTCAGTAGTTCTCGTTTAGTATCCGGGCTTTCCGGATGTAGCCTTTCGCAGGTTTATTGTCAGTTCTCTTTGGGCTCCTCAAGCGTGGTGCCGGCCGTTCAGTGGTCTATGTCAAGGGGTGAACTTATTATATTCCGATGCGCGCGCGTATATATATAATGTGTCCCCTTCCTTCCTGCCTTCCTTTCCCTTTAAAAAACATGCTTTAAAACATATCTATCAATCAGCTAGTTATGAAAAAGTTCACGTAAACCCTCAAAAAAAGCTTGTATATATTTTGCAGATGTCCGTAAAAGCCCTACTTTTGCATCCGCTTTCGGGAACGAAGGCGGCGATGTTTTGACATTCTGACAGTAAAACGGAGCGGTAAGCTTCCATTTTTCTCTTCTTTGCCATAGGTTTCTTTCGGAACTTCGGCCTTGGAAAAGAAAAATGAAAAAAAACTTCCGAAACATTTGGAAGTTATGCTTTAAAAGTCCTTATCTTTGCACCCGCTTTTGAAAACGAAAGCAGCGCGAGTTGACATTCTTTTTAAAGAAACGGTGCCTGGTCCTTCTTCCTTTTTCTTTTTGCCTCCCTTTCGACAAGAGAGACGACGAGGAAAGAGAAAAAAGAAAAATGAAAAAAAACTTCCGAAAATATTTGGAAGATATGCTTTAAAGTTCTTACCTTTGCATCCGCTTTCTGAAAAGAACAGCAATCGTGAAACGAGCGATCTTTGAACAGATTTACATAAACAATACAAGTAGTACAAGAGCAGGTGCTTCGCAAATTAATAATTGGAAACTAATAATTAAGGCGCGTCGTACCTGGGTAAAACAAAAGAACCGTCAATACTTATTCTATATAGATAGGTAAAGATAAACTTTTGAATTCGAGCGTCCTGAACAGATAATTAAGCTGTCGCACTTTAATTTTTAATTTGCGCAGTCAAGATACTTTTACAATGAAGAGTTTGATCCTGGCTCAGGATGAACGCTAGCTACAGGCTTAACACATGCAAGTCGAGGGGCAGCATGAACTTAGCTTGCTAAGTTTGATGGCGACCGGCGCACGGGTGAGTAACACGTATCCAACCTGCCGATGACTCGGGGATAGCCTTTCGAAAGAAAGATTAATACCCGATGGCATAGTTCTTCCGCATGGTGGAACTATTAAAGAATTTCGGTCATCGATGGGGATGCGTTCCATTAGGTTGTTGGCGGGGTAACGGCCCACCAAGCCTCGATGGATAGGGGTTCTGAGAGGAAGGTCCCCCACATTGGAACTGAGACACGGTCCAAACTCCTACGGGAGGCAGCAGTGAGGAATATTGGTCAATGGACGAGAGTCTGAACCAGCCAAGTAGCGTGAAGGATGACTGCCCTATGGGTTGTAAACTTCTTTTATACGGGAATAAAGTGAGGCACGTGTGCCTTTTTGTATGTACCGTATGAATAAGGATCGGCTAACTCCGTGCCAGCAGCCGCGGTAATACGGAGGATCCGAGCGTTATCCGGATTTATTGGGTTTAAAGGGAGCGTAGGCGGACGCTTAAGTCAGTTGTGAAAGTTTGCGGCTCAACCGTAAAATTGCAGTTGATACTGGGTGTCTTGAGTACAGTAGAGGCAGGCGGAATTCGTGGTGTAGCGGTGAAATGCTTAGATATCACGAAGAACTCCGATTGCGAAGGCAGCTTGCTGGACTGTAACTGACGCTGATGCTCGAAAGTGTGGGTATCAAACAGGATTAGATACCCTGGTAGTCCACACAGTAAACGATGAATACTCGCTGTTTGCGATATACAGTAAGCGGCCAAGCGAAAGCGTTAAGTATTCCACCTGGGGAGTACGCCGGCAACGGTGAAACTCAAAGGAATTGACGGGGGCCCGCACAAGCGGAGGAACATGTGGTTTAATTCGATGATACGCGAGGAACCTTACCCGGGCTTGAATTGCAACTGAATGATGTGGAGACATGTCAGCCGCAAGGCAGTTGTGAAGGTGCTGCATGGTTGTCGTCAGCTCGTGCCGTGAGGTGTCGGCTTAAGTGCCATAACGAGCGCAACCCTTATCGATAGTTACCATCAGGTTATGCTGGGGACTCTGTCGAGACTGCCGTCGTAAGATGTGAGGAAGGTGGGGATGACGTCAAATCAGCACGGCCCTTACGTCCGGGGCTACACACGTGTTACAATGGGGGGTACAGAAGGCAGCTACACGGCGACGTGATGCCAATCCCTAAAGCCTCTCTCAGTTCGGATTGGAGTCTGCAACCCGACTCCATGAAGCTGGATTCGCTAGTAATCGCGCATCAGCCACGGCGCGGTGAATACGTTCCCGGGCCTTGTACACACCGCCCGTCAAGCCATGAAAGCCGGGGGTACCTGAAGTGCGTAACCGCAAGGAGCGCCCTAGGGTAAAACTGGTGATTGGGGCTAAGTCGTAACAAGGTAGCCGTACCGGAAGGTGCGGCTGGAACACCTCCTTTCTGGAGTGACGTCTCGACTCGATCGTTGGTTCTTGAAGTTATGCTTCCATAAGAACCTCTTGTACTGCGCGTACTTGTTTATTAAAATATACGAGAAAAGTAGAAGCCGAGCCGTAAGGCGAGGGTTTGACTGACAGTCCTATAGCTCAGTTGGTTAGAGCGCTACACTGATAATGTAGAGGTCGGCAGTTCAACTCTGCCTGGGACTACTTCAAAGTTGAAAGCTGAAAATTGAAAACTGAAAATCGGGAACTCTCCGGATTTTCCACTTTCCACTTTCCGTTTTCCACTTATAAGAAGGGGGATTAGCTCAGCTGGCTAGAGCACCTGCTTTGCACGCAGGGGGTCAACGGTTCGAATCCGTTATTCTCCACTCCGTTTTGATTATTGTTTTATAATTGAAACACCGTTCTTTGACATGATGTGACCAAAAAAAAGTAAAGTTAAAAGCTGAAAGTATATATCGACCATACGTGATCGGTAAGACAAAAAGTAAGTAAGGGCACATGGCGGATGCCTTGGCTCTCGGAGGCGATGAAGGACGTGATAAGCTGCGATAAGCTGCGGGTAGGTGCAAATGACCTTTGATCCGCGGATTTCCGAATGGGACAACCCGGTACTTTGAAGAAGTATCATCCTGCATTGCAGGAGGCTAACGCAGGGAACTGAAACATCTTAGTACCTGCAGGAAAAGAAAATAAACAATGATTCCCCCAGTAGTGGCGAGCGAACGGGGAATAGCCCAAACCATCCATGTTACGGCATGGGTGGGGTTGTAGGACCACGCCGTGGCAAGAAAGTTGGTGAGCAGAATGTTCTGGAAAGTACAGCCATAGAGCATGACAGCTGCGTATGCGAAGCCAAGCGAAGCCTAGTGGTATCCTGAGTAGCGCGGAGCACGAGGAATTCTGCGTGAATCTGCCGGGACCATCCGGTAAGGCTAAATACTCCCGAGAGACCGATAGTGAACCAGTACTGTGAAGGAAAGGTGAAAAGCACTTCGAACAGAAGAGTGAAATAGTTCCTGAAACCATGTGCCTACAAGCGGTCGGAGCACCTTCTGGTGTGACGGCGTGCCTTTTGCATAATGAACCTACGAGTTACTTTTTCCGGCGAGGTTAAGGATTTCAGATCTGCAGCCGAAGCGAAAGCGAGTCTGAACAGGGCGTATAGTCGGAAGGAGTAGACGCGAAACCAAGTGATCTACCCTTGGGCAGGTTGAAGGATGGGTAACACCATCTGGAGGACCGAACCAATAAGCGTTGAAAAGCTTCTGGATGACCTGAGGGTGGGGGTGAAAGGCTAATCAAACTTGGAGATAGCTCGTACTCCCCGAAATGCATTTAGGTGCAGCCTTGACTTATACTGGCATGAGGTAGAGCGACTGATAAGATGCGAGGGCTTCACCGCCTATCAAGTCTTGACAAACTCCGAATGCGTGTCAGTTCTATGTCAGGAGTGAGGGCATGGGTGCTAAGGTCCATGTCCTAAAGGAGAACAATCCGGACCAACAGCTAAGGTCCCGAAATGAATACTAAGTTGAACTAACGAAGTCAGATTGCTAAGACAGCTAGGATGTTGGCTTGGAAGCAGCCATTCATTTAAAGAGTGCGTAACAGCTCACTAGTCGAGGAGTTTGGCGTGGATAATAATCGGGCATAAGTATTCTACCGAAGCTTTGGGATGAGAAATCATCGGTAGGGGAGCATTCCACTCGGCGTCGAAGGTGAAGCGCGAGCTTTGCTGGAGCGTGTGGAAAAGCAAATGTAGGTATAAGTAACGATAAAGGGGGTGGGAAACCCCCTCGCCGAAAGACTAAGGTTTCCTGATCAACGCTAATCGGATCAGGGTAAGTCGGGTCCTAAGGCTCAGCCGAACGGCGAGGCCGATGGCAGAACCGGTTAATATTCCGGTACTACCTGTGGGAGTGACGTGGAGACGGAGTCGTGACAGCGCCGCGGACTGACGGAATAGTCCGTTGAAGGGTGTAGATGCTGATTGTTCCAGGCAAATCCGGAGCAAGAGTCGAACCTGATAGTATGGAGCGTTCTTAGAACAATCCAATAGTGCGTGTAATCATACTTCCAAGAAAATCCGCTAAACTTAATCCTGCAGGTACCCGTACCGCAAACGGACACACGTAGTCGGGTTGAATATACTAAGGCGCTTGAGTGATTCACGGTTAAGGAACTAGGCAAACTGACCCTGTAACTTCGGGATAAAGGGTCCTCGCTTTACGGCGAGGCGCAGAGAATAGGTCCAGGCAACTGTTTAACAAAAACACAGGGCTGTGCAAAATTGAAAGATGAAGTATACAGCCTGACACCTGCCCGGTGCTGGAAGGTTAAGAGGAGATGTCATCGCAAGAGAAGCATTGAATTGAAGCCCCAGTAAACGGCGGCCGTAACTATAACGGTCCTAAGGTAGCGAAATTCCT
>ENA-OQDM01000219-OQDM01000219.1-human-gut-metagenome-genome-assembly--contig:-NODE-219-length-37965-cov-1.654739_pt1 | contig 37965 bp, 36 predicted proteins | sample MGYA00242772_ERZ504605 | MGnify/ENA primary metagenome ERZ504605 (study PRJEB26092, sample SAMD00036348) | human gut metagenome | host: Homo sapiens | study: EMG produced TPA metagenomics assembly of... | reverse complement strand
GCAGTTTCTTCAATGCTAATTTTTCATTCAGGACACCTTCTTTCGTATGTTTTGTTCCATAACATAATTATACAATAAAAGGTGTCCTTTTTGAGTGATTATACAGAAAAAAACAGTAATTTGATATCCCCTGCTTTACCTGGAATTCACAGGCAGAACAGGGACTTTTATTTTTTAAAGCGAAATCTCTGCTGTTATCTACACTTTCTCTTCCTCCCGCATAGAAAACAAGAACCCCCCTAACAATATAAACACAAACCATACAATCCAATGGAATGGAATATCTACATTGTCCATCATGTTCTCTAAGAAAAATACAACATATATGATCAACGGCAGACATGCATAATAATTTCTATTTTCCGCACTTTTACAATACCTGACCGCCCGCGAAAAATATCCAACAAACATCATTATATAAGGAACTATTATATAAACTCCATACATATGTGCATATGCCAATACTCCATTATGAGCAGAATTAATATTTGATCCATAAACAGTTGCTCTTTTTGTATGACCAAACAAATTCATCTGACTCAGATACGTCGAATAGTGGTATAGCCTGCCTGAAAATAAACCATTTATCGAATTCGAATTTAATAACTTTTGTCTGATTCTCTGTGAAGTTTGGGACATATCCTCTCTTTCTGCTGCATAAACATGTATGGTTCCAGTTAAATCATCTAAATCTCTGACAGATGCATATTCATAATCCACCGGATATACAATCTGCGTTCCGATTGCCTCTGATATATTGGTAATTCCCCACTGTAACCCCATTGAAACGGGAATATAACATATCACAAAACACATCACTGCGATCATAGTTTTTTTCATTGTGTCTTTTCAGGATCTTTTCTATTCCCCAGCACAATGCACCGCACAGAATTGCTAAAGTAGCTGTTGTGCTTTGTGTTTTTTCAGGAAAAAAAATGCTGTTGTCAAACCAATGGCATATGGAAGAATCTTTAAAATTTTAACTTCCTTACATTTTATGTAATAGTCTATTTCACATAAAAAAACACCTATCATAACAGCCATATATAATCCAAATGGATTTGGATTGGTATAAAATCCTTTATATCTGTATCCATCTGTTTCCGGGCGAAACATCAGGCAATACACCACACATAATACAAATGTTATTTCCAGTGCCTTTAATAATTGCCACAACATCTTCTCCCTGTTTTCCTGATTATTCCATACAAAAAACAGAAAACCTGTCGGGAACAGTATAAAATATCCATAAAAAGAGAAATACGCACTTTTTTTTGTTACAATAAAGTCCGAAATACAAGTCAGTACCCATAATACGATCCAAGATATTACCAACAAATTATTCCAGTTACGATATTTCAAAGGTTTTCGTATATTCAATCCAGCTATCAATAACATACATCCAATTAAAACAAACATTGTATATGCATGTGTCATTTTTTTAAAGAATAGGCCATATACATTTATAAATGACAAAAAATAAACATCACCGAAAAAAGAAATATACTAATAAAATTTCTCATTTTTTCCGGTACATTTCTAAGCTTTCGCCAAATCTCATTTCCCACCAATATATAAATACTTTGTAATCCCCTTCCCCATTTATAATTACCTTTTCTGCCATATCTTATTTTCAGCCAATATAAAATTCCTGTTATGATCATACAGATTATTGAAAATAATACACTTACAGCTGGCAGCTTTTCATCATCCTTCATTTTATCTGTAGAAATTTCAAATTTATTAATTGAAAATTCTTTTCCTTGTTCATTTTCAAAACAAAATACCACTTTTGAAAAACTCTCTCCATTTAGCTGATATAGATTCTCTCCCTCCATTAAATTCAATTCTTGTTCCCCTACATTTTGCCATGTCCGATCATAGAAAACAATTTGTGCAGTTATTGAGTCACAGTTCATATTATACAAATCCGTTTTCAAGTAATTCCACTGGTTATTTTTATTTAAACTGTCAAAAACAATTTGTGCAGTGTCTCCCTGTATAATAAATTTTTCATTTTCAAATGATATATTCTGCAGATTGTTTACAATTTTTTCTGTATAAAACTGCAAAGAGTCGCCCCTATTATAAAATTGGGTTATATTTCCTCCTGTTACATACCAGGCTGCACAGCTAATCCCTGTAATAATTGAAAATAATATCCATATACAGATTTTTACCAAAAATATTTTTGTTTTCATCAAAACATCTGTATTTCCTGACATAAATTTCTCCCTGTAATGTATTGCAAACCTTTCACTCTTTAAAATAAACGCCATTAAAAAGGAAATAACACCATACTGCTATGTTTCCAAAATTGACAGACGCATTCCCAAACACACAAAATACTGTAAAAATAATATTAACACATAGTACAAATATATACGGATTTTTTTTGCCAAAAAATCTTCTACATTTTTTTAATGATATACAAAACCCATAAATTTGATATAATACAAATGGAATTACTGCAAAAATACCGTAATGATACATCAAATCCAGATATCCATTATATGCCTGAACGGGCTCCCTGTTTCTATATATCTGCGTTGCATTTCCATATAACCCCATCATTCTTGCATAATTTTTCCAACTTCCCATAACATTGATAGTGTCTTTCGATGTCACATTTTCCAATGTTATTGGAAACATCTGCTGATAAAGCTGCAATTCATCCTCTGGTAGTACACTGACCAATTGTTCATCCTCAAACACAACCGTTGTCTGCAAAATATCTGGCAAATATTTGACCGAAATATGTATAACTACCACACATAAAAATGAAAATACAATTGCCGTCAGTATTTGCTTCCACCGATATCTAAAACTAACCCTTTTCTTCACCCATATATAAACGCACCCATATAAATATGTTATGGCTACAAGAATCAATGCAATTTTTGCCACTACTCCGCCTGATCTAAGTACAAAATATAGTGCTGACGCTGCCCCCATCCCATAACCTATCCACTGAAGATATGACGCATCATTATCAATTAACCCATATATCTTCCATACAAACAGGGCAAATATTAACAGGGCATACATCGCAAAATCCTCTGGACGTCTGCAAATTCCATTATAATAAACTGTTATAATCTTAGGTCTAAAAAAGACACAAAACAATACAACCAGAACATAATCTATTTCTAATGCCCTTAAAAACAGACATATCACCGCATCCGCTTTAAATCGCTGATTATACGCAAAAATAAAAAAGCCTGCTGAAAATATCATCACATAAGAAAAAAACTTTTCCCCATCCTCTTTAAAGACATCTGATAATGCCATCATGATCCATAATCCGTACCATGATTTCAGGACTGATGACATAACTCCTGTATTTTTCCATTCTTTTTTCCACAACAAACATCCACAGGCAAATAAAATAACAGCACATCCCAATGAAAAATAACGATAGCTTTCCCCTTTTGTCCATCCCATTATTTCAAAAAACAAAATCCATGCAAAAAAAACACATAACAAAATTTCAACTGTCACTTTTCTGTCTATTTTTCTGCACTTCTGAATTGCCTTTTTTCCAACAATATTCCCCTGCAGCACATAAAGACTCTGCAATATATATAAGAGTCCAGTATTTTTCTCCAAAGCATAATTTTCTGTATTAACATATTTTTTTCTAACAGAATATCCCATGAATATCACACATCCACAAATAAGTAGACTCATTCCCATACATTCATAAAACTTCTGCCACGAAAATCCAGCCTTTTCACTTCGTATCTCCATTGAATTCATAGAAGAAAGATACCTTTCGCATCACGAATACGTATGCCTATGCGATATATCTCTATAGTTTCATCAAGCTCTATCTCATTTTCTCCATTGTAAATTACAATGGGCTGTTCTTTTAATATATTTTTTTCTTTATCGTAATATTCTAATATTGCGTGTACTTCTGACACTGAACAATTGCTAATTGTCAAATATAAATATTTCCATGTCCTGACATAGCGATCTACACGATATTTATTAACCGCATTATTCTTGACAATATAATATCCATTTTCTTCTTCATGATATTCCCATCCTTTTGCATTTTTTATCATATCGGTTTCTGGAAAATCATATATTGCTTCTGATCCAAGAAAATACGTCAGACTTTTAAATCCTCCCAAATACATCAAGGTAAACATCAGACATATTGTACATCCAAGCAGCGCAACAAACAGGCTTTTTTCATTTTTGTAGTTTTTCATTTTCTATCCCTCAAGTTATTCCTTCAATCTGTACCTTTTCCCCTCAAATGCAATTCCAAAATAATGCCGTTATTTTCAATCAAAATCTGTAACGCCTGTATTCCGCTTGCTGCTATTCTTTCCATGATTTCTCCAATATAACGGATAACTAAAAATATCCTTTTGATTCTTTGCTATCCTCTGACTTAGTATATCGGATTTCCATCCAAATTACAATATTTATTCCTCCCCGCACATTTTACATTCCATTCCCCATCTTTGACAGTTGAAAAGCAAAAAAAGCGGTCGTAAAGCCAGTAAAATCAAGGCTTACAGCCGTTTTTTGTTTCGCAGTGATATGTGTTATTGTGCTATATTTTTTACACTATGGTAAATCTATTTCTTTTGTTTGCTTGATGATGCTTCGCATCGTAGATTTTTTGATAAATTCATAGTCTGTCCGAAAACCAAAAGTTTTGTGTAAAGAGTTCGTTATTTCAGTTCGGGTGTAGGATGGAACATAGCCATTAGCGGTATTTAACAGTGTCATTTTCATGGATCGCAGAGTCTCTATGATCTGCTCTGTTGTATAGCTGTTTCCTATTTTCTTTTCTAACAGACGGTAGAGAAGAAGGCTGATGTAACAGGTCATGAAATGTGCCTTGATACGGTCATCTCTTCTGACATAAACAGGTCTGGCTTCGAATTCTGTTTTCATGATTCTGAAGTTTTCTTCAATTTCCCAGCGCTGCTTGTTAATCTTTATGATTTCCTCGATATTTCCCTCCAGATTTGTCATAACCGCGTAGAAACCATCGAAAAGTTCTTCCTTGGCTATCTGTTCCTCGTCAATCTCATATACTTTCTTTTCTGCAATCTCACCATCGTTTGTTACGGCAGTATTTTTCACAAAACGCATTGGATCATTTTGATTTTTGCCCTTTTGTTTTTTGCAAGGAGAGTTGATAATCATCTCTGCACGCTCGATTTGACGTGACCGTATTCTTTGCTGATAAGCTTTATATTTCGGTGAGTATGTAACGATCAGTGTCTCATTCAAATCTCCGGTAACAACAGGGACTTCCTTGTAGTAAATGGAGTTAAAAACTTCATCATCAGTTTCGTCCAAAGTCCTGATATCTATAAAATCTGTCGAACCAGCTTTTCTGAACTGTGTTGGATTCAGGGCAATATCACGGTCTTCCTGCTTCATCTTTTTAAGGGAATGCGTGATGACATAAGCCCGATTCCCGATGCTGTTAAACGCTCGGTTATTTGCACTTCCAAGACCGGCATCTGAACAGAAAATAAATTCACTACAGTTAAAATCTTTTATGATTTTCTTCTCCAGAGGCTTAAGCGTTGTCTGCTCGTTTTGGTTACCTGGAAAAACATCAAATGCAAGTGGAATGCCATCAGCATCCATAAACAGCCCCATACCAACAATCGGATTTGGACGGTTCTCCTTGCCTTTTCCATAGTGATTCAAACCGCTTTCTTCCTCAATCTCAAAGTAATAATTCGTACAGTCATAGTAAAGTATCTTCTGATTTCTTGGATGGATGAAGTTTGAATTTTTGTATAGTTCACTTTGGATAAAATCCGACTCTTCCGCGATTACAGATAAAGCTCTGTAAACATCCTGAATCTCATACTTTGGTGGTTCAAGAATCGTTTTGCAAAATTATAACTGCTGAGCTTGCTTGAAGGAGAGAGAACACTTGCGTAAACGAGATCAGTCAGAATCGCATGAAGATCATACTTAAATTTATGGCGCCCTTTAATCACACGGCAGATGTTATCAAGGCGTAGCTCCGTACATAATTGTTGAAGAAATAGATAACCGGCATGAAAAGAACGTGTCTCGTTCATAGGAATGCAGGCAGCTTGAGAGAATTCAACCGTTACTTTCCCCGTACGCTCATTGTAGAGATCTGTTTCTTTGGCAGCTTCGCTTTTCGCCCAAGCCATAAGTTTTTCATTATCACCATCAAACTGTTCCAACAAGGTGTTGTATTTTCCAAGCTTCTTATAAATACGAGAGGATGATTTTCCGTCTTTTTTTCGGAATGATTGATAAATGTAAACATCTTTATTATTTTTACTACCTGTAACTGCAATATACATAACACAAAATCCTTTTTCTTTTAAGTATACCAAACTATTACAAATAAGTACATATTAAAACGAAAAATTTGACATAAAAAATGCAGATTTTATGCGACCTGCGATAACTTTTTTTAATATTCAACTGTCAAACTCCCGTGATTATCTTGTCACATAGTACCTCAGGTGGTACACTAGCACTATAATATTATTTATGGAGGTATATTTATGAAAAAAAATGTTTTTTTAAGACAGTATGCAGTTGTATTCTGGGTACAGCTTTATTACTGTCATCCACTTCATCATCATATGCATCACCGAATATTCAAGATATCGATTCTATTGCGGATACAGTATCTGAAATGTTCAAAAAATCCGAGGAATTGAAAACAACTGAAGTGTCGGAAATGACCGAATCATCAGAAACTACTGAATCATCAGAAACTACTGAATCATCAGAAACTACTGAATCATCAGAAACTACTGAATCATCAGAAACTACTGAATCATCAGAAACTATCGAAGAATCAGAGAACAATGATAATTTCGAAATTATCGAATTAACGGAAGATACTGAAATTTCCGAACAATTTGATACTCCCAAAGGAGCTGTTTCCAATGGGTATTATGTTATTAATGTAACCAAAAGTGAAATTTCTTCCACCAGTGCATATGCCGCTATACAATCTGCACTAGATGAAGCTCAGGAAAATGCAACAACAGACTTACCATACAAAGTTTTTGTAGATCCCGGAAAATATTCTCTCACACAAGGACTTCGTATTTACAGCAACACTTATCTTTGCCTGACAGGTGTTACCCTTACTCAAAACAAGGGAAGCAATTACAACATGATAAAAGTGGGCGACAGTAATGATACACATTCAGGTTATTATTACCAAAATATTACCATTGATGGCGGTATCTGGAACGAAAATGGCAATAGCAATACCGCCATCAAGATCTGTCATACACAGAACATTACTCTGATGAATGCCACATTGAAAAATTGTTCCAATTCTCACCTTATGGAGATTGCTGGCAATAACGGTATCACAATTCAAAATTGTAATTTTGCCGATCAGGCATTATCGACAAGTGCCAAACCCTATACCTATGAAGCCATTCAGCTTGATATTTTACTAGAATCTCACTTGTCCGGTTATCTATCTGAAGATCTTCCTTTAAAGAATGTAAAAATTACCGGTTGCTCCTTTAAAAATGTTCCACGTGGTATTGGTAGTCACACTGCAATACTAAACAATCCAGTAGACACGATAGAAATTTCCAACAATACATTTACCAGTCTTAAGAGTCTAGCTATACAGGCAATGAATTACATCAACTGTACTATTACAGGCAATACCATAACTGATACTCCGCAAGGTATCATGATATATTCCGTTCGTGAAAGTGGTACTTTTCTTGCTTCCACAGCAGTAAAAGAAGGACATATTCCATCATCAACCCCGGTTACATATCAAACTCCTGTGAACAATCAAAAAATGGTTATCAGCAATAATACAATTGCAGCTTCAGGTAATGACCCTTATGAAGATTACGAAAATGCCGCTATTTTTGTCAGTGGTTTAAATCTAGGTTCTGCCACTACCGGCTCTGGAGATACAATTCCTGCAGGTAATTATTTTATCAGCGGCATAACCATCTCCGATAATACGATCAATACGGATGGACATGGAATCCGTCTGCAAGACGCCAGGAACTCAACAATAACTGGAAATACAATAACTTATTCTCAGGTTTCAAAGCCTAAAAATACCTTCTATGGCATACAGTTACGCGAATCCTCTACCAATGGAATCATTGACAATAATACAATCAATAAGCCCCTTTCCGGCATACATATATTTGAAAAATCCTCTGCAAAATCCATTTCAGGGAATACAGTAACTACACCAACTAACAATGCTATTATGATAGAAAATGCCAGTGCTACGAATATTTCTTCAAATACGGTTAACAAGCCTGGTATCAACGGAATATTTATTTATAATAATTCTAATGTTGACTTAATCACAGACAACAATATTTCTGCCGGAAATGTCAACATTAACATTGACGGAAGCACAGTCACTGAAATAAGTAAAAATACGCTTTCTTCTGCAAAAACAAACAGTGTATTTTTGCATAACAAATGTACAGTAAATAAACTTTCCAGTAATACCATTAATGCTTCTGGAAAACATGGTGTATTTATCGATTGTGCTACTGCCAAAACCATAAAAGCCAATACGATACAATCACCTGCTATTACTGGTGTACATGTATATAACAACAGCAAAGTTTCTACCATTGCGAATAATCAAATTACCTCACCTGGTAAGTATGGCATCTGTGCCGAAAAGAGTACTGCAAGAACTATCTCTGGCAACTCAATCAGCAAACCTGCCAATACAGGTATTTTTATCTTTACCAAAAGCAAAACAGGTACAATATCCGACAATACCATTACCTCTGGAAAAGATAAAGGAATTGCGATCAACTCTGTAAAGTGCAAATTGACGATCAGTGGAAATACAATAAAAAAATGCAAGGCTTACCCTATTTATTGCAACCCTGCCTCTACCTCCTACGCAATTACGTTGAAGAAAAATATCATAACAGGCAATTCAAAAAAAATTGATGGTATCCGTGCTGACTCAGGTAAACTTATTCTTAGCAGCAATACAATCTCTTCCTGTAGTAGGGCGATTATTCTTTCTTCCAAAGTAAAGGGGACTGTTTATCCGAATACTTTCAAAAAGAATACTTATAATAATGTAAAAGTTAATTCCAGTTATGTAAAACATTAACTGTAAAATCACTTTCCGGAAAATCAAAGTCAGCAAAAACAGCTACATTAAATTGGAAAAAACTTTCATCAGCTTCCGGCTATGTTGTTTATCGTTCAGCCTCCAAAAATGGCAGCTATACAAAAATTTCTACGATAAAAAAGAATAAAACCATTACCTATAAAGATTCTAAATTAAAGAGGAAGTCTACTTATTACTATAAAATTGTTCCATACACTACAATAGGAAAAACTACAGTTTATGGACTAGATAGTAAGATTGTATCCATCAAGATCAAATAACCAATTTTTATAATACAACTACACTATCATAACAAAAGCAGATGGCATTTGAATCTTTCAAATAAACCATCTGCTTTTTATAATCAAAACATTTTTTTAATTTTCTTCCAAATTTTATTTTTGAAAGCATCTCGCTGCAATTGCTGCTCTGATTTCGGTGTATCCTCCACATCAGGAAGCTTAATTTCACTAATAATTCCCTGACTTTGTAATTCATCTACATATTTTTTGTACTTTCTCAGGTTTTTTAATGTATCCTTATATTTTTTTTCAAATAATTTTTTATCATCCAGAAGTTTTCTGCTTTTCTTTAACCACTTCTCTAACACTTCTGTTTTCATGTTATTCTGCCACTCTAAACGCTCCAACGGTGTATAGGTAGTCTTCCGCACCTGTTCTAATGGCAGATCACAATTCTCATACTCGGCAACAAAATCCTGTACATCCTGAATCAGCTTTTCGCGTAAAGCAAGATATCCTTTTTTATTTTCTGGCGGATTATTGAAATCATACTCAAAATTACCAGATAAGAAATCTTCATTATCAATACAACGAACCGTATCCATATAACATCCCCAGCGTGTCCCATTTCCTTCCGCATCCTTGAGATCAACGATTGACAAAACGGGGGTCTCTAGTGCAAGACAAGGCAATGTTACATGCAGCCTTCGCGTAATAACAAATTTAGCATTTTGATATAAAGTAAGTATCTCCTCTGCTTTTGCCATTCTCTCTTCAAATGTTGCGTTCGATTTTCTATAATCACAATTATGACTTATAACCCGAATTTCTAGTCCTGTATCTTTCAGATATTCCATTGCTTTCGCTCTGATCTTATCGTTTAAATCAACCAAACAGACATATGTTCCCGCATCTTCCGTTTTCTCCTGTTTCGGAATTGTTAATGTAAGACACCCGCTAAAATAGCAATCTATACCCTGTTCTTTAAAAAAATCAAGCGATGCCATATCTCTGCATCCCACCGGACCATACTTCTTAAAAAACTCTCCTCCACATCCCTGCGCCCATTCGGCATAAATTGGAGATGATTTTCTTGCAACCCCATAATTATTAATATGCATGCTCAGTAATTTGGGGATAATACAGTCTGCAGGCGGCCAGTTCCATTTTTTCCACATCCACCATGCATTCATGATAACAGCTACCGGTTCATCATTTTCACTTTTAAAATCACTAATATATTCTCTATCTATCTGATAATCAACATGAGGCAATAATTTAGCTGCTGCATAGGTCTGAATATCATCCCCCAAATTCATTGTCGGTTTGTGAATCACTACACCAAATTTCATATTGTAGATCTCCTTTCAAATTATTTCTTCATTCCCTTTATCAAACGCTCAAACATCTCTTCTAATCCAATTGTTGCTTTCCAGCCAAGCTGCATTAATTTTTTACTATCCAATCGGATTATCATTTCCGGATTATATCCGAAAGAGGCTAAATCCTCAGGAATATCGATCACAGTTTTGATTTTTCCACTTCCAATTGTCTCACAGACCAATTCTGCCATTTCCTTAATCGACACCGCAGTATCCATATTCGTAACATTATATGCTTCCCCTGCTTTACCGGAAATTAAAATGTATAATAATGCAGAAAGTGCATCTTTTGTGTAACAATAACTTCTTACCGTATGTCCCTGCGTATGCAGTACAATATCCCGCTGTTCCAATGCACAGCGTGCAAATTCCGCAAACACCCTTCCATCTTCGTATGCAACTCCCGGTCCAAAGGTCTGAGAAAGTCTGGCAATCTTAACCGGTACACTATATTCGTGTGCATAAGATGCACACAAACACTCTACCATACGTTTTCCTTCGGAATAGCTGCTTCTTACACTGAGCGGTTCAATATATCCATAATCATTTTCTGTAATCAGATCTGCATCTTTCTCCGGTGTTCCATATACCTCCAAAGATGACAGATACACCATCCCATTTATCTTTTTTTCTGTAGCAAACTTTAAGATATTTGACGTTCCATCCAATGCCGTATAAATTGTTTCAACAGGATTAGACACAAAATATTTTGAACTGGTTGCACTGGCTCCGTGTATAATGTAATCTACAGAATCCGAATATACCACTGGTCTATTTATATCACCAACAAGCAATTCAACATCCCCACGCCCAATCAGATGCGAAAACATCTTTTTCCCTTTTTCTTCATTACGCACCATAGCAATAATATGAATCTGAAGGTTACGCATTCGGTTATAACATGCAAGCAAATATACCATCTGCGAACCAATCAATCCTGTCGCACCTGTCACAAGTACCGACTTACCCTCTAATGCTGTAATTGGCAGATCACTATCTACAAGCATCTCCAGATCTTGCTGCATAATTTCATTTTCCATGCACTCGTTCATTTCAACTTCTCCATTCTCCATATGTTTATACTTACCTTTTCTATAAAGGCTTTCTTCCATTTCCTATACGATTTGTAATACCCAGTCCAAATGCCTGTTCATTCTCTTTGTACTGTAACAATGCACGAAACGTATACACATCTTCCGGTGTCGTAACTTTAATATTGCCTCTGTTTCCTTCCACCATATGTGCTTCAATCCCCTGGCTGCGAATAATCGTACACGCATCAACCATATTTTCATATTTTGTAGGTGTACTTCTAACTGCATCATGTGCAGCAATAATATCTTTTAAGTAAAAGCTCTGTGGTGCCTGCGCTGCAAACGTTTCCTTACGATATGGAACAGAGTCGACGTGACTCCCATCCTTACTGATCATGATTGTTTCAAAACAAGGAGTACAGGTAATTGCATTGCCTTTTTCCTGTACAGAGCGAATATTATTACTGATCACTTCATAAGATACAAATGGGCGTACACCATCATGCAATAGTACGATAGAATCCTCTGCATTTTCACTTTCTGCTTTTTTTAACGCATTATAAATCGAATCCTGTGCAGTCTCTCCACCTGGAATAACATCTGCCACCTTATTCAAACGGTATTCATCTACCAATTCTTTCATATAAGGGATATAATCAGCAAGTACTGAAATATATATTTTATCAATCATATCATGGCACTGAAAAAGTTGAAGTGTATGAACAATAATCGGTTTCCCATTTATTTCCAAAAACTGTTTCGGGACACCGGCTCCCATTCTGACTCCGCTTCCACCAGCAAAAACAATCGCTATATTCATGATTCTTCCATAACCTCCCTTTTATCTTCCTGTTTGATTTTTTCTGTTTTCTTTTTTTTATTCTTTTTTTTCACAAGATTTTTCTGACCCACTGTTAACTCATCCAGTTCACCCGTCATTTCTGCATAAACCTGTGCCACTTCATCTACATCCCCAAAAGCAATCATTTTTCCCCCTTCAAGGATCATAGCTTTATTGCAGATACGTTTTACCTGTGCAAGTGAATGTGACACAAATAAAACCGCCGTACCATCCTGCATCATATCAAGGATTTTCTTTTCACTCTTCTTTCTGAACTTACCATCTCCTACAGAAAGTACTTCATCTAAAATTAAAATTTCCGGTTCAGCTATCGTTGCGATTGCAAATCCCAACTTTGATTTCATACCTGATGAATAGTTTTTAATAGGTACATCCATAAAATCCTCTAATCCGGAAAACTCTACAATCTGATCATATTTTTCTTCCATGTATTGACGACCATATCCAAGCACTGCTCCATATAAAAATATATTTTCCCGGCCTGTATAGTTCTTATCAAATCCTGCTCCAAGCTCTAATAATGGTACTATTTTTCCATTTCTTATTACTCTGCCCTCTGTGGGTTTAAATACTCCTGCAACCACTTTGAGTAACGTACTTTTTCCTGCTCCATTTAGTCCAAGAATTCCTATTCGTTCTCCTTCATGAATACTAAAATTAATATCTTTAAGTGCCCAAAACTCATCCTTCTCTAACTTTTTACCTTTGAGCATTCTTATTACATATTCACGAAAATCATTCACTCGTTCTTTACTTAGATTAAATTTCATTCCTATGTGTTCTACACGTAATAATTCCTTTGCCATCTTAACCTCTATATCTGCAAAATAAAATCATCCTGTTTTTTATAAAAACAAATCACACCTAAAATCAACACTACAATAGAACATACTGCTGCATATGCCGTCAACCCCATGTCCATAGCTTCCCCAAACATTGCATTACGAAAACTCTGGATCATACAATACAACGGATTCCATTTTAAAATCCACGCATACCCGCTGTTCATTAAACGTTCCGGATAATAAAAAATTGCACTTGAATACATAATAAGCATTAAAAGCACTTCCCATATATATTCCATATCCCGAAAGAATACATTGATCGTTGTCAATATCATTCCAACTCCAAATGTTAAAATAAAAAGAAGTAACAGTGGGATAATTGCCTCAATGATATGCCATGTCACAGTTACATTACAATATACCGCCAACGGAACCATTACAATTAACGAAATAGCAAAAATCACATAATTATATATACACAGGATAGCGGATATAAATATTTCGGAATGTATACCTTTTTTATCATCGCTGCATTTAACCTGATAGATTTGGATGCTGTTTTAGTTCCCGTTGCAAAAAAGAATATACCAGCCTTCCACATAAGATATATAATGGAAATTCCTTATCATTATTTCCAAACAACGTTCCAAATACAATTGTTAATACAATTGTGGTTAATATCGGTTCTAACATAGACCATAAAATACCAAGATACGAACGACGATATTTTAATTTAATTCCCTTTTTTACCAGCTCATATAACAGAAATCGACGATTCCAAAATGTCTTCACATGTTTCTTATTAATACTCATCCTCTAATTTCCTTTTCTGACACTATACTTTCTATTAAGTTGCATACACGTACAGATGCTTCTCCATCTTCCACCGATCCTTTTTTCTTTAAGAAATCTTCCACCTGCATGCTATATTTTTCCTGATTAAAATTTTCTATATTATGAATAAGTTCTTCATTTGTATGTGCGATTGGAAAAGGAGTTTCTTCCAATTTATAATAAAACCCTCGTTCCTGATCATAATGTTCTAAATCAGGCACAAATAAAAAGCCAGGTCTTACTGTTAATAAAAAATCAAAAATACAACTGGAGTAATCTGTGATCACCACTTGTGCTGCTGCTAATAACTCCTGAATATCAGGATAATCATCTGCTTTCACAATCTGTTTTTTTTCATCTATACAAACCTTTTCCAACGAATTCTGCATCCTTGGATGCAGTCTTACAACAATTTTCCAGGATTGGTCTGTTTTCTTTTCCAAAGCTTTTTTTAATTTTTCAATATCCAGTTTATAATTAGGAAAATCAAGCTTTTCTCGGAAAGTCGGCACATATAGCAAAATTTTATCTTTTCCATCAATTGATAAACTCTTGCGCACTTTTTTCTCCACAAGATCCTGTCCATCCTTAAAAAAGATATCATTTCTGGGATGACCTAATTTCAAAATATTTTTTACCGACCAAAAAGCATTCTGATATACTTCATCTTCGAAAAAACTATTCGAAATCCAAAAATCGGTATTCTGCGAATTTTTTTTGGCAAGATATGTCCAACTTTGACTATTGGTTAAACAATCACAGTTTTTTCGATCTTTTTTATTCCAAATGATCCATGCCACATCTGAATATAATACTGTCCAAATCTTTTTACCAGTCCCTGATTCCAATAATGAATCAAATGATAATTACATACCCATACAGCCGCTGTATAATATTCAAACATAGCTTCTTTAGATCCATATTCAACCAGCCTCACCTTGGGGGGAAATTCCCCTTTATGTGCATTTGCATCTTTCACAATCCAAACTAAATCAAAATCCGTTCCGCGACGTATTAATTCTTCCGTCACATACTTACAATTGCATCCGTATCCATGTCCCATATAATTATCAAATATAATCTTTTTTGTGTTTATGGAAGTATTACCATATTGTTGAAATGTTTTTTTTATTAATGATTTTTTAACAGTAAACGGTGTGTACTTTAACTGATATACTCTGGTATCATTTTCGATTTTATATGTTATAAATAACTTTATTATTCGTTTTAACTTTTTTTTGATTGCCTGCACGATTTTCTTTACACCACCCGGTTATTTTTTATATAGCTCATGTATCTTATGTCTGGGATGCTGCTCCATCTCAGGAGGCATTTTCTTATAATCTCCATACAGCCTTTTCAAATACGGATCATAATTTCCCGGTATCATAAAAACTTTATTCTCAAAATCAGCCTCTTTTAATGGAAGCAGATAACTTTTCGGCATCACTTCCCTCTCATACCCGGCAACCCCAAATAAGCTACAGATATACTCACTATCCGAAGTTCTCCATGATGTCATGATCTTTTTACACACTCTCATATAAAACCGGAATATAAAACCGGGGGTTATTTTAAGAATTACCTTTGAAATATTCCGGATTGCTTTTCCTTTATTTTTAACTGGAAGACGATATTCTGACAAATAATAAATAAGTGATGTCCACTTCTGAACCTTCTTTAATACTCCCGATTTTGGAACACCATCAATCGGATGTATGTCTATTTTTGCCGTATTTTCATATCCGGCATCTGCATGCAAGGTATCATATAAATAACCAATTGGCGCATCCGGTATCATATGCTTCTCGACCGGTGAATATATAAATTCACCCAGCCGGTCATGCTGCAGACTCATCAGGTATTCCATTTTTTCGAAATCTTCCCGCATCATTGCAATATCCACGTCGTCGTCCCATGGTATAAATCCCTGATGTCTGACTGCACCTAACGCACTTCCGCCTACCAGAAAAAAAATCATTCCATTCTGTTGTGTAAATTTCTGAAAAGACGACAGCATTTCAACTAAACGTTGCTGCAATTCTTTTAATCCATTTCCATTGCATTCACTCTCCATTACGACTAATGCAACCTTATTACCATAGATAATAGAATGCACGCTTTGCGCATATTCTCTTACCATGAATTATAGCATACACCAATTTTTCCGTCAATTTTGCGTCTGTCTATACCTTTTGTATCTGTATTAGTCATGTTACTGTTCACTCGCAAGTTTGACACTTGCTGTCAAACTGTGCGCCAAAGACTATATTATGCCAGATTACAGCCCCATGCATCGAAGATGCATGGGGCTGTAATTGCTACTGCTCACACAGTGTGTGAACAGTAGCTTAGTCATCCTGTTGTACCAACATACCTGTAGCAAAATCAAGCTCATGCATACGCTGTATTTCTTCCTGTTTTTTCTTAATCGCATTACTGATATTCTCAGGCATCTTTCCAAGTAAAATCCAATCTATCACACGATCCGATGCACCGCTGTCTATATAATCAAAATGATGTGTGATATATTGTTCAACTTTTTCATATTCAAAGTCCTTATCTGTAATTGCAGAAAGCACCTCCTCAAATGAATAACATACCTTACCCGGTGCAGATTCTTCATAATCTCTATGAAATCCTCTGGAAAAAGAATACTGAATCTTGTCGAATGCAAAAAACAGCATCGGTTTTCTCATGAGTGAATATTCAAAAATATTCGACGAATAATCTGTAATTAATAAATCAACAATATAGAACAGATCATTAATATTCGGGTATTTTTTTACATCCAAGAATTTATCCGCATATTTTTTTCCAATCACAATATCTTTATTTACCCATGGATGCATTTTAAATAAAACTACATATTCATCTCCACAGATCTGATATAACTTTTCAAAATCGATCAATTCATACGGATAATATGCTGTTTTTTTATTTCTTCCACGGTAGGTAGGTGCAAAAAGTATGACTTTTTTACCTCTGCACATTGGAAACTGCTCATACAATTCTTTTATTTTTTCATTCCTATGCTGCTCATCCAAATACTCATCCATACGGGGCATTCCTGTTGGCAATACTTGCTCATCATTAATTCCCCATACTTCCGAAAAAAACGGTGCGATATTTTTTGAGCCAGCAATTCCGTACTTATATTGTCTGTGGCAGGACTGCGGTGAAGGACATCCTTCATGTCCCCAGCGACTGTAGCCTGATGATTTAAACCCTGCTCCTGCATGCCATAATTGAATCAGCGTTGTATCATCATCCAGTTTTAGCCAATCCAGTACCGGTGCATGATCGTCAATAAAAATAGTGCCGCTCTGTGCCAGTAATTTCATAAGACCAATCCAGCTTTTTTACTTTGCGGCTCTGCCGCTGCAGGACGTGCAGAATACAATAACCGATATTGCTGATCCAGCTGTCTGTCAACCATTCTGTCTGAAACTGCTTTTAAATTTGATGCAATTTTCTGATCCTGTTCTGTCATAAAAAGGACTGTATTTTTTCGTCTGCTTTTATACAAAAATGAATACCATTTATATACTCTTCTTAAAACAGATCTGCTAGATAAATAGCAGTCTTTCAATGCTTTTATCAAATTTATTTTTTGAGGAAGCTTGGATTCTGTGGAAATGTAACCCCTACTGCCCCTAATGCGATACAATGCATACGGAATGGCAGTGTATCCGTTCCATCTTCTATATAAAATGTAACATTGTAAGATTTTCCCCTTTCACCGTACAAAAAGTTTCTGGACATTGCTTCTAATTGATCTGCAATATCAGGACTGGTTTCACACTCTGCCAGAACACAATCTTTTTCACATACAAAAATACGATATGTTCCCCTCGGAATACAACGTAGGTCACCACTATTTGTTACATTAACATGAAGTTTGATGATATCTTCTTTCCTGCGTACATCGAACTTAACTCCACATCCCCCCAAATTATTTACCGCATAAAATTCCATCTTATCTATATCATACGTTTTCTGCCCGTCAATATGCAGCCTTACTGTAAGAATCAAGTGTATTCTTTCCCATTCAATATTTTCAATTGTCGCTGATACACCACTCTCATTGATTCTCCAATTCATTTTCTAACTCCTTTTTATCTATTCCATGTATTCCAAAAGACTGCACAATTATATCATACAAGCTATTTCACGTCAATTTATTCTACTCTCTTGATTTTCCGCAGTTTTATCCACAACCACTTGATTTTGTTAGATTCCAATAAACAACTTTCAAAAAATGCCCAAAATATAAGGAATCCTTTCCTGTTTTGTAGTAAAATTAATGTGTCAAATCAAAATAATACTAAACAAAAAAACAGGAGGACTCCTTATGCTTAATTCTACAACAAATACTTATACTTTGAAACGGGAAATTTTAACTTTTTCCAAAAAAATTTCAAAACATCTTTCCAAACCAGAAAGAAAGTTTACCGCTGATATGACCTACGGCATGCTTGCCTCTCAAAGCTGTCTTCTGACAGACATTGTTGACCAGCTTCATGAGAATTCTAAAAAAGTTAATTCTGTGGAGCGTCTTACAAGACATCTCAACAAAGGAATTCCGAAAGATGCTCAAAAGTCATATCTGACCTTTGTTCGTACAATGGTTTCCAGCAATCCCATTATCCATATCGATGATAGTAATGTGATAAAACCGGAAGGCCGCAGGTTCGAGGCACTTGGACTTGTTCGTGATGGTTCTAAAAGCACTAATACTAAAACCGTTTATGAAAAAGGCTATCACGTAACAGAAGCCTGTGTTCTTACTGGCAACAATCATCCCATGAAGCATATCTGTCTCATGTAAAAGTTCAGATAACCGCTTCTAAAAAAGATATTGACCTGGTGCTCGTCTATGGTTTAACCGAACATCCAATGATGCTTGCAACCAATAAAGATATTAAATCAAAAGAAGATGTAATCGCTGTTGCAAAGCAGTACTTTTCGAGATGGAAAATAGAGGAATATTTCCGCTGCAAAAAAACAGATGTTTCAGTTTGAAAACTTTCGAGTACGAAAGCTGTCTGCCATCAATACGTTAAATTTTTATATCACCTTATGCATGGCTTTTCTTGCACATATATCTATGAAGTCAGAAACAAATGCCCTTAAGGTTTCAATTATACAAAAAGCAGACCCTGTAAAGAAAAAAGTATATTTCTGCTATTACCGGTTAGCTAAAGGTATCTCTGGCATACTATCGTATGCAAAAGAAGGCGTCAGGCTATGGTTCCGGACAAAACGTCCGGCATATCGTCAACTCTGCCTTAAGCTGACCGCTTATCGTTCCATTCCGGAATATCCGGTTACGTTTTATGATATCAATCATTTCTTCATGTATGCTGCGTATTTCATCCGGGTTTATTCTGGAGAGAAGGTCGCGGACTGCATCAACTTTTGGAATCCTTCCACTGATACAGTTTTTCAGTCTTTTCGACATGCTTTCAGGGGTTTTTATTTTTTAAAGCGAAATCTCTGTTCACGATGTTTGCATCTTGACTCTTCCGTCACTTTCGGCTAGGATAATCTTAATATATTTCCGGCATTTTGCGAACAATATGCCGATAAGTACACTAAAAACTGGAGGGTTGGATTTGAAAAAAATAAAACGTATTCTTGCCATTCTTGGCGCAATTATCTTAGCCGGTCTTTATATTTCCACCATCGTCTGTGCACTCTCTTCCAATGAGAACTATATGGATATGCTGATGGCCTCTATTTATGCAACCGTGATCATCCCGGTGCTGATCTGGGCATATTCTTTTGTATATAAGATGGTCAAGAAAAATCATGAGCAGAAGGAAGATTAATTTTCCTCTGCTCATTTTTTTATCGCTCTTCTAACGGCACATATGCTTTCTCCGGCATGATGCTCCGGTATGCAGGACGAATGATTTTATCCATATTTACCAGCTCTTCCATGCGGTGCGCGCTCCATCCGACAATACGGGCGATCGCAAAGATCGGGGTATAAAGCTCTAACGGGATGTCTAACATACTGTATACAAATCCACTGTAAAAGTCCACATTGGCTGAAACCCCCTTATAGATATGGCGTTTTTCCGCGATCACTTCCGGTGCAAGATTTTCTACCATACTGTATAATGCAAAATCTTTTTCTCTTCCCTTCGCCACCGCGAGCCTTTCCACAAAGCTTTTGAATACGCGCGCTCTCGGATCGGAAAGAGAATAAACGGCATGACCCATACCATAGATCAGACCTTTGCGGTCAAATGCCTGTTTGTCGACAAGCTGTTCCAAATAGTTTTTAACTTCGTCTCTGTCTCCCCAGTCCTTCACATGATTTCTCATATCATCCATCATTTCCACTACTTTGATATTGGCGCCGCCGTGTTTTGGTCCTTTTAAGGAAGAAAGTGCCGCTGCCATGACAGAGTATGTATCGGATCCGGATGAGGTCACAACCCTTGTTGTAAACGTAGAGTTATTTCCACCACCGTGTTCCATATGAAGTACCAGCGCAATGTCAAGCACGCGCGCTTCCAGTTCCGTGTACGCCTTATCCGGGCGAAGCATAAGGAGCAGATTCTCTGCTGCGGACAATCCCTCCTGCGGACGGTGGATATAAAGGCTGTCATCACAGATATAATGGTTGTATGCATGGTAACCGTACACCGCAAGCATCGGGAATACACTGATCAGCTTGATGCACTGTTCTAACTGCGTATGCAGCTCCTGGTCAGCGATCGTCTCATCATAGGAAGCAAGTGTCAGCACGCTTCTCGTCAGCGAATTCATGATATCCTTGCTCGGTGCTTTCATAATGACATCTCTGGTAAAGTTTGTCGGAAGCTGTCTGCACTCTTCTAACATGCTCTTAAATGCCCCTAATTTTGCAGCATCCGGCAGTTCACCAAACAAGAGCAGGTATGCCACTTCCTCGAATCCAAAACGTTTTCCCTCAAATCCATGGATCAGGTCGATCACATTGTAACCGCGGTACCAGAGCTGTCCGTCACACGGAACCTTTTTCCCATCCTCCGTTTTAAACGCATCGATCCTTGAAATATTGCTGATCCCCGCAAGCACACCGGTTCCATCCACATCTCTCAAACCACGTTTTACACCGAACTCCTTAAACAGCTCCGGCGGGATTCTGTCATTACGTTCACATATTGTCATCAGTTCTTCCGTTTCTTTTCCAAAATCTCCATATTGGTTCATGTCCCATCCTCCTGTTCTGCCTGAATATTCTTCATGATCTTGCCCATTACCCGCTTTAAGCAGCTTCGTTCTTCTTCTGTCACGCCCGCAAACAGACGCTCTAAAATATCTGCCCGGATCTGTTCAAACTCTTCCAGCACAGGTTTTGCCTTACCAGTCATACGAATGTGTATTTTCCTGTGATCCGCCTCATCAGCAACCAGCTCAATATATCCATGCTGTTTTAAATTGTCCACCGATTTTGAAATATGGGCCTTGGACAAATGCTGTATCTCGATCAGATCCTTTGCGGTATCCTTCTGTTTCTCATGGGAAATCAGATAAAGGATATCCAGCTCCACATGGCGCAGTCCATAGGTCTCCATCAGCCGTTCACATGCCTGCTCGATCACTTTTCTCATCTGCTGGTTGGTTCCAAATATTTCATACTCACTGTACATCATCCCTGCTCCACATTCTTTTTTCTTCCGGTAAATAACTTTTTATTTCCTGCTTTGCGGTTCGAATTAGTTCGTTAATGAACTTTCTCACATTCATGTTACCTCTTTTTTCCAAAAGTGTCAAATTAAAAATTTATGAACTTAAAATACCGGACTGCACATATACAATCCGGTATTTTCATCTCTGTGATTCAGATTTGTCATTTCACTCTCTTACTTCGTTTCCGTTTCCTCTGTTTCAACGGCCTCTGTTTCATTCGGCACCACGGTCGCTGTCTCCGTTTCATCCACGGCCTCCGATGGCTCTTCTGCCTCAGTTTCCGTATCATCTGCTTTTGCGGTCAGATCTTCGACGCTCTTATCAAATCCGGTCGCTGGCGCGCTGTCCACAACATATATGGTATCACTGTCGCCCGTTTTCAGATAATACTCATTCGTGATCTCATTCTGGCTGCCAATGTAGATCGTCGTTAGCCCGGAATCCGTTTTTAACGTAACCGTATTAGCAGGATCATCCAGCCCAAAGTCCGCCAGGTCATCATACTCTGTAACCTCGTCTGATGCCGTGATCGCTGATGCCTTATTTAAAAGTGTCTCCAAAGCGCTCTCATCAATATCAACCGACTGATCCCCGTCATAGGTCCACTCTGTTCCATTTTTTGTAAAGGAAAGTGTTGTTCCATCCAGCACATAAGAAAACTGTGTGATATCAGAGACCTCAAGATCCGTCACCTGGATCTTTTCCGCCTCTTCTTTGGCATTTTCCTTTTCTTCCTGTTTTTTACTGTAAAAATGGACGCCTATATACGCAAGGATCAGCAGGATCAGCAAAATGACCAGAACGATCATCTGTTTTTTCTGTTTCTGCATTATTTTTTCCTCCTTACTGCCCAGATCATAACTCCGATAATAATCAGTACAACCGGTATAAAAATACTTGCTGCCAGTCCACCAATAATTGTAGAAATTGAAGTGATCGTGATCGTGCTCATCTTATAGTCTTTTACCGGAATAACGCTGGTATTATCATCCTCCCCGCCGGTCAGATTCGTCATGATATCAGCAAACATCGATACGTTGCTTCCCGATACGATCTGGTCTGTGGAATCCGTAAATAACTCCATAGAACCTGCCACAACGACCTGAGATGATGTATCATTTTCTGTCTTTGCCGCCGCAAGTGCGATCGTAAATGGTCCTTCAATATCTCCGTCTTCTTTTTCAGATGTTGTTGCATTATCTGCATCAATCTTTGATACCGCCTTATCGGTTGTCTGCAGCAATGCGGTATATGTCACATCATCGGAAGACCCGTCATAACTGAACGCTTCGCTGTACGGTGCAAAAATATATTTTCCGCTGACAGAAGAGGTGTAATCGCTGCTCTCTACTTCCGGAAGCAGATAGTATGGAATGTTATTGTAATAGTAGGAACTGTCGTTCTCCATGACAATACCATCCACACGCTCAATGCCGTATGCTTTTAAAATACTTTCAAAGTTCGTCAGATCCTTGTACTGGAAATTGGTCGTGATCAGCGCTTTTCCGCCTTTTTCCAGATAATCGGTCACTTTCTTTGCATCATCTGCGGAGAAATCCGAAGTCGGTGCGTTGATAATGATTGCTGATGCATCATCCGGCACAGCCTCCTCTTTTAACAATGTCAGCTCCGTGAGTGTCATATTCGCCTTCTCGATTGCTTCCGAAAATCCGCCGGAAAGCGAAGTTTCCCCGTGTCCTGTGATCTCATAGACAACCGGCAGCTCGCTCGAATCTTTGGTCACATACTGGAGTGCACTTGTGATCTGTCCCTCGGCATCATATCCATCAAGGCTTCTTGAATAGGAAGAATAATCATAGGAGTACTCATAAATATCGTTATAATCGATCACTCTGGAGCGTGCATCACTCGCAACAATCAGACTGTTCGAAGCAGGTGCATCCGTCGTATACTTCTGGAAAAATGTCGGATTGGTCGACGGATTAACATAGCTTACTTTTACATGACCGGACAGATCCTCATATCGCTGTAATGTCTCTGAAAGCGTACTGTCCGCATTTTTCTCTGCTGCAAGCACATAAATATTGACATCCTGATCCAGTGTCTTTAAGTAATCTTTTGTCGTATCCGTGATGGAGTACAACTTTGTGGATGTCGCATCGATTGCTGTGACCGTGGACGGCAGCTCATTTGCCACCAGGTTCACAACAACCGCAATGGCAAAGGCGACAACGATCATTCCGATGGAAAACGCCCCCGGAGCGATCTTTTTGGTGCTAACCGAATATCTGCGTTTCTGGATCAGCTGGCAGCTCAAAAACAGGCAGATTCCGATCACCGACAGAAATAGATCACGCCTGTGAGGTCTAAGCAGCCATTCATAAATTTATCCAACGGTGTGTACAAATCATATGCGTTTAATATTTTTGTCAGAAGATTACCGCTCTGTGAGATCATGCTGGTAATACTCGACATCATGTAACCAAGAAACAGTGCTGCAAATCCAAGCACTGCTGCGATAACCTGACTTTCCGTTACCACTGACATCAGCATACCGATCGCAATACATGCGCAGCCATACAGCCAGAATCCCAAAACCGCCACATAGCTTTCTCCTAGCGGCACAGAACCATAAATGGATAAAAATAACGGTGTCAGCGCAACAACGATCATTGCAATGGAGAAAACTCCGACCATGGCAAGATATTTGCCAAACACGATCTTTCCAAGCGGAACCGGGGAAGTTAACATCAGCTGATCTGTCTTTGTATGCCGTTCCTCCGCAAAGCTCCGCATGGTAAGTACCGGTACCGCAATCATCACAATAAATGAAACTGCGGAAAGCGAATACGAAACATAAGGCGAACCGGACCTCAAGTTATAAGCATAAAAATACAATCCATATAAAGCGAGTACTGCTGCAATAAAAAGCCATCCCACCACAGTCTGGAAATAGGATCTGATCTCACGTTTAAAAATTGCAAACATTATTTTGTTCCTCCTTCCTGTGATGTGAGTTCAAGGAATACATCCTCTAAGGACTTCGATGCTGCCTTCATCTCTAAGATCGGCATATGGTGTTCCACGCAGGTGTGATAAATCGCCTCGCGTACATCCGCATCTTTTTTTGCCGTCACAAGAAGCTGTACCGCGCCATCCTCTTTCGACTCTGTTTTTTCACACCGCTCCACCTGTGCGACCTCACGGATCGCTGTTTCCGCAGTATCTTCCTCTGCTTTCACTAGCAGCTCGATCTCCTGTGCACCGGTCATCCGCTCTAACAGATTCTCCGTGGAATCACTGGCAACGAGTTTTCCGTGCGAAATAATAAATACATGATCACAGACAGCAGAGATTTCAGACAAAATATGGGAACTTAGTATGATCGTATGTTTCTTTCCAAGTTCCTTGATGAGATCCCTGATCTCTATGATCTGTTTCGGGTCCAATCCTACGGTCGGCTCATCTAAGATCAGTATTTCCGGATATCCAAGTACTGCCTGCGCAAAACCGACTCTCTGGCGGTAACCTTTTGACAGGTTACGGATCAGTCTTCCCGATACTTCCTCTGTTTTTGTAATTTTCATGGCTTCCTTCACATATCCTGCCCGCAGGCTTTTCTCTAACTTCTTTAATTCAGCCACAAAATCCAGATATTCTTTTACCGTCATATCCATATAAAGAGGCGGCAGTTCCGGCAGATACCCCACACACTTTTTTGCTTCCTCCGGCTGTTTTAACACATCAAATCCGTTGATCTTTACCTCACCAGATGTCGCTGCAAGGTAGCCAGTAATAATGTTCATCGTTGTTGATTTTCCGGCTCCGTTCGGGCCCAGAAAACCATAGATTTTACCCGGCTCTACCGTGAGCGACAGATCATCAACAGCAACATGACTGCCATATTTTTTTACCAGATGATTGATCTCAATCACGTTTCTCTCCTCCTTATTTCATTCTCAATATATGCCACTATCCGCACTTATCGTGTGACCAGTAACCAAATTATTACTTTATAAGAGTAACGTGTAATTGTGTTTAAAGGAGGATGAATCTGTGATAAAAGTGTGAACATATACAATAGAATGCACACCCTGCGAGCATTCTATTGTCATGAATAATAGAATGCACACTCTGCGAGCATTCTATTATCATAAATAAAAGCAGCCTCCACATCCGTGAAAGCTGCTCTTATCCTGTATCTCTTCCTGTGATACGATTTTATGCAGTCATGTACCATTTCCTACATAACACCATATGTTTTTAATTTTTCCAAAGCATCCTGATACGTCGTAAACAACACGGTATGAATACCCTGTGTTTCCGCTGCTTCGATATTTTCCCTGCGGTCATCTAAAAATACACATTCATCTGCCACAAGGTTAAATTTGTCTAACAGTGTCCGATAGATCTCCGGTTCCGGCTTGATCTGATGAACTTCAAAGGAAAATACCTGTCCGTCCACATCCGAAAGAAATGAAAGAGCTTCCGCTGTATGTTCATAAGTCCATTTTCCGTAATTGGAAAGGATATACACATGGTAACCTTTCTGTTTCAGCTCCCGGATCCATGCGCGCGAATAATCGTACTGACAAATTGCCCGTGCAACATTTTCCCAGAACAGGCGGATCTCTTTTTCATATTCCGGCGCATTTTGGACAAATACAGCAAGCTGCTCCTCTGCATCCAGAACACTGCGGTCTGATTCATTCCAGGCATCAGAGTAAACGGTCGCATTTCCAACCGCCTCCTCTGTCTTTTCATCAAAACCTAACTCCTGAAACGCCGCATGCGGATCCCAGTTGACTAACACCATTCCTACGTCAAAAATAATATTTTTTATCATATCGGATAGTCCTTTTTCCTATTTGGTACGGTAAATGATATCGTCTCTTCCCGGTCCGTTTGAAACCATTGTGATCGGGTAGCCGATCTGTTCCTCGATGAACTCTACATATTTTCTGCAGTTTTCCGGAAGATCCTCATATTTCTTGATTCCACGGATATCACATTTCCATCCCGGAAGGTTCTTTAATACCGGTTTTGCTTTCTCTAATTTTGCTGTGGTCGGGAAATCTGTTGTCACTTCACCGTCGATCTCATATCCAACACATACCGGGATTTCATCTAAGTAGCCAAGTACATCGAGTACGGTAAATGCAACATCTGTGGTTCCCTGCAGACGGCAGCCATATTTACTTGCTACACAGTCGAACCATCCCATACGTCTCGGGCGTCCTGTGGTTGCACCGAACTCACCGCCGTCACCACCGCGTCTTCTGAGTTCATCTGCCTCATCACCGAAGATCTCGCTGACAAATGCACCTGCTCCGACTGCGGAAGAGTATGCTTTACATACAGTCACGATCTGTTTGATCTCATATGGCGGGATACCTGCACCGATTGCACCATACGCTGCCAGTGTAGAGGAAGATGTAACCATCGGATAGATTCCGTGATCCGGATCTTTTAAAGTTCCAAGCTGTCCCTCTAATAAAATAGTCTTTCCTTCTTTGATTGCCTGATCCAGATAAGAAGAAACATCACATACATAAGGTGCGATGGTATCGCGGTACTCATGTAATGTCTCTAATAATTCATCCGGGTTGATCAGTGGTTTATGATATAAATGCTCTAAGAGTACATTCTTTGTCTCTGCAATACGGACAACTTTTTCTTTTAACAGCTCCTCGTCAAATAACTCGCTGACCTGGAAACCGATCTTTGCGTATTTATCAGAGTAAAATGGTGCGATACCTGACTTTGTGGAACCGAAAGATTTTCCGCCTAAACGCTCCTCCTCATACTGGTCAAACAGAATGTGGTAAGGCATAACCATCTGTGCACGGTCTGAAACTAAAATCTTTGGCTTCGGAACGCCTCGCTCCACGATAGACTGGATCTCTTCCATAAGTACCGGAATATTTAAAGCGACACCATTGCCGATCACGCTTGTGGTGTGTCCGTAAAATACACCTGACGGTAATGTGTGAAGTGCAAACTTTCCGTAATCATTTACGATCGTATGACCTGCATTTGCACCACCCTGGAAACGTACGATAATATCTGCTTCCTTCGCAAGCATATCTGTGATCTTTCCTTTTCCTTCATCGCCCCAGTTGGCTCCAACGACTGCTTTTACCATTTGAATATCCTCCTAGTTTCTCTATGCTATTCCTGTTTACTTACTGATTATACATGATGTTTCTCTATAAGTAAAATTAATATTCTTTATATCTGATATAATCATTCATTATGTGAATTTATAAAAGTCCTTTTAAAAGCTTTGCCGCAGCCGCAGACATCGGGATCCTCTCATTTAATACGATACAGAATTTTCGTGCCGGAATTTCTTTTTCAAACTGCAGCTTAAAAAGCCTGCCATCCTCCTCATACTCTTTTGCAAACTCTTCCATCACACTTGCGATCCCAAGATTGCGGAGCGCAAACTGAATCAGCATATCACTGGTGGCAAGTTCAAATTCCGGGGACACCGTCACACCTTCTTCTTCTAAAAATGCCTCCACATAATGTCTCGTCGAGGTGCTTCCCTCTAAACACATCAGCGGATATTCCGAAAGTTCTTTGTATTGCATCTTTCTCCCACAGAGCTCTTTGTATTTTTTCCCTGCCACAAAAACGTCGCGGATCTCTTTGACCGGGATGATCTTAAGCCATCCCTGCGGCTCCACCGGAGAGCTCACGATTCCAAAATCGATCCTGCCATCCGCAAGATGCTGTAAAGTTTCCGGTGTCGGCGCATTGGTCACGGTCACGCGGATATTGGGATATTTTTCATGAAACCGCTCTAAATATGGAAGCAGATAATATTTTAATGTCATATCACTTGCACCGATGCAGATTTCTCCCTTTTCAAGGTTTAGCATCTCAAGAAGTCTTTTTTCTCCGGAAAGAATCGCCTCATAGCCGCGTTCCACATAGGAAAAAAGCATCTCACCCTCCTTGGTCAGACGTACTCCCTTTGCCGTTCTTACAAACAATGCACAGCCAAGATCCTTCTCTAAATGCTTGATCGCCTGGCTGACTGCCGGCTGTGAGATTGACAGTTTTTCTGCCGCTAACGTAACACTTTTCTGCTTTGCCGTATAATAAAATATCTTATAGTATTCCAAATTAATGTCCATCTGATTCTCCCTTAAAAAAATTAGAAAAAAAGTCTTATTTTCCGCTTGTATTTCTGATTTTTGTGACGTATACTAAGCCTTACATGTTTATTACATTATACTGCATATATGTGCACTGCATATATGTGCACTGAATAATTACATCATACCAAAGTTTGAAAGGAGTTTCCAGTAGCATGACAAAAGATATGACCACCGGCAGTTCATTAAAAATCATACTGCTTTTTTCCATTCCGGTTTTATTAGGAAATCTGTTCCAGCAATTTTATAATATGGTAGACACGATCATCGTGGGAAGATACCTCGGCGAAGATGCACTTGCTGCCGTCGGTTCCACCGGATGTATCATGTTTTTAGTGCTCGGCTTTGCCACCGGAATCGCACAGGGATTCGGTGTCATGATTTCGCATGCCTTCGGTGCAAAAGATTTTCGCTTGTTAAAACACTACGTTGCACTCTCCCTGATCTTAACCGTGATCGTATCTGCAATTCTTACGATTCCGACCGTTGCCGCTTCCCGCCTGTTTTTAGTCTGGATGCATACACCGGATAATATCTTATCCATGGCAGATGCTTACATCAAGGTCATTTTTGCAGGTATCATCTTAACAATGCTCTACAATGTATCTGCCGGTATCTTAAGAGGTATTGGAGACAGCAAAACACCGCTCTACTTTTTGATCATTTCTTCTATATTAAATGTGGTACTGGATCTTTTATTTATTGTCGTACTGAAAGCAGGAACCGCCGGTGCCGCCTATGCCACCATCATTGCGCAGGGAATCTCCGCAATTTTATGTTTTATCCATATGTTCCGGCAGTTTGAGATCCTTCGCACAACAAAAGCGGACTATTATCTGGATCGCCCGGGTGTCATTAACATGCTCTCGATCGGTATCCCAATGGCATTAAATTACTCCATCACCGCCATTGGAACCATGATCTTACAGAGTGCTGTCAACGTGTTTGGTTCCAGTGTGGTTGCTTCCTTTACAGCCGCTTCTAAAGTCAACAATATCGCAACTCAGACCATGCCGACGCTCGGCACCGCCATGGCAACCTACTGTGGTCAGAATCTCGGTGCAGGAAAATACGACCGTATTTTCGACGGTATGCGCAAAGGATTTTTCATCTGTATCGCTGCTGCAGCCATCGGTGCTGCCATCTGTATTTTCGGTGGAGAATTTATCGTGAGCTGGTTTGTAAGTAATCCTTCCGATGAAATTTTCTCCTATGCAATGATGTACTTAAAAACTGTAAGCTGGTTTTTCCTCCCGCTTGCCATGATCTTTTTATACCGCAATGCCTTACAGGGATTAGGCGAAGGACTTGTTCCAATGTTGAGTGGCGTGATCGAGCTGGTATGCCGCTTTGTTGCGATCGCACTCCTGCAGAAACCACTCGGTTATCAGGGGATCTGCCTTGCTGATCCTGCTGCCTGGGTGGGCGCCGGTATTCCTCTGATGATCACTTATATCATTTGGAAAAGCAAAAAGATACGGCAGCACAGCAATTCTCCAGCCTAAACAGCGTGAAATTTTTCTGTCTGCAAAGGACTTTTAATTTCTATAGGTAAAAATCGCCTGAGATCCGAATTATCTCTTGTAATTCAGATTTCAGGCGATTGCTTTATCTGGCTTTTCTCTCTGTTCTCTTTTATTTTTCTATTACGCTTCCAGCTCTGGAATCTTTCTTGAACATGCCACTGCTAACGCTCCCGGTCCGATATGGCAGGAAATGCTAAGTGAAAGCGGATCCATACGGATCTCCATCCCCGGAAATGCCTCCTGCACTTCTTTCTTGAAGTTTTCTGCCGCTTCTAAATCATGCGTATATGCCATCTCAAGATACATATGCTCTCCGTTCGGATCGTTAAACCGGTTGGCAAAATCATTCTTCATTGCCTCAATCATGATACTCTTTGCCTGTTTTACCGTTCTTGCCTTGGCAAATGCATCTAATTTTTCACCCTGAATCTGAAGCACCGGTTTTAATTTTAACAGTGTTCCAAGCGCGGCAGCAGCTGGTGTGATCCTGCCGCCTTTTTTCAGATAATACAGCGTGTCCACCATAATGTAAATCGATGATTCAAATTTATCACGCTCTAAAATTGTCTTGATCTCAGATGCAGTTCTTCCCTGTTTTGCAAGCGCAAGTGCATCTAAAACAGACTGGCGCTGTGTAACAGAAATTCTCTGATTGTTCACCACCTGCACCTTTCCATCATAATCCCGGGAAAGCATCATGCTGTCTCACAGGAACCACTAAGTCCGGACGACATTGGGATATGTACGATCTCATCGTACTCTTTTAACAATTCATCCCAGGTATCTGTCACATTTCCTACAAGCGGCATGGATGTATGGATGTCTGTCTTCTCGGAAAGCATCTGGTAAAACTCTTCCTGTGACAGATCGATATCTTCATACAGTGTCTTATCTCCCACAAAAAAAGGCATCGGCATTACAGTAACTCCAAGTTCCTTTGCCATACTCTGCGTGATTCCGCTGTTGCTGTCTGATACGATTGCTACTTTGCTCATGAAAAATGTTCCCCCTTATAATGTCTCTGAGCGTTTTTTGATGTTTTCTTTGAAGTTGATCACCTCATGCTCATACTCTTCATTCATATATTCAGATCTGATCATAAAGTCTGCCGATGCCTTATTGTTTGCGATCGGGATATCATATACCTGTGCAATACGAAGCAGTGCCTTTACATCAGGATCATGAGGCTGTGCAGTCAATGGATCAGAAAAGAAAATGACAAAGTCTACTTTTCCCTCAACGATCTTTGCACCGATCTGCTGGTCTCCACCAAGAGGGCCGCTGTTATATCCACGAACCGGAAGTCCGGTCTGGTCTGTAATCATACGTGCCGTGGTCCCTGTTCCACAAAGGAAATGATTTTTCAGGATCTCTTTATTTGTTTCGCACCATGCGATCAGCTCTGCTTTTTTATTATCATGCGCGATCAGTGCAATATTTTTCTGTTTTCCAATGGTAAGTGTTACATAATTTTCATTCATATGCGCCATCCTCCGTCATTTATCTGTGCCTTTATCTATTGCATATCAGATCAGTTTTTCTGCAATACATATTGTTAAGTATAACATATTTTTTGTCGTTCTTCCACAAAAAAATAATAGAATGCGCGCTCCGCGGACATTCTATTATTTTATGTACCGGATTTCTTCTTTGCCTTTTTATTCCGGCAATTTTACTTTTCCATCCAGAATCATCTTCACAAATGCAGTGTCACGAATGATCCACGGATCCTTTTCTATGCGTATATTGGTATTGTATACAGTCTCCGGCTGCTCCCACTTAAGATAATACCCCTTTGCCACTTCACTGGGTGTCAGATGAAGTTTCTCCTGTTTTTCCCCTACCTTACAGTAATAAAAGTAAGAATGACAGATATATTTACAGGACGGATCAAATATATCGCGGCGCATCTCAAGGATCTCCCCTAGTTCACACACAGACTCTTTTAAAACGGTAAGCCCTGTCTCTTCACGGATCTCACGCACAAGGGTTTCTAAAAAACTCTCTCCCTTTTCCATCCCGCCGCCGGGCATCTTATATTCGCCATCCGTACTGCACTGCATGGCAATCTTTCCATCCCGGAAAATTACACCACGCACATTATATTTTTCATATACTTTTGTTGTGTCGTCATAATTCTTCTCGTCAAAAACAGCAAGCACTTCCATCTGTTTTGTCTCCATATTCTGCAGCTTAAGGCCATATTTTTATCATATATCAAAATGTCTGATATTGTGTGCAAGCATATCCGCCATATTACGCAGATTTTCGGTAGAATCCTTGATATTCTGAAAACTGTCCGTAATCTCTGTGATGGATGAACTTGTCTGCGTGGTTCCTTCCACATTCTGCTGTGCAATCTCTGACAAAGAATCAATGACATCTATGATCTCTGTTCTTGCACTCTCTAATTTCTTTGTACGTGTTTCAATCTGGCGAATTCGTTCAATAGATGCGTCGATCTCACCCATAACACCATTTACCATCTGCTCCGTACTCTCGATATGCATATTCTGTTTTTCAATGATCTCCTGTGTCTTGCCCATTGTCTCAACCACACGCTGGGAGTTTCCGATCAGTGTATTTACGATTTCGCCGATATTGCCACTCGCCGTATCAGACTGTTCTGCAAGCTTCTGTATCTCAGATGCCACAACCGCAAAACCCTTTCCCGCCTCACCTGCACGTGCGGCTTCAATGCTGGCATTTAAAGAAAGAAGATTCGTCTGGGATGCAATTTCAGAAATAAACTGCGATGCCTTCTGAATACTCTGTGCTGAAATATTTGTCTGTTTCGTCTGTTCCGCGATCGTTGCAACAGCTGCCTTTACTTCTTCGCTGATTCGTTTTAGTTCATCGATCGTAACAACAGCCGCATCACTGGACTGTTTCATCTGATCTGCACTTTCATTCAGTTCATCTGCTGCCCTGCCGGTCTCAATGATCAGATTTCCCATATATTTTACATTGTCAGAAGCTTTTTTTGCATCCTCTGCCTGTAAATTTGCCCCGGTTGTAATAGAATCTACCGTTGCCTCCACCTCACGCATTCCATCGTAAGTCTGATGGGATGTATCCTCTAAAGTATTGGATGCTTCCATCAGCATATCGGTACTTTCCTTGATTCCCTTAATGATCTTTTGCAGTTCTTTCTGTAAATGCTGTATCGCTTTGGTCAGATCCCCGACTTCATCTTTCCGCTCTAAGATTTTCCTGTCAAACTCTACATCGAGATGTCCTGCAGACACTTCCTGCACATTTGCAATTCCTTTCTTTAATGCGCGCGTGATCGAAGTTGCACTGATCTCTACAATAATAATACATATCACAAGTACCACTAGCACGATGGCTACGATCGTATTAATGATCTGTATCACACTATGCGAGATTTCCTGCTTTTCTGCTCCGGCAAACACCATTCCAATCGGAGTTGTATTATCACCTTTCTGGTATACCGGAACATAATAGCCATAATATATGATGCCATCCATGGATACATTATCACTGAAATATCCCTCACCACCATTTAATACCTTTTCAACAACCTTGTCACCCGCCGGACTTCCCAGAATCCTGTCACCATTTTTGTCGACTGCAGAAGTCATGATTCTCTGTGATCCATAGAAAAATGTCACCTCCATCCCAGACTCCTGTTTGATGGTATCCACCAGATTCTCTGACTGTGAAATGTTATAACTTCCTTTCCAGATATCACCATTTTCCGTCTGCAAATAGGTACCTGCATTCTGGTCATAAGCTGCCTGCGTCGCGATTGCAGTTCCTTTTAATGAATTTTCCACCTGATCGATAATTGCACCCTTTACGATCGTGGACGCGATCAGAAGGATAATTCCTCCTAACAGAAGCAGCGGTATCAAAGAACAGAATAAAACTTTTTTTCGAATCGTCAATTTCATCATCTCATTCTCCCCCTAGTCCACAATCACAACGTTTTTATAATACCAGTCAATGCCGCCGGTAATCGTTGCATCATCTAAGGTTCCATTCTCTGTTCCAACCGTCTCCCCTGTATTTGTCTCCATCACTCCGTCAAAAACATTATTGCTGCCACTTAAAATTTCTGCAGTCGCTTCATCCACCTTCTCCTGCGTACCCTCTGCCGCAAAAGATGCCAGATTCGTCAGCTGTACCAGCCCCTCTGCCATACCTCCATAATAGTTTGATCCATCCCAGGTTCCATTGATAATACTCTTAACTGCCGAAGTATAGTATGCACTCCAGTTCCAGATAACACTCGTCAGACAGGCATCCGGTGTTTCCTTGCTCATATCTGAGTTATAGCCGATACCATATACACCACGTTCCTGTGCGAGTGTCTGCGGATACGGCGTATCACAATGCTGTGCCATCACATCACAGCCCATATCCAACAGCTGTTCCGATGCTGCTTTTTCCTTATCCGGATCATCCCAGCTGTTTGTGACTGCCACATAGATCTTTGCCTCCGGGTTAACAGCTGCAACGCCGATCGCAAATGCATCAATTCCACCTGTCACCTCCGAATTGGAAGAATCCTGCGCTGCAACATAGCCGACCTTATCCGACTTTGTATTCATGCCAGCCACGATACCGCTTAAATACCTTACCTGGTAAATACGACCAAAATAATTGTTGAAGTTCTTTCCATTTGACATATAACCGGTTCCATGGGAAAAGTAAATATCCGGATATTTCTCAGCCATCTCTGCTGTTGTTTCCATATACCCCCAGCTGGTTGTAAAAATAATATTGCACCCATCCGAAATACATGCTTCGATTGCTTCCTCCGTCGCCTTTGCGTCAGAGTCATCCACGATCTTTCTCTCAATCTGATCATCGCTTAAACCCAGATTTTCCTGCATTCCCACAATTCCCAGATCATGCGTGTAAGAATATCCGCTTCCCTCATCGGATCTGAAATATAAAGCACGCCGACTTTTATATTTTCTTTCGAAATCCCTGCCGTGCCCGATGTGGTATCCGACTGTGCACCGCCTGTACTGTTCCCGGCGGTTTCCGTTGTAATATAGCCATCGTTTGTCGCATAATCATCCGGCGTAGTACCTGTTTTTCCACCACACCCGGCGAGCATTCCCGCCACGGCAAACAGTGCAATTATCTTTCCAGCTGTTTTCCTTTCATCTTTTGTTCTCCTCATCATAAATTTTCACAACATCTTTGTTTCATTATACAAAACCGGAGATCATTTGTAAATAAATATTATTTTTATGACAATAAATCGATACTTATGACCTATTTTTCTGAAAATATTCTTTTTGCACGCAGATAAGACAGATTAAATGTCCGGAGCGTCACAGGCTGGTTCATCCTGTCATTTTCCTGCATATATTCCCACTTCCAGTTATATATTCCATCCCCGTAATAACTCTTGTCCGGATGTTCTTTTAAGTACTCAGCGATCACTGGTGCCGCATCCGTTGATAAACAGGAGAGATAACTGTAATCGCCCGCAGTATTTCCATTTTCGATCTGCGCCAGATCATAGGCGGCAATCCCCGCATCTACATGTGCAAAGGCAAACAGGACATAACTGACGCACACAACCGCCATTCCATACTGAAACAACGGGACCTGCGGTTCCAGATATAACAGATCGTCCCTGCCATCAGAAGCGTGATCACTGCCAGTGCCACAAGTACCACAACACGCAAAAATGTGAGCTGGTATGCCCGGATATACAGGATCATTCTCCACCCGCTCGATGCTGTCATAATGATCGTACATACAGAGATCACCGTCAGAACGGCATCGACCGCCCTGTTCCTCTGAAAGAAATGCTCCATTGTAAGAACCGCCCCCAGATTTAAAATACACACCACAAGGAGCTGGAAAAATCCCTGCCTTGCATATTCGGCATAGGTCACTCCTGCCGGCAGCTCCCCGCCACCGCCAAACAGATATATGATCTGTATACCACAGAATATCACATATAATACCGCCACTAAGACCGAAACCGTAAACATTGCTGTCGTCTCTGTAAGAATTTTTACTTCCCTGTCCTGCCGGTCTTTTCTGTATGCTGTATATCTGACTCCACAGTAAGATGAAATAAAACCAAAACATAACATGAAACAAATCCCTGCCAGGTTTGCCGGTATCCTGATTCCTTCGAAAACTTTTGCAATCATATTTGAAAATACCAGATCCGCCGACATTAACAATCCACCGATCAGAAGAACCACCGGTATCGCTACTGCAATTCCGATCAGGATCTCACGCGCTTTGCCATTTTCTTTTTTCTCCCGCAAACGTGCAAAATCGTTTCCATCGCCAAATGGTCTTGCAATGCTGCCAATTGCTCCAAATACAGCATTTACTCCACCGCACAGGTAATCCCAGAAATTCCATTCGTTTTCATCTGCCATATTTCGTATCAGGAAACACACCGTGAATGCAAATATCCAGCAATAATTCATCCAGATGATCCACTCATTTCCGGTTGTAAATGTACTGACCGCAAGGATCAGCATATACACAGCAAAAATTATTGTTGTTTTAAAAACTTTTCTTTCCTTTACCGTTTTAACGATGTAACAGATATATCCGATCGTTGCCACCACCCACAGAAGTACTGCGGCACCTGTCATATTTTTGTAAATACAGACTGTATAGATCAGTGCGTAAATGAGGCTTGTCGGCGCAAGTTTTTTAAAAATCCCCGCATTTTCTTTCTGCTGCTGTTTTTTTCTTTCCTGCCACTGCGCTTTCTGCTCCTCGTAACTGACTGTAAGATTCTGATCCATTTTCATGCTCCCTTCCTTTTCCAATAAGCTGTCCTGTTCCTGCTTCAGTTTTTCATAAACTGTCATATTCCTGCTTCATTCCGTGCAATATATTAAATTTCATCATCCGATGGAACATATTCTAAAATATCTCCCGGCTGGCAGTCCAACGCCCGGCAGATCTTGTTTAATGTGTCTACTTTGATTGCTTTTGCCTTTCCATTTTTTTAGTATGGAAATATTTGCCATTGTAATACCTACTTTTTCCGAGAGTTCAGTTACACTCATTTTCCGCTTTGCAAGCATTACATCTATATTTATGATAATCGCCATTTGTCTCTCCTTATATCGTAAGTTCATTTTCCTGTTTTATTCGTAGGCCTTCAGTATCAGATGTGATAATGCCGCTGCCAAAACAGATATCATGACCGAAAGCAAAACTGCGGTGATCATAAAAATACTGATTCCGGGCTGCCTGACCGCTAAGATTGCCAGAAAAACAATTCCCGCAAACCACACAACTGCGAGCAGCAATGCGAAGTGACTGATATTTCGAAAACATTTTGCATTTTCTTTTGAGAATGAATTGTCTTTCCGATCTGCACACATACTTTCCAGAACCT
>ENA-OQDM01000217-OQDM01000217.1-human-gut-metagenome-genome-assembly--contig:-NODE-217-length-38349-cov-3.207655_pt1 | contig 38349 bp, 42 predicted proteins | sample MGYA00242772_ERZ504605 | MGnify/ENA primary metagenome ERZ504605 (study PRJEB26092, sample SAMD00036348) | human gut metagenome | host: Homo sapiens | study: EMG produced TPA metagenomics assembly of... | reverse complement strand
GTCAAAAGTAACGCAAAAGCACTTTCGACAGCCGTACCGTCCATCAAAAGTACCCTTGCGCTGCGGGGCTATTCTTTCCTGCGGTCGGTATGTCTGTGCCCGGTTATATCCTTGCACGAATATATTCCAGATCACCACGATACGGTGTGCCCACCAGATACCAGTTCCGCTCAGCATCCATTTCCATTCTTGTCTGCATCCATTTCCCATCCATTAAAACCTGCAGACATTCCCCACAATGCAATCCGGTATCAAGCCATAAGTCCGATAACAAGATGCCGTATCTTCCGTTACTGCTGTTATAACCAAGTCTTCCTTCTCTCATTATCCAGTCTCCATTCCAAATACATTCAAAATTCCTACCAAGGATGACCTGAATCAGGGCGCCCTTCCTGATGTCTTCCAAAAACTTCCGTCTTCACATCTGCAACTTTTCCTTGTCTACCATCTATACAGGAGCGTGCCACGCCCCTGTCATATAGCATTCAAAGAAGGATTACCATCGAAAGTCAGCCTGTATTCCCCGCCTGTCCAGATACTCCTGTCGAGCTTTTTCCCGTTCTTCCTCTGTCGGAGCGGTTTTTGATTTCGTATATAATTCACGTTCCACCATAGTGTTCATTTTCAGCTCCAATCCTTTTTTCACATCTTCGGTACAACTATCATCAAGCAGATGATATCGGAGCAGTTTCATAAATAATTCCTGTGGTATTTGTACATTTTTCATTCATAGCTCCTTTCAAGATAGCAAGATTCCCTATTCTTAAAGAGATGGTAATCTTACCATCTTCCCAATATTATTCAGGTAACATCCAGAACCACTGGTTACCAATCTTCACAAAATCAATTTCCAATTCCTTTTTCGCATTCCACAGTGTTTTCTTTTTAATTCCCCTGCTTTCCGCTTCTTCTGCCACCTTTGTCTGGGCTACAGAACCGGATACCAAAATTTCCTTTAAAAATTCCTTTGCTTCGTGAATTTTCTGCCCCCGGTTGTCTCCGCTTAACAAATCATCTGCACTGATGTCATATTCCCCGATCCATTCAAATCCAGTATCTTTGTCTAAACGGAATGCAATAGATTTTCCTTCCGGTGCAAGGGAACTTTTTACATGACACACCACACGAATTTCTGGTTCATCCTTGATCCTTCCGACAATCAGTACGCTTCTGGCTGCTGCTTGAAAATCAATAGAGCCAAGTCCACGGTATGACGATTTCCCATTACTGTTTTTGTTCATGTGACCGATTAAAATAATCGCACAATGATATTTTTCAGCAAGCACCGCCACACGCTTCATCAAGGGGCGGATTTCATTTGCCCTGTGCATATCTACATCAGTCCCCAGAAAACCCTGTATCGGGTCTAAAACTACAAGGCGTGCTTTTGTCTGTATGATGGCTTCTTCTAATCTGGCATCCATCATAGTCAGCGCCTGATCGTTATCATCAATCACCATCACTCTGGAACAGTCTGCACCTGCGGAAAGAAGTCGGGGCTTAATGGTATCGCCTAATCCATCCTCTGCAGTCTGATAAATTACATTTACCGGCTCCAGAACCATTGTTTTTTCCTCCAAGGCTGATTCATCACTGCCCGATGGTAATACTGCCTCGCCTTTTGTCAGCTTTGCAATAATCTGCAGCACCATTGTGGTCTTGCCCTCACCGGGATCTCCCTGCACGATCGTAACTTTCCCAAAGGGAATAAAGGGATAAAGCAGCCAATCTATTTTTTCTACCTCTACCTGTTCCATATTTATCAGTTTTAAATTCGGTTCATCTCTTCTGTTATCCAAAATTACCTCCATTTTCTGTTGAAAGAAAGTGGAGACTTTGGTAGAATAACCTTAGTATTTGATTTGGATTTTCTACCAATCTCCGCCTTTAGGTGTTTGCCGACACTTAAAGGCTTTTACTTTTCATCTTCCAATATCTCTGTTTTAAAATCACTTGCTTTCCATGTTACTGAACAATCATCACCAGTGATTTCAATTACCTGTTGCATTAATGCCCGGCAATCTGCCAGCACCTCATACAAATCCTCTGTTTCCAGATGTTCCAGACGTTCCCACAACCGCCTTATTTCAAGGCTTAACCGATCACTTTGATATTTACCAACCGCAATCTTTACTTCCTGATGTAGTACAGACTGAATGAAATATTTTCCTTTCGGCAGTCCACTCACTTTAATGCGCGCTTCTAATTCTCTGCGTTCCTCAGGTGTCATTCGAAAACAAACTGTCTGATTGCGTTTTCTATCTTTATCTAATCCACTCATTACAAATCCTCCCTGTATTCACTGTCCAGCCGTTCAGCCAGTTTTGTCTGCTTGTTTGGATAAAGATGTGCGTAGGTATTCAACGTAGTTCCACCTTTTCATGCCCGAGCCGATTCGCAATCTCCAATGGTGAAAATCCCAGTTCAATCAGCATACTTGCATGGGAATGCCGTTACGGTATAATAACGACAAACAGAAAAAGCCTTTATTTTCAAGGGGTTTGAGCGTTTGTCGTCTTTTATTCAATTCCTTTTCCAAGTTGAAAATTGACGAAAACTATAAAGAAAAAAGGAGGCTGTTTTATTAACGACAAAATTTAATAGTGCCAGCGGTCCGGCTTTATGTCTGACCGCTGGTTGCCGTGGGCGTTTCACTTTTATAGGTGGACGCCCTTTTTTCATACTCATTTTCGAGAGAAAGGAGATCCACATGGAATTAAACGAAATGGAAAAAAAGCTGCTCTTTCAAGTGGAGGGCGATTATCAGACAAAGATCCTGAATGAACTTTATATGACCGTGCGGTATTCAAATAATTCCGAACAGCGGGAGGCGGCAGAAGGTCTTATGGCAAAACTTCGTGTTCTGTCAAATGCAGAGTGCATGGACTTGGTAAAAGATATTCAGAAGAATTACCGTCTGCCCTATCCAGCCCGGACGATTGGAGAAAAGATCGCCGAGGCCAGACAACAATCAGGGGCAGAAAAATTGAAGGGGCATGACATCATGGCACTTGAACGCTTTGATCCAGAAGTAAAGCACATGATCGTCTTTGATGTATTGTCTTACGATTCCCCTGTTGGCGACAAAGGCGATAAGATGCGCTTGTTCCTTACAGATGCCGGCTATCAGAAATTTTTAGAGAGCCAGGAACGGGGCGAAGTGAAACTGAAAAACCATGCGAAGGTCTCTGACGGTCATCTCCATTATGACCGCAGGGATCATGCCTTGTAACGGAATAGTCGAAGAAAGGAGGCGGTACAATGGCAGTATTCCGTGTAGAGAAAACAAAGGACTTTACGATAATGAGCAATCACCATCTGCGCAATACGGAGTTGTCCTTAAAGGCAAAGGGGCTTTTATCACTTATGTTGTCGCTGCCGGAAGATTGGGATTATACCACAAAGGGACTCGCCCATATCTGCAAGGATGGTGTGGATTCTATCACTACTGCCCTGAAGGAACTGGAGCGGCATGGTTATCTCACCAGACAGCGCCTCCGCTATGATAACGGGCAGTTGGGAGACATTGAATATACGATCCATGAGCAGCCTGTAAGTACCGAAAACACAGGGCTTTCACCTAAACGGGAAAATCCAAGACAGGTAAAACCAGAACAGGCAAAACCTAAACAGGCGGAACCTGAACAGGAAAATCCGGCACAATTAAATACTAATCCATTAAAAACAAAAAAATCAAAAAAAGATAAATCAATAACTTATCCATCAATCTATCCGGCAGAGCCGGAAGCGGCAAACCGCACGGATGGGATGGATCGGATAGAGCTGATAGAAGCCTATCGTGAAATCATCAAAGAAAATATTGAATATGACTTACTGGTCTTACGGTATGGCAGGGAACGTTTGGATGAAGCCCTTGAACTTATGCTTGAAGTGATTTTGTCGAAACGCCCTTACATTCGCATTGCCGGAGATGATTTTCCGAGGGAGATCGTCAAGAGCCGGTTCCTGAAGATCAATTCCGGCCACTTAGAGTATGTCTTTGACTGTATCGACAAGAACACAACGAAGGTCGGAAACATCAAAGCGTATCTGCTGGCGGCGCTGTATAATGCCCCGGCTACAATGGACAGCTATTACCGTGCCGAGGTCAATCACGACCTGTACGGCTGTTAGGCACCTTTGGGTGTCTTTTTTCATTTCATCACAGGAAGGAGGCAAAGCACAATGAAAAGAAACACTGTGCCGGTACTATGCCCGGCGTAACCAAAGAACAGATTCAGGCAGCGCGGGAAGCTGACTTGTTTACTTACCTGCAATTCCATGAACCCGGCGTGCTGAAACAGGATGGACCTAATTTCCGGCATAAGGAGCATGACAGTCTGGTATATGTGACCGGGAAAAGGTACTGGTACTGGAACAGCCGCGGACGGAGTATCAATGCGCTGGACTACCTGATCCAGATTCGGGGATATGGTCTTGTGGATGCGGTTCATGCTCTGGTAGGTGGCGAAATCCCACAGGAACCGGCTTACCGAAGTACGGCAGAAATACAGGTATCAAAAGAGCCGGAAAAGAAAACATTCGCTCTCCCCTGGGCCAGACGTTGCGCGACCGCTGCGGTCTCCTATTTGCAGAAACGGGGGATCAGCTCAGAAGTCATTCGCCAGTGTTTACAAGCCGGGATTTTTTACGAAGCCCGGTATCATGGAGAACCGGTTTGTGTGTTTGTTGGGAAAGATGATTCCGGGAAAGCGAAGTTTGCCTGTATGCGCAGTATCAGCGGCAATCTCAAAAAGGATGTCTATGGCAGCGACAAAGGATATAACTTTTGTTATCCCCCGCAAAGTCCGGGCAGCCGGCATGTGGCAGTCTTTGAAGCTCCTATTGATGCGCTTTCCCATGCGACACTTCAAGAGCTGGAGGGATGGAAATGGAATGGTTATCGCTTGTCTTTGGGCGGTACTTCCCATGTGGCGCTGACTTCTTTCCTGGAACGCCACCCGGAGATCCGGCGTGTTACCCTTTATATGGACCACGACCTTGCCGGATTTGTCAATGCCCGGAAAATCAAGACCATGCTTCACGAGGATAAACGTTTCCGTCATATCCGGGTAAGTGTCAACCCTCCCCGGATGGGAAAAGATTACAATGAGAAATTGCTGCTGGTTCGGGAACAACTGCAAACCAGCCAGCACCAACGCCGCCCAAAAGAGGCGGCTGTTTCAATTTAGGGAGGATTTCAACATGAATGGATCTCAACATATCTGCTTTACAGACAGCGCCGGAAAAGCGCTGTTTTCCATTCCCGACAATGGTTTACTCTGCCTGTTCTATGGAAACGGGGACAGGCACTTTGCTGTTTGTCATCGTCTGGATGACACCCATGCAGAAATTGACGGGGTAAATTATTCGCTGCCGGATTTTGCCAAAAGGATGAAACACAACCAGATCAGCTTTGCTCCGGCATAAGGCTGGAAAACAAATAACAGGAGGATTTGAAAATGAAAAAAATTGAAAATACCGCTTTGCAGATGATTGCCGAGGCTTCCCGGTGTCCAGACTACGGCCCCGATATGGTTAAATCGCTGATGAAAAAGCTGGACATGAACGAAAAGGGCTTTGCTCTTTTGATGAATGTTGCCCCATCCACAGTGCGTCTTTGGACCAGCGGAGCTGCACAGCCCTGCGGCACAGCAAAACGCCTCATGCAGATTTATGAAACCGGTCCGGAGATTGTCGGCAAGATTGCCGGCGGGCAGCTACCGGCAGATGGGAGGGATTGATTAAATGGCGGAGACAGATAGCCAGCCGTTTGCGGAAAATGAGCAGGTCAAAGAGCTGCTTCACATGAAAGGAGGAATTTGATTGAATCAGGAACCACTACCGCAGATTCATTTGATCCGTGATACAGACTTATCCGTCTTTGCGTATGAGCTCCATATTTTTGCCGGAGATTTTCTTAGGGAATGCGAATTTAATATGCGTTCTCTGGCGACAAATACCGGGGCTGATTCCATTGCCATCATGGGAAAAAATCACATATGGCTTTCCGACGCTTTGTTTGCTTATTGTTCTACGGCGGATCTTTATCAAATGATCTCAACAACGGAGTTTATCGGAGCGAGGGCTTTCCTGTTTCATACGGATCGCAGAGAGGGCGGTCACTTGTACGGAGATGTCCTGATGATGGATTTAGACACGCTGCGGCAGGATATAAAAAAGAAATATCCTCTATCCTTGCGGCGTCAATATCGAACGCAAAGATGGTTCAGCGGCTACGGTCAGCCTGAAAGAATGGACTGAAATGGAGCTTTACGAAAAAGATGCTCTGAAAAGTTGGGGGTTTTCTTATGCCCCGAATCAAGTTACGGAATGGCAGTACCACTATTCCACGATGTTCAGACAGTGGATGGATCAGGCATTTCGTTATATGCCCCAGGATTTAGAAGAACGCCTGAATATGCAATATATGGAGGCAGCCCAGAACCCGGATATGGATAAGTACCGCATACCACAGGGAACGGCAAAGCAGATGCTTCTTTATGACGAAGCCCCTGTGTATCGCCTTCTTCCATCCGGTTCGGAGAAAATTGCGCCCATCGCGGCAATCTCTACGGGCCTGTGGTATGAAAATTACCGGGAGTTTGCCATTGCACCAGAGGATTTAGGCGCTCTGGACAAACTGATCCGCAGGGAAACTGACCGGCTCACAGGAAACCTCCCACAACTTCACAAAAACGAAGAACGTCGCCCTGCCCCGGAGCGATAAGAATTTTACACTGACTGGAGGTGATGAAGATTGGCAGGAGTGCATGAAGATTTCGGTGAAAAGATCGGCGGTGCGAAAAAAGACCTGTGGAAAGACCGCGGGCTGTATGCGGATGATCTGGAAGCCATGAATGAGCGCGAAGCCGAAAAATTTGTGAAAAAGGATAATGTCTGGAAAAAGCCGGACTATGCAGCCATGCTGGAGGAAGGGATTCCTCTTGGCGTGGTCTATTTTATCAAAAAAGCAAGGGACGGCTTAAACGCCTCTCCTCAGTATTACCGCACGGATGACACCCCGGAAAAACGGACTGCGAGGCAAAAGGAGTATATAAAAACAGTCCGGGAATTGCAGACAGTGCTTTCAGATGTCCGTACTGTGGAGGATGCCATGAGAGCCTATGACCGCTTTTTCGTTGACAATGGATATTTAGAAAAGGTACAGGGCTGGGTAAGCGGAATCCATTACCGGGCAACGAAAAAGGGTCAGGACAATCCCGTGATTACAAACAAATTGTCCAATACCATGCTGATCCGCTCGGCTGAATATTTTGAGCGCAACTTTGCTCAGAAAGCAAAAAAGGAACAGTTTTGTGTTTCCAAAGAGCAGAAAATACCGAAAGGTTATGCGATCCACTTCAACGACGGGAAACAGACCTATTCTAAAAATGGGGACTGGAAACCCGGTACCTACTATGTGACAAAAGGCTATTCGATCCTGCGGACCAATTTTGAGACCAAAGAAGCTGCCCTGAAATGGGTGCAGGAACTTGCCAAAGGCAGGAACAAAAACGGAAAGATCCGTTTTGTCCCTCCACAGCTTGCCCATGTCAAACGTACCGGACCGGATTATCGGAATGGCGTGGAGATCACCGGACAGCATTATCTTGATACCTTTGGGTTCCGCGGCGGTGAGTTTGGAAACTGGATGAACCAGAACGACCGGCAGACCTCCCTTAACATGGGATTTGAAGCACTAAAGGATCTGGCGTCAGCCTTAAGATCAGCGATAAAGATATTGCTTATCAGGGAACACTTGCTATCGCTTTTGGTGCAAGAGGCAGTGGCAATGCTGCAGCTCATTATGAACCTTTGCGTACAGTCATCAATCTTACAAAAATGCACGGGGCCGGTTCCCTGGCACATGAATGGTGGCATGGACTTGACGATTATCTTGGTACAAAGATGGGAGCAAAAGGGATGCTGTCAGAACAGCCCCACCTCTATGCGCCGTTCCAAAAACTCATTGACACCATGAAGTATAAACCGGAAACACCGGAACAGGCAGCAAAGCGCACGGAAGCACAAACAGAACGCACCCGGAAAAATGCGGCAAGCTGGCTGGATTCCTCGGTTCTTGCCTCCCTGAAACGGTATGGCAATGAGGAACAGATGGAAACCTACGCAGTCTTGCGGGAAGCATTTTTGTCCGGCGAACCCGGCTCTGTGGAACAGATCAGCGCATTTAAGAAGAATGTTACCGGCCGGGTAATTCCCAAAAGTGAACGGGAACGGCTGGAAATTTTTGAGCGTATGCTTTCCGGGATGCAGGCGCAGGAAGCTCCGCAGATTGGACGGACGGAAACTGATTTTTACCGTAATTCGGTACGCATGGGAAAAGAATGTGAAAAAGACGGCGGTTATTGGGACAGCAATGTGGAAATGACAGCCAGAGCCTTTGCCTGTTATATCAAGGACAAACTGCCCTACACATCGGATTATCTGGCAGGCCATGCCGACTGTGCCCTTACCCTGGTTTCCGGTAAAGACGGAGAAATGGAGGTATTGAAAGCCTTCCCTGTGGGGGAAGAACGCCGTGCAATCAACGCTGTTTTTGACGAGATCATTCAGGATTTGAAACGGGAACAGCTATTGACCCATGCCGATGTAACGCTTCCCCTCTCTGTTTCTGAACTTCGTGAGGCGGCGGACGGGCAGCTATCCATGTTCGGCGTCGGCCGTCCTTCCGTGATGGATCAGCTTGCGGCAAACAGGCCGGCAGATAAAAAATCACCGGCACAGACGTTTTCCAGAAAAAACCACGAGCCGGAAATATAGCAGGAGGTGAACAGCATTTTGGAAGAAAATAAAGATTATCGTGCCTACCGGTATGGCGACCACTTGACGCCGGGATCGGAGCTTAAAATTGAGCACAGCGTAGTTTGTGAAAATGTGGATATTTCTACACTGATCACAATGGGAACCGATAGCCTGGAAGCCATGCGCCAGGGAAGTATCGACGGGGAGCAGAAAGCCTATGAAATCGTGGTGGCTGCCGCAAAACAGTGGGAACAGCAGGCAGCGGCAACACAGACGATCAACCGGGCTTTGGAATATCTTCGTACACCTGAGATTGAACATACCGGCAATCAGTGGAAAGACACCGATAACTGGAGGGCGGATCAGAAAATCAGCAACCGGGTCTATCAGATGACCTGCAGTATTTGGGAAGATACGAAATATGACAGGGAAACAAAACAGAGTATTCCGGTTGCCTGGTATGTGACATGGGAAGTCCGTATTCATTCCCCGAAGCAGGGATATGGAGAAAAGATTGCCGGACAAAACCAGAAACGATATACAGATAAGAATGCAGCCATAAAATACCTGGACGGGCGGAAGAAAGCCTATTCCCATTTATTCACGGAAATTTCCCCGCCAATTCCGAAAGAATATGAGCGTCATTTTATGGTTCATGGCACTCTCTTACCTGGTTATACGGTTGAAGGACTGGAACAGACCAAAACGGAACATGCCGCCGCCGAGGTTTCGGAGGGCGGTATTTTTACGCCCCAAAACCAGGAGAAGCCTTCCGTCCTGGGGAAGCTCTCTGTGGCAAAAACCCAGGAAAAAACGCCAGCCGCTCCCGGTATGGCAATGAAAAAGAAGGAGGATATACAGTTATGAAAGTGTTAATGGTAGAGCCGGGCAAGTCCCCTTATGCTGCGGAGATTGAAAGCGGTCTGAAATCTTTGCAGGCGGCAGTGGGTGGAGACATTCAGGCGGTCTATCCGTATGAGGACCCGGTGGCTCTGATCTGCAATGATGAAGGCAAGCTGATGGGACTGCCTCTGAACCGGGCTCTCTTTGATGATGACGGCCACGTTTATGATATTGTGTCCGGGAATTTTCTGATCGTTGGTCTTGGCGAGGAAGATTTTACAGACCTTTCCCCGGACTTGATGGAGAAATACGGGGAGCAGTTCAAGTACCCTGAAAAATTTGCAAGGATTGCCGGCGAGATCATTGCAGTCAAGCAGCCTGCAACCAATGAACACCGGGAAAAACCGAGGATGCACCATTCCGGCCCGGATTTGTAGAAAGAAAGGAGCCAATTATGTTAATGGCAGTAAATGAACCTTATGCCCTTATGGTGCAGCCGGACGATATTCTGATCTCTCCCCGTGAGGTAGATGAACATTTTGGGACGATGGTATGCTTCCATCCCCGCTATGCGCTGGGCGACCATCACAACTATATGGACAAAGACGACTTCCTGCGGGAAATGTATTTAGATACCGTAGGACATGATGAAGCCGGCATGAAACGCTATGAACGGATGGTAAACATTGTAAGCAGCCGTTTCCGGCATGGACCAAAGACAGAGGAACGGGCGATCGATGAAGCAATGCAGAAAGTAATTTCGGAAAAGTATCTGATGCTCCCCCTCTATCTCTACGACCACTCAGGTCTTGCCATGAGTACAGAAAGTTTCTCAGGCAGGGCCCCTCATGCAGAATGGGACAGCGGACAGGTCGGCTGGATCTATGTTTCCAAAGAAGATGCCCTAAAGGAATTTGACGCTGACAAGATGACCGGCGCCATCCGGCAGAAAGCGGACGCACTGATGCGCAGTGAAGTCGCCGCTTACGATTCCTATCTGCATGGCGAATGTTATGGGTTTGAGCTTTATAAAAACGGGGAGCTGTCGGATAGCTGCTGGGGCTTTATGGGTAACTTTTCCGATGTGTTGAAAGATATGGCGGAATACCTCCCGGATGAGTGCAAAGGGATGGTCGATCATCTGGAGGAACAGGAACGCCCGGCTACGATCATCAAGACGCTTTTGAAACATGCTAAAATTCAGGTCGATCAGGCAGCAAAAGCCTTTGAACACGCTTCCCGACAGCAGGTTCTTGGGGAAAGCCGGTAAAAAGTTATTTCCATATTATAAATACCGATTTTATCAGAAAGGAGGATGCTCTTGCAGGAAGATCTCGAACAACGAACGGTTTCTGTTTCTATACAGGCAGCAAAACTGTCAGGGCGGGTACTGCGTGCGGCTATTGCTGCGGTACTCCAAAAGATGGAACAGGAACGCACAATGCCAAAAGTCGGGCGCAACAGCATGAAGCGGCTGACTTATAAAGACCCCGGAGCCAATACCATTGAAGTTTCAGGCGAATCCGCTCTTTTGAACGGTATGCCAGGAAACATCAGGTACGCTACCATATAGAAAAGGAACTTGGGACCGATCCCCCAAAATGGACGGTATATTTCAAGGCAAACCAGGCGGATGCACTGACGGCAGCTTTTAAGGAATATACGAAGAAAGACCTTACACGCAGCACCAGACCGTCGCTGCTTACACAGCTTCATAAGTTCAAAGAACTGGCGCAGTCGCTTGGCCGTGACCGTGTAAAGAACAAAGAACACGGAGGACCGGAACGATGAAGATTGATGCAGAAACACTGAAAAAACAGGTCATTCTCCATCTGCCTTATATTCTGTTCCTTCTGGTATTTGCCAAGCTGGGCGAGGCGGTGCGTCTGGCTCCCGGAGCAGACGCTTCCCAAAAGCTGTTAGGACTGTCCGAAGGCTTTGCCCTTGCGTTTCAGAGTATGTGGCCGGGAGCGGCAATGGACTGGCTGATTGGTTTATGCGGTGCAGCCATTATGCGGCTGGCAGTCTATCTTAGAGGGAAAGACGCTAAGAAATACCGCAAAAATGTGGAATATGGTTCTGCAAGATGGGGAAATAAAGCCGATATTGCCCCATTTATGGACCCAAAGCCGGAAAACAATATCATTCTTACCCAAAGTGAAGGACTGATGTTAAACGGACGGCCCAAAAATCCGGCCAATGCAAGAAATAAAAATGTACTGGTAGTCGGAGGATCAGGTTCGGGAAAAACGCGCTTTTTCATCAAGCCCAATCTGATGCAAATGCACAGTTCCTACGTCGTCACCGATCCGAAAGGTACAGTCCTTGTGGAATGCGGAAAGATGTTGCAGCGAGGCACACCAAAGCTGGACAAGGACGGAAAGCCTATGCGTAATGAAAAAGGAAAGATCATCTATGAGCCCTATAAAATACGGGTATTCAATACGATCAATTTTCAGAAAAGTATGCACTTTAACCCATTCGCCTACATTCATTCCGAGAAAGATATTCTGAAGATCGTCACTACCCTGATCGCCAATACCAAAGGCGAAGGAAAAGCCGGAGACGATTTCTGGGTCAAAGCAGAAACCTTGCTTTATACGGCACTGATCGGATATATCTACTATGAAGCTCCGGTAAACGAACAGAATTTTGCCACACTGGTAGAAATGCTGAACGCAATGGAGGTCCGTGAGGATGACGAGTCATTCAAAAATGCCGTTGACCTTCTCTTTGACGCTCTGGAACAGAAAGACCCGGATCATTTTGCCCTGCGTCAATATAAAAAATATAAGCTCGCTGCCGGAAAAACAGCGAAGTCGATCCTTATTTCCTGTGCTTCCAGACTGGCTCCTTTTGACATTAAAGAAGTCAGGGAAATTACCATGTATGACGAGCTGGATCTGGATATGCTGGGGGATGAACGGACCGCTCTTTTCCTTATTATGAGTGATACGGACGGAACCTTTGCATTTTTGATCAGTCTGATCTATTCCATTTTGTTTAACCGCTTATGCGAGCGGGCGGATGATGTATATGGGGGCAGGCTTCCCATCCATGTGCGCTGCCTGATCGACGAGGCGGCAAATATCGGGCAGATCCCGAACCTGGAGCGTCTTATGGCGACCATCCGAAGCCGTGAGATCTCTGCCTGCTTGGTGCTGCAGGCGCAAAGCCAGCTCAAAGCCCTGTATAAAGACAACATGGACACCATCATCGGTAACTGTGACGCCTCTCTTTTCTTAGGAGGCAAAGAAGAAACTACCTTAAAAAGCTGGAACTCCCTATTAGGGAAAGAGACTATTGATCTGTATAACACCAGTGTCACAAAGGGAAATCAGGAATCCCACGGACAAAATTTTCAAAAGCTGGGAAAGGACCTGATGTCGGTGGATGAACTGGCAGTTATGGACGGGGGCAAATGTCTGCTGCAGATCAGGGGTGTGCGGCCGTTCCTCTCCCGGAAATACGATATAACCAAACACCCAAATTACAAACTGCTTTCCGATTTTAATGAGAAGAACGCTTTTAATATCGAAAAGTTTCTTTCTACCCGGATGCCGATGCGTCCCGGTGAACGATACCGTAATTATGAAGTCACAGCCGAAGATCTGGCTTCCCAGACTTTATAGAGTTGTTCCTGCCTGTCAAAGCATGACGCCCTGGCAGGCTTTGTTTTTGTCACGATGAAAGGAGGATATTTTGAGGATTCGTGATTCTCCCTGAAAAGTAAATAACCGCAGGATTTTTCCTGCCCCATGCCGCCGTGCTGTTTGAAACAGATTTTTTTCTAAAAACAGTGCGGCGGCTTTTTTTGTTTCCGGCCTGATACGGCCATATCACAAATTAAAATTTCTGAAATTAAAGGAGGAACTATATGGCATTTTTTGCAAGCGCGATTGATACTTTGAAGATCCTTGTGATCGCCCTGGGCGCAGGTCTGGGCGCATGGGGTGTTGTAAACCTTCTCGAAGGTTACGGAAATGATAACCCAGGTGCAAAATCCCAGGGGATCAAGCAGCTTATGGCAGGCGGAGGTATCGCTCTGGTTGGTGCAACGCTGATCCCGCTGCTTTCCGGCCTGTTCGGTTAAGGGCTGACTTATGGGCAGTCTGTTTGAATGGATAACAGACTGGATTAAAGAGGGCCTGATCGATGCGATCACCGGACAGTACACCAGTATTTTCAACTCCGTCAACAATCAGGTTGCGGATGTGGCAAATCAGGTAGGACAGACCCCGCAGGGCTGGAATGGCGGCGTGTTTTCCATGATTCAGAATCTTTCAGAAACCGTCGTCATTCCCATTGCGGGCATGATCCTGACCTTTGTTCTGGTGTATGAACTGATCCAGATGATTCTCGAAAAGAACAACATGCACGAATTCGATACATTCAACATCTTCAAGTGGATTTTCAAGACTTTTGTTGCCACTTACCTGCTCACCAACTGTTTTACGATTGTGATGGCGGTCTTTGATGTGGCCCAAAATGTGGTGTCGCAAAGTGCCGGTGTCATAAACGGGAACCTGGATGTGCAGGCGGCGTTGTCTGATCTGAAAACCCAGCTTGAAGCAATGGGAATGTGGGAACTGATTGGACTGTGGCTGGAAACCAACATCATCAATCTGTGTATGTGGGTACTGTCCATCGTGATCTTTGTCATTGTATATGGCCGTATGATCGAGATTTATTTAACCGTGAGCCTTGCACCGATCCCGTTTTCCACAATGGCAAACCGGGAATGGGGACAAATGGGAACCGGGTATCTGCGTTCCCTTTTTGCCCTGGGCTTTCAGGGGTTTTTGATCCTGATCTGTGTTGCCATTTATGCAGTGCTGGTCCAGTCTATCCCATCGTCCGGCGACGTGCACGGCGCGATCTGGGGAACGGCGGGTTATACGGTACTGCTGGCTTTTGCCCTGTTTAAGACAGGTTCGTTATCCAAATCCATATTTAATGCAAGATAGCATGAACAAAACCAATTCTAAAAAGGAGGATTTTATATATGAGTAAAACCAATACAGAAAAAATGGCGCCGGAGACACAGACGCCGGAAATGGCAAACGGCATGAAGCTGGATGTCCGCGTGCGTCCGATCGCCCCAATGGGAAACCTGCTGGCGTTTGCCAATGTTACGATTGGCGGATGCTTTAAGATTGACGGCTTCCGTATCTGTTCCAGTGAAAAGGGGCTGTATGTCAATATGCCCGCAACCCAGGATAAGGGAGGCAACTGGAAAGATGTCTGCTGGCCGGTTACGGCAGAGTTCCGCAAGCAGCTCAACGATGCCTTAATCGATGGGTACGGGCAGGCTATTGAAAATTTGCAGGCAACTCTTGAAGCGACAAAGGGAGCAGCGGAAAAGCCTTCCCTGACCGGTGCATTGAAAGAAAATGCCGGTAAGGTCAAAGAACAGTCGGCCAAACCGGCCACATCTAAGAATGAGCAGCTCGCTAATGCCGGAAACGAAACAGTACGGCATTATCTATGCCGATCCGCCCTGGCATTATGACAGGAAACATGGAAGCGGCGTTGCGGAAAACCATTACCCCACAATGAGCATTGAAGAAATCTGTGCCCTGCCGGTATCGGAACTTGCCGCAAAAGACAGTGCCCTTTTTCTGTGGGCGACCTTCCCGCAGCTCAATGAAGCCTTCCGGGTGATCGATGCCTGGGGATTCAAATATAAAACGCTGGCTTTTCTATGGCTCAAACAGAACCGGAAAGCGGATAGCTGGTTTTATGGCATGGGCTTTTGGACCCGCTCAAACGCGGAGGTCTGCCTGCTGGCAACCAGAGGCCGTCCGAAACGCCAATGTGCGGGAATCCATCAGTTTGTGATCTCCCATATTGAGCAGCACAGCAAGAAACCGGACGAGGTGCGGGATAAGATCGTAAAACTCATGGGCGATCAGCCCAGAGTGGAACTGTTTGCAAGACAAAAGACACCCGGCTGGGATGTATGGGGCAATGAAGTGAACTGTACGCTGACTATGCCGGAGCGAAAGGGGTGATTTTGATAGAACAAGATGCAAAGCGGCTGCTTATGGAACGGCTGGACGAGTGTTTGAAGGTTCATGCGGATATGCTGGATGCACAGAACATCGGCAGTATTTACGAGTTACAGGGACTTTCGGAACTCCACTATTATCTGAAGGTTGAGCATGTATTTACTCCGGCGGAAGTAGAGGCGCTTCTTTCTTTTCAGGACCCGTTGGATGTAGCCCGATGGTGTTGGGAAGAAAATAACCATGAACACAGTTTCCCGATCTGCGATCTTCTCAAAGAAATTGATGCAGCGCAAAAATTTGAACATTTCACAAGCGAACCTTCCGCACAGGACAAATATACGCTCCTGATGAAACGGCTGGGACAGAATTACTTTGCTTACAGGGAAAGCCTTATGTCAAGAGATAAGGAATCCTTAATTGAAAAAGCTGCTGAAATTACAGCCATGCAGGAGGCGTATTCCTATCTGACAACAAAGTTTGAGTTCAGGGATGAAATGCTGGATGATGTGCTGGCGCTTGAGAATCCTTTGAAATACTTTGCAGACCGTTGGCTTATGCCGGTTTCAGATGTGCTCGACGTGGATATGGATATTCGGGAAAATATTGCCGGAATCCGAGACAGCCAGGAATACCTGTGTCAGAGAGAGCCGGCTGTTTCTGTCCTGGCACGGCTGCAAAATGCGGCTCAGGAAGTGCGGGAATGTCCGGCTGTGGAGAAACCGGTACGCGATTTCGGTGCACGGTAATGGGCCGGAAATTATATTACGATGGGAGGTGTATAGATGCCTTATGTACCTGTACCAAAGGATTTAACCAAAGTTAAGACTAAGCTGGCCTTCAATCTGACGAAGCGCCAGCTTATTTGTTTCAGCCTTGCCGGACTTGTCGGCCTTCCGGTGTATTTCTTTACCCGCGGGGCGATCGGCAATTCGGCGGCTGTACTTTTGATGATCGGGCTGATGATGCCCTTTTTCTTCTTCGCCATGTATGAGCGTGACGGGCAGCCGGCAGAAAAGATCTTGAAGAACCGGCTCCGTTATAAGCTCTGGCCGAAGGACCGTCCATACAGGACGGATAACCTGTATAAATCTATGTCAAAGAAGGAGGTTACAAAGATTGCCAAAAAACAAGCAGCAGGAAGCTCAGGAAAAGCGTCTGCAAAAAAACATCAGGCAGGCCAAAAAGACCGGAGCCGATGCAAAGCAGGGCAAAACTAAGTCTGCCCGTTCCAAGCCGTCTAAAAAAGGCGGCTTTTTTGCCGGGCTGAAAGCAGATGCCCCGCAGACGGTCCAGCAGAGCATTCCCTACCGTGAAATGTACCGGGATGGGATCTGCCGGCTGACCGATACCCTTTACACCAAAACGGTGCAGTTTTTTGATATTAACTATCAGCTTGCACAGGCAGATGATAAAGCACAGATCTTCGAGGGTTACTGCGATTTCTTAAATTACTTCGACGCCTCGATCCATGTGCAGCTTACCTTTATCAACCAGCGAGCCAATATGCAGGATTTTACCAGAAGCATTGACATCCCTCCCCGCGGCGACGAGTATGACGGAATCCGCAGGGAATACGGGGATATGTTAAAGAACCAGTTGCAGAAAGGAAATAACGGTCTCACCAAACGTAAATACATTACCTTTGGGATCGAGGCAGATGACCTGCGTACTGCGAAAATGCGTCTGGAACGCATTGAAACGGATGTGCTGGCAAATTTCAAGACCCTTGGAGTCCAGGCAAGATCCTTAAACGGACTGGAACGTCTGGAGCTTCTTCACAGCCAACTTCACCCGGACGGTCAGGAAAAGTTTCATTTCCAGTGGTCGGATCTGCCTAAGACCGGTCTTTCTACCAAAGACTTCATTTCCCCATCCGGGCTGTCTTTTTCAAAGGATGGAAAGACATTCCGGGTAGGCGACCATTCCGGTGCTGTCTCCTTTTTGCAGATTTTGGCGCCGGAGCTTACCGACCGGCTTTTAGCGGATCTTCTTGACTTAAACGACGCCGTGACCGTCAACCTGCATATCCAGTCTATCGACCAGGCGCAGGCGATCCGAAACATCAAGCGTAAAATGTCGGACCTGCAGAAAATGACCATTGAGGAACAAAAGAAAGCGGTCCGATCTGGGTATGACATGGACATCATTCCCACCGACCTTGCCACCTATGGAGAAGAAGCCAAAAATCTTTTGCAGGATTTACAGAGCCGCAATGAGCGCATGTTCCTTGTGACGGTACTGGTGGAAAATATCGCTGCCAAACGTCAGAAGCTGTTCAATGATATTTTTGCCGCTTCGGGTGTGGCACAGAAATACAACTGTGCCTTAAACGGCTGGATTACCAGCAGGAACAGGGGCTTATGTCCTCGCTTGCTCTTGGTACGAACCAGATTGAGATTGAGCGCGGGCTTACGACCAGCAGCACAGCGATCTTTGTACCGTTTACCACCTGTGAACTGTTCCAGGAGGGCGAGGCATTGTATTACGGCCTGAACGCCCTTTCCAATAACTTGATCATGGCGAACAGAAAAACGCTGAAAAACCCCAATGGGCTGTTTCTCGGTACCCCAGGAAGCGGTAAATCTTTCTCTGCCAAGCGTGAGATCGTCAATGTGTTCCTTCTGACGGAGGACGACATCATTATCGCTGACCCGGAAAATGAGTATGGGCCGCTGGTACAGCAGTTCGGTTCCCAGGGGCAGGTCATTGATATTTCCCCTACTTCCACGAACTACATCAACCCGATGGACATCAATCTGGACTATTCCGATGATGAAAACCCGATCACTTTGAAAAGTGATTTTATCCTGTCGCTGTGTGACCTTATCATCGGCGGCAAAGAAGGGCTTTCCCCTATTGAAAGGACGATCATCGACCGTTGTACCAGACTGGTGTACCGGGAATACCTGCAGGACCCGTGCCCGGAAAATATGCCGATCTTAGGTGATCTTTACGAGCTGCTTTTGAAACAGTCTGAACCGGAGGCACAGAATATCGCAACGGCGCTGGAAATCTATGTCAATGGTTCCCTTAACGTGTTCAACCACCGTTCCAATATCCAGATGGATAAACACCGGGTACTGTGTTTCCAGCTTAAGTCACTGGGAAAAGCCTTAAAGGAAATCGGGCTTTTGATCATGCAGGATGCGGTGTGGAACCGTGTCACGGCCAATCGCTCCAAACATAAAACAACCTGGTTCTATATCGACGAATTCCATCTTCTTTTGAAAGGGCAGACAGGAAGTTTCAGCGTGGAGATCTGGAAACGCTTCCGTAAATGGGGCGGAATTCCATCAGGTTTAACGCAGAATGTCAAGGACCTTCTGGCTTCCCGTGAGATCGAAAATATTTTTGAGAACTCGGACTTTATCTATATGCTCAACCAGGCCCAGGGAGACCGTCAGATTTTGGCAAAGCAGTTGGGAATCTCCCCGCACCAGCTTTCGTATGTGACCCATTCCGGTCCCGGCGAGGGGCTTTTGTTCTTTGGAAATGTGATCATCCCTTTTGTGGACCACTTCCCGAAGGACACACTCTTGTACAGCGTGCTTACCACAAGACCGGATGAAGTAGCGGGGACCAAAGCGTGAGACAAAAATTAAAATGGATCGGAGGTGAGAACAATGGCACACGACAGGGAATTTCAAAGGAAGCGCAAGATACCCGGATGCCGGTGCGTGATTCCCACGGGGAGGATCAACCGGCAGCCAGGCAGACCGAACAGGATTTTGACCTGCGCAGGGCACGGGACACCCCTTCTTCTGTCAACGGCAAGACACACAGGCAGGACATCCCTGTACAGACGGAATTTTCCCATCTGTCACCGGAAACACCGGCGTCCTTGCTGGAACAGGGCGAAGCGTATGCAACCGCTTTGGATGGTTTTTCGGAACACTTTGAGACACCGGATGCTACCAGGACAGCGCCCCCGATACAGGACAACGTGCGAAGCAATTTCCGGCAGGAGGCTTCCAGGCGTTCTTTTGTAACAGAGGATGTGACAGACCATGATACCGGAAAATATGCTCCTTCTTCCGAAGGCTCAGCCCCACCGAACGGCACAGACAGATCCGGTCAGGAACACCGTTACCGAACACACCAGCATGGGAACAAATATCAGCAGCGTTTTCAGGAAGCGGCACAGGCGGAGGAACAGGCAGCGCAGAAGGAAAAGGGTATGGATAGCGAACCGCCGAAAACATCCAAGCTGGAATTTACTGCGGATGAACTACCGCCGGAGACAAAGGATAAAAAGCTCACCCATGCAAGACGGAAGGCGGAACGGACTGCACAAAAAGCAGAGCAGGCGCAAAATCGTCTACCTGCCCGGAAGAAACTGCGCATGGAGACGGTTTCCGACCCGGAGACCGGAAAAGCCAAAAAACACTTAAAATTTGAAAAGGAGGTCAAATCCCAAAAGGTCCATGTAAAAGGACCTGTACCCCTGCGTCCGGTCAAGGCGGGCGCCAATACTGCCATTGGTTACGCTCATAAAAAGATTTATGAGGCAGAGGATGAAAATGTGGGCATCAAGGCAGCCCACCGCTCTGAACTTGTGGGCGAGGCAGGGCTTCGCACGGCATATCACCGGCATAAAACTGCCCCCTACCGAAAGGCAGCGAAATTACAGCAAAAATCAGCAAAAGCAAACGCAAGACTTGCTTACCGGCAGGCTCTTAGCGACCACCCGGAGCTGAAGAAACATGCGATTGCCCGGATATGGCAGAAACAAAAACTGAAAAGGCAGTATGCCAAGGCTGCCCGTGAAGCCGGGAAACAGGCAAAAAATGCCGCAGTCGCAACAGAGAGGGTCAGCGTCGGTATTGTCCATGCGGTCAAACGGCACCCTGTAATCTGCCTTGTCCTCCTGCTTCTCCTTTTGGTAATTTTCCTGATCACATCCCTGTTTTCCACGTTCTCCAATATCGGGACCGGCGGTTTGGGAAGTCTGGCTGCTTCTACCTATCTTGCAGATGATCAGGACATCAACCAGGCGGAGCTTACCTATACCGAATGGGAAACGGATCTGCAAATGGAAATAGACCGGGTGGAATCAGACCGCCCCGGCTATGACGAATACCGGTATAACCTGGGCGCAATCGAGCATGACCCGTATGTGCTGATGGGGTATCTGACTTCTGCTTATCAGGGATTTACTTACGATGAAGTGGAAAGCGTGCTGCGGCAGCTTTTCCAGGAACAATATACCCTGTCCTTTTCAGAAGAAACCGAGATCCGTTACCGCACCGAAACTTCCGTTGATCCGGAAACCGGGGAAGAAACCCAGGAGGAAGTGCCTTATGAATGGCGCATCTTAAATGTCAAGCTCACAGTCACACCTCTAGAAAACCTGGTCGTTTCCCGGATGAACGCAGACCAGAAAGAGATCTGCGAGATCCTGCTGCAGACAAAAGGAAACCGCCAGTATGTCAAAAATGTCTTTGGCACCAACTGGCTCCCTTATGTGACCAGTTATTACGGCTACCTGGTACATCCCATCAGTGGGGAAAAGAACTATCACACCGGTGTGGACATCGGGATGCCGGAGGGCACAGAGATCCTTGCCGGGCATGACGGAACGGTCACCCTTGCGGGAAATGCCGGCGGTTATGGCTTGTGTGTCGCTATTGAAGGCGAGGCATACGAAGGACATACCCTGACGACCAAATACGGGCACTGTTCCCAGATCCTTGTTTCTGCCGGGCAGGAGGTCAAAGCCGGGGATGTGATCGCAAAGGTCGGGAATACCGGAAATTCTACCGGGGCCCACCTGCACTTAGAAGTCCTGGTTGACGGCCAGTATTTGAATCCCCTGTATTTTGCCGATACCGGCGATACCAGCGAACGGCACCTGCCGGAAGTTGGTTCAGGCGGCACAGGAAACTACTTCGATTATGACATTCCACCGGAAGCCCTTGCGGATGAACAGTTTGCCGCAATGATGGCCGAGGCGGAAAAATATCTTGGCTATCCGTATGTATGGGGAGGCGCAAGCCCTTCCACTTCCTTTGACTGTTCCGGCTATGTGTCCTGGGTGATCAACAACTGCGGCGTTGGCTGGAATTTCGGAAGGCTGACCGCGGATGGTCTTTTAGGTGTATGTACGCCGGTATCAAGTGCGGATGCAAAACCGGGCGACCTGATCTTCTTCCAGGGGACCTACAACACCAGCGGCGCAAGCATGTAGGGATCTATGTGGGAAATGGAATGATGATCCACTGTGGAGACCCGATTTCTTATGCAAACATCAATACAAGCTACTGGCAGCAGCATTTTTATACATTTGGGCGTCTGCCTTAACAGATTGGAGGTAATAAATTGAATCCTAAAATTGAAAAACTGGAAAAGGAAATTGAAAAGACCAAAACAAAGATTGCGGAAATGCAGGCAAAGCTCCATAAGCTGGAGGAACAGAAAACAGAGCTGGAAAATACCGATTATGTAGCGGTGGCGCGCAGTTTCAAACTGACGCCCCAGCAGCTTGCGGATTTTTTGAAATCACAGCAGGCAGCCCCTTCGGAAACTGTTTTACCGCAGGAGAAGGAGGATGTGCATGAGGCTTAAAAAACTTTCCCTGCTGCTGGCGCTTACGCTTCTTGTAAGTGTCAGCGCATTACCTGTAACGGCTCATGCCGGCGGTTCCAAAGACACCACACCGCCAACGCTGACTGCTTCCATGGAGGGCGATGCCCTGAAAATAGAAAGCAGTGACGATCTATCCGGCGTGGAGGCGGTCTTTGTTGATGAAAACCGTATCAACTCCCTCACCGACGGGAAAGCGTCGGTCGCACTGAAAGATTATGCCGGAACAGAAAAACAGGTAAGCATATACGCAAAAGATTATGCCGGCAACCGTTCTGATGTGGTAAAGCTGGATAATCCGTATTACAAAGAACCGGCTCCTGAAAAGAAACCTGCTACGACAGCACCCCAGAGTCCGTCCGGTACACAGACAAAACCGCCTAAGGAAGAAAAACCTTCCGGCTCAAACGCTGCAACCCCTTCCGGCGGCGGAAATTCTTCCGGTTCAGATAACAGTACCGGACAGCAGGAAAATACTTCTGCGATCCCGGAAGGTGCATTTACCCCGGAAGGCACCGGAACGGTACAGGACAACATCAGCGGTACGGATGGGGAAAAACAGTTTTACACCATCACTACGGACGCGGGCAATGTCTTTTATCTGGTGATCGACGGGAAACGGGAAGATAACAATGTCTACTTCTTAAACGGCGTCACAGAGTCCGACCTGATGGCACTTGCAGAAAAGAACAATGGCAGCATGAGCATGATCCCCCAGGAAGAAAGCTGTAACTGCACAGAAAAATGTGAGGCAGGAAAGGTTAATACCGGCTGTCCGGTCTGCAAAAATGACTTAAATGGCTGCAAAGGAAAAGAAAAGCCGGCGGAAACTGAAAAACCGGCAGAACCGGAAAAGCCGAAGAAAGAAACCGGCAGCGTCGGCACGATCCTGTTTATCCTTGCTGCCTTACTTGCGGTCGGCGGGATCGGTTACTATGTAAAAATCGTGCGTCCGAAACAGCAGGCCGAGGACGATGCGGAATTTGAGGATGACGGTTATGGCGAAGGCTTTGACCCGGATGAGGCATACGGGGAACCGGAATATCTTTCCGAGGATGATTTTGACGACAAGGACAGCAAATAAGGCTGTCCTTTTAGATTTTATGAAAGTGAGGATTTTTTCATGGAACATATCATAACCAGACGCCGCGGCTTTCGCAAGCTGTTGGCGTTTTTGCTTTGTATGGCAAGCATTTTGGGGCTTCTTCCGGCTCAGGCTTTTGCCATGTCTGTCGGACAGACGGCAAGCTCCTGGCTGGGCGACCAGTATGTGGGCTCTGATGGGAACCACTACCGTGCCCCGGCGCCTTACACTTATCTTGCCTACCATGCAGACGGAACCATCGATGTACACACCAGTTCCGGGGGCAATGCTTACCGGCACTATATGCTGACGGATTCTGACGGGATCAGCCACCAGGTTTACTGTGTGGAGAGCGGGATTCCTTACCATACTTCGGAAAATACCTATGTTTCGGAAAGCGGGACCAACAGCCAATACCTGAACCTGCTTCCTGCCGAGGCAAGGAGGGGGATCACCCTGACTGCGATCTATGGCTGGAAACCCGGTGCGGCGCTCCCTGTTTCCGGAATCAACGAGGATGACTATAAGATGGCAACCCAGATCATCCTTTGGGAATACCAGCAGCAACTTAGAAGCGATCCGTACAGCCGCCACGGAAACGGCCACGCAGACGCCGACCAGTATTTCAGCGTGATCGCCGGACGACCGGCAGAAAAAGCCTATGACTGGATTCTTGCACAGGTCGCTTCCCATTCCACAGTACCTTCCTTTACTTCTTCTAAGAAAAGCGAAGCACCGGAACTGGAACTGAAATGGGATGTAGAAAAAAAGGTCTATACCCTGACGGTCACAGATACCAATAACTTGAAGATCGATCTGGAGGCTTTGAAAGGCAGCGGCGTTTCTGTGACAAGAAACGGAAATGAATACACCTTTACCAGCAGGCAGATGATGATGGACCCGGTGCTGTTTGAATTCCGAAAGAATATCCCGGTGGCAAACGACATGCTGATCTGGGGCAGACCCGGCTACCAGACCATGATGACCGGCGCCAGCGATCCGGTTTCCTTCTTTGTAAAATTCAAAACGGAAACTTACGGTACCGCAAAACTTGTCAAGACCAGTGAGGACGGCATTGTTTCCGGTATCACCTTCCATATCTCCGGTACGGACATTTTGGGAAATGAAGTCAATGAGGAAGTTACGACCGGAGAAAACGGCCAGATTGAAAAGAAGCTCCTGCCGGGAACCTATCTGGTAAAAGAACTTCCGGTGGACCGCTATGTGACCCCTTCCGCACAGTACGTGACCATTGAAAGCGGGCAGACTTCTTCGGTACATTTCAGCAATATTCTGAAGAAATTTCGCGTCCATGTGGTAAAGAGTGATGCTGACACCGGAAATGCTCAGGGGGATGCCACGCTTGCAGGGGCGGCCTATGGGATCTTCCGTGATGGCGAACTGATCGACACTTATACTACCGGACCGGATGGCAGCTTTATGACCCGCTATTATGTATGCGGGGATGGCTGGACGATCCGGGAAATCGAACCGAGCACCGGGTATCTTCTGAATGAAACCATTTATGAAGTGGGTGCATCCCCTTCCCTGTATGAAGTGGAACTCAATACCACAGAAAATCAGGTGACGGAAACGGTTATTTACGGAAATATCCAGCTTGTCAAGCACACCGATGACCTGGACCCGGATGTGCCTGAGGGCGAAAATACCGACGATCCCAATGCTGGTATCATCGAACGCCCGGAAGCAGGCGCAGTCTTTGAAGTTTACTTAAAGGCAGCCGGGAGCTATGACGCGGCAAAGGAAAGTGAACGTGACCTTCTTACCACGGATGCGGATGGTTTTGCTTCCAGTAAACCGCTTCCTTATGGACATTATACGGTCCATCAGATCGCAGGCGAGGAAGGCAAAGCCTTTGTCCCGGACTTTACGGTATTCATTTCCTCTGACGGAAAGACTTACAGCTATATCCTGAACAACCGCACCATCACAGCCCGTCTGAAAGTTGAAAAATGTGACGCAGAGACCGGAAAGATTATCCCTGTGACCGGAACCGGTTTTCAGATCAAGGATCTTTCCACCGGGGAATTTATCACCCAGACCGTCTACTATCCGAACCCGGAAACACTGGATACCTTCTATGTTTCTGACGAGGGCTGGCTGATGCTGCCGGAGCCTTTGGCCGCCGGGGATTATGAACTTTATGAGGTGGCTGCCCCTTATGGCTATGTGCTTTCCGATCAGCCGGTACCGTTTACCATTGACGGCAGCGAGGCGGTTGTGACGGTCACTCAGTACAATATGCCGCAGAAAGGCCAGCTTACCATCACAAAGACCGGAGAAGTATTTGCTTCTGTCCAGGAAAACGACGGACTGTACCAACCGGTATATGAGGTTGCCGGACTTCCTGGAGCGGTCTATGATGTGATCGCAGATGAAGATATTTATACCGGTGACGGTACCTTGCGGGCAGAAAAAGATACGGTTGTGGAAACACTTACGACCGGCGAGGACGGCACAGCGAAAAGCGGGTCTCTCTATCTTGGCCGTTATCGTCTGGAGGAACGTCAGGCGCCTTCCGGCTGTGTGTTGAATCCTCAACCGGAATATGTGGAACTGACCTATGCGGGTGAGACCGTAGAGGTTACACAGACAGCGGCCGGTCTTTATGACGAACGCCAGAAAGTGGATGTCACACTTTTCAAGGCAATGGAGACCGATGACCTGTTCGGTCTTGGCATGAACGAGGAATATAAGGATATTTCCTTTGGACTTTATGCTTCCGCAGACCTGACGGCGGCAGATGGCAGCGTAATCCCGGCAGGTGGACTTCTGGAAGTGGTCTCTGTTTCGTCTGAGGAATCCGGCGGTTACAGCGCTTCCTTCGCTTCCGACCTGCCTTTTGGCAGCTATTATGTCAAGGAACGCACAACCAACGGCGCCTATATCCTTTCGAATCAGGAATATCCGGTTGTCTTTGAGTATGCTGGTCAGGAAACCGCCCTGGTACAGATCCTTGTCAATGAAGGCGAGGCTGTTTCCAATGAACTTCTCCGTGGGCGTGTAGACGGTGTAAAAGTCGGGGAAAACCCGGAAGGCGGCGAGGATGTCACGCTTGCCGGTGCGCTCATGGGTCTGTTTAGACCTGATACCGAAGAATTTACTGAAGAAAATGCGCTGCTTACTGCTATTACCGGAAAAGACGGCAGTTTTTCCTTTGAGAACATTCCTTACGGACCCTGGATCGTCAAGGAGATCTCTGCCCCTGACCTTTATACGGTAAGCCCGCAGCAGCACCATGTATATATCGGTGCAGACGGACAGCATATCGAGATCCGTGTGGAAAACACCCTGATCCGCGGCAGTGTGCAGGTAACTAAAACCGAAGCTGTGGAGGAACCGTCCCCTGTGGAAAAGGAGGATAAGAAAGACAAGAATTCTTTCCTGCGCTTCCTGCCCGGTGCAGTGTTCGACCTGTATGCGGATTCCAACGCCAACCAGGAATATGATCCTGACGATCAAAAGATCGGTACGCTGAAAGAAACCGATGCAGGCTATCATACGGCGGAAAACCTTCTGGCTGGCGGCTACTTTATCAAAGAAAGCAAAGCGCCGGAGGGCTATCAGCCTGACTCAAACGCTTACTATTTTTCCATCACAGAAGATGGACAGGTCGCAGTTGTGGAAAATGGAGAAGCCGGGCACGGATTTACCAATGAGGCTTACCGCGGCAACTTAAAGATCACAAAGGATTCCAGCGACGGGCGCAAAGATGGTTTTGCCATCGAGGTTAAGAGTGCGGACGGCTCCTACTGCGAGACATTCACCACTCCAAAATCCGGCGTGATTGAAGTTAAGGGCCTTCGTGTCGGTATTTATACCGTAACAGAAGTTGCAAACCGGGCAAGCAAGGATTACATCATTCCTGATGCCGCTACGGTGGAGATCAAGGCAGATCAGACATCTACGGTCCAGTTCTTTAATGAAAAACCGGAAAAGCCGGATAACCCAAAGAACCCGGAAAAGCCTTCTGTTCCCTCCAATCCTTCCACCCCTCAAAAGCCGGTACCGCAGACCGGGGATGATCCGTATATTTTCCTGTATGGCGGACTGCTGGCAGCCGCACTGATCGGCGGCAGCGTATTTGCTGTGTATTATTTCAAAAAGGGAAAATACAGCAGGACTTCCCTGAAAAGAACGGCTGTCGGGGTTTCTGTCCTTTCACTCTGCGTTCTGGTGGCTCTTGGCAGCGGTTTTTTGGTGTTCCGTGACTTGAACCAGTATGCTGAGAGTAAAGATGCCTATCGAGATCTTGCCGGATATGTGGAAGTGCCGGAGCAGACAGCTTCCCCGGAGTCGGCACCCGATCCGACAGAACCAAAACGGGACGATACCGATATTGTCCTGCCTTCGGTAGACTTTGAAACGCTCCGTGAAAATGGACCGGACATCATCGGATGGCTTTCTCTTCCTGATACGGTGCTCAATTATCCGGTGACGCAGACCGACAACAACGAGTATTACCTGAACCATCTTTATGACGGGACCTATAACAAGGTTGGCTGCCTGTTTGCCGACTATGAAAACCGGGCAGATTTTTCAGACCGCAATACGATCATTTACGGTCATAATATGCGGGATGGTTCCATGTTTGCCTTGCTGAACCGGTACGATGAACAAAGTTACTTTGATACTCACAGGCAGATGTATCTCGTTACTCCGAAGGGGGGTTATGTCATGGAGATCTTTACGGCATTTGCAGCAAAACCGGAAGAATCCGGCAGTAAAACTTCTCCCTGGCAGCTTTCCTGGAAGGATGACGGTGCTTATACTACCTGGCTTACAGCTATGAAGGAACGTTCTGCGGTGGAAAGTGATGTGACTGTGACCTGCAGCGATAAGGTACTGACCCTTTCTACCTGTACGCCGGGCGGCACAGGACGCTTTCTTGTCATGGGAAAACTCGTGAAAGTAGATAACGAAATATAGATTTTAGACGGTGCGGGGGCAAAAGCTCCCGCACCTGCTGTTTACAAGGAGGATTTTATTTTATGGTAAATACCATGATTTCCATTCCCGGCTATGTCCATCTTTACCGCTCGCTTTTGCGGTTTTACGACATGCCGGAAAATGAAGTCCGGGAAATGCTCTATCTTCTGAATACGGCAAACCTGGACTGCTATGAGTATTATCACCCGGACCGCAGTGTGATCCAGAGCGGACCGGTCGCTTTTTGCGGATGGCTGGAAACGAAAGACTGCCGCCCTTACCGCACAGAGGTACAGCTTTACAAATCGCTGCTGTTTTTGAAGCGCAGCATTGACCGTGACCTGATCGTATCAGCTCAAAGGGAGGCTCTGCAAACCCTGCGCTGTATTATCTCCAATCTGGAATACCGCTTTTATAAAGCCTATGGCATGGAGATCGAGGACAAACGCACGGTCTATGGGGAATGTACCTACCGTCTGGTTCCCAGGGAGGATGAACCCAGCGTGTGCCTGATGCACGACTGGATCTACCTGCCAACTGCCTGATGTCACGAATAATATATAAAATATGTGACATATATGAAAACTGTACTGCCTTGCAAAATTTTTGATTTTTGATGTATAAATCAGATTTTTAATGGGAACACTCAAAATAAGAGGAATAGGACCTATTGCAATCATGTCACGAATAATATATAATATTCGTGACATGAAGGGAGGCGGTATTGTGGACAACGGATATACAAAACGAATACGAGAGCGTGTTCTTTCTCTTGAAGATGGAACTGTTTTTGTGATGTCTGATTTTGCGGATATTGCAGATACATCCACTATTCGTCAAAGTTTAAGCCGTTTAGTGCAATCAGGAACATTGCGCCGTATTTTGAAAGGAGTTTATGAAAAACCAAAATATAGCAAACTTCTGGATGAATATGTGGCGGCAGACCCGGAAGCGGTGGCGAACGCATTGGCACGAAGTTATCACTGGACGATTGCCCCATGTGGGAATACAGCATTGAACCTGTTAGGTCTTTCAACACAGGTAACAGCAGTATGGTCCTATATCAGCGATGGTCCATATAAGACCTACGAGTGGAACTCTACAAAGCTGGAATTTAAGCACCGGACCAATAAGGAGATTACCGGATTGTCCTATATGACAAGTTTGGTTATACAGGCATTAAAAACGCTTGGCAGATCGAATGTTACGCCAGAAGTCATACAGATGCTTTCCGAAAAACTGACAGACAAGGATAAACAGGCTTGTTTGAAGGAAGCAACCGAGTCTACGGATTGGGTTTACGATACGATACGGCAGATTTGTGGAGGTGAAAAGGTACAATGAGAAATATAGCAAGACTTTCAGATAACGACCGCAGGGAGCTGTTCAGAAATACAGCAGATAAAATGGGGCTGAATGATGCCATCGTGGAAAAAGACTTTTGGGTATGTTTTACGCTGGATTATTTATTTCACCGCTCACCATGGAAAGAGTCCATCACCTTTAAGGGTGGTACCAGCCTTTCAAAAGCCTTTCACCTGATCAGCCGGTTTTCAGAAGATATTGATTTGATTCTGGACTGGCGTGTATTGGGATATGGCAAAGATGAACCATGGGAGAAACGTTCCAATACAAAACAGGATGCTTTTAACAAAGAAGCCAATGTGCGTGCAGAGGTATTTCTGTCCGAAACATTCTGCCCGGCAGTCAAAGCCGGCTTATCCCAGGAAATCGGTTGTGAAGCAAATGTCTACATAGATGAAAAGGATAAACAGACGGTCATTTTCGCCTATCCGCACCTTTTTACGAATACGGCGACTTTACAGGTGATCCGTTTAGAGATTGGTGCGCTGGCAGCGTGGACTCCTGCAAAAACAGCGCTGATCGAACCATACGCGGCAAAATATTATCCGAAGATTTTTGAGCAAAAAGAAACCGCAATCCTTACCGTTGCCCCGGAACGGACCTTCTGGGAAAAAGCCACAATCCTGCACCATGAAGCGAACAGACCGGAACATTTGGAAATGCCGCAGCGGTATTCCAGACATTATTATGATCTCTACCGCATGGCTGCAACACCGGTTAAAGAAGCTGCTTTTTCCAGGCTTGACCTCCTGAAGAAAGTTGTAGATTTCAAAATGAAATTCTATCCCAGATCATGGGCGAAGTACCCGGAGGCTGTGCCGGGCACATTAAAATTACTCCCGCCGGAATATCGGTTTGCAGCATTGGAAGCGGACTATAACTCTATGCAGGATATGTTGTATGGGGATGTTCCGACATTTGAGACAGTCATAGCAGCGGTCCAGGAACTGGAAAAAGAGATCAATACACTATAAACAATTACATATCCATTTATTTGCCGGCTATTCTAAGATGCTTTAGAATAGCCGGTTTCTTGTTTTCAAAGGAGGGATGCTATATTACGCAAAATGAAGTCAATGCCGTTTTTGACGAACAGGTGCGGCTCTGTGCTGATACCTTGAAACGGAAAACCAAAGAATACACCGGGGATGATCCGGACCGGCTGGGTGCATTTAAGGCAGCGGCAGCTTTACAGCACACAACGCCCCAGCGTGCCCTTGCCGGTATGCTGGCAAAGCATATTGTTTCTCTATACGATATGTGCTTTGCCGAGGAAACAGTTTATCCGATGGACACATGGGACGAAAAGATCACAGACAGTCTTAACTATCTGTTCTTACTGAAAGCGATTGTAAAGGAGGGACATACCAATTAAACAGATTGAAGTAAAAATTTTGAACTGCCAGGCGGTAGCGGAAGCAGAAAAAAACATGGTCTTTGCGGCAAGGCTTACCCAGCAGGGACATAAGATTGCCTCAATGGACGACCTGATGGAGCTCTACGAAAAATCATTCAGCGTTCAGACAGTAGCAGCTATGGGGGCGCTTCCCCATCCTACCATCCAGAAATTTGCGGTGATCACGGTAGCCATTGTCGGCGCCAGCAGGCGTTTTCTGGCGCAGATCACCCGCCACCAGAACGAAGTAAAATTTATGAGTGCATCGCTGCAGTACAGCAACTATACGGGACAGGCGGATTTCGCTGTCCCGTATTCTATTATGACGGCTCCGGCAGTGGTACGGGAACTGTACTTAAAAAGCTGTAATGAAAGCATGAAATGTTATGAAGCCCTGTGCACTGCCGGAAGCGGGCACGATGCGGCCGGCTATGCCACGCCCCAGGGATTGCGGAATGTACTGCTCATCAGCGCCACCCCTTATCAGTGGAAACATATCATCAGCCAGCGGGTATGCCGGAGAAATACAGATGAAACAAGGATCGTGCTGCTAAAGGTCTGGAAAGAACTTTATGAACTAAGCCCTACTTTGTTTGCCCCATCACTGACCGGGCCTTTTTGTCAGATGGATCGATGTCTGGAAGGGAAAATGACCTGCGGACGAAAACTGCAGGCAAATATGACGCCAGAGGATATTTTGGAAAAAGATTATCCTGCTCTTTGGGAAGGAGACTGCCGATGAAAATAAAACTGATCGACTTTGGCGTACCGGAGCACCAGCGTCCTTACCGTCCGCATGGCAATGATGCCGGAGCGGATGTTTATCTGCCCTATGACTGTACCTTACAGCCCGGAGAAATCGCCAAAATTCCTTTGGGTTTTGGACTGGAAATACCGGATGGATATGCGGGATATATCTTTCCCCGTACCAGCATGGCGGTAAAAGGTCTGGTCTGTGAACTGCCGCCTGTGGATTCCGGCTACCGTGGAGAGATCCATGCGATCATCAGCAATGTAAGCAATCAGGCGCAGTCTCTTTTTAAGGGAGCCCGTATCGGGCAGCTTGTGATCACGCCGATCGTCATTGCGGATTTTGTAACCGATCTGGGAACAGAACGAGGAACCGGCAGCTTTGGCAGTACCGGCGAATAGAAAAAGGCTGTTTGGAGAACAGTTTTTGAATACTTATCGGTATAGGGAGCGGACATTTCGAGAACATTATAAAATATAATAAAGAAAGTCACGAAAAAAGCGGCCATTACCGTGACCGCTTACTTTCTGCTATTGAGTTCTTTCATAATACCGAGGATATATTGCATGGATTGAGGATCAAGCTGTCTTGCCTCTGCAATGAATTCCTTTAAGGTTTCCGGGTAGGTATTTCCTTCATCAAAGAATTCCTGCGGTGTCACACCCAGATATTCGCAGATGTAGAAAAAAGACTGCATAGCGGGAAGTGACTTTTTATTCTCAATATTATTGATGTAGTTGTTTGCCTGACCTAACGATAAAGACATATCGCGTGCGGAAACTCCTTTTTGTGTCCGCAGCTTCGCTAATCGTTCCGGGACAAAATCTTCATACATCGCCTTCACCTCCCATTCTGTAATAGATTGTACCTCACGCCCCTTTATTATCCGCAAAAGGAAAAAGGGTATTATCGTTGACTTGCTAAATTAAATCTATTACTATATGAAAAGTGAAGAATTTTACCTATCAGATGGAGGGATGACCGATGAAAGGAAAGACTTGCTGTGTTACCGGACACAGGGATTTGCCGCAGAATGAGATCAACAAAATAAAAGCCGCTTTGGAACATGAGATCGATGCTGCCGTTACAGATGGATTTACCTGTTTTATGAGTGGCTTTGCAGATGGCGTGGATCAGTATTTTGCAGAGCTGGTGTTGGAAAGAAAGCAGACTAATCCGGCGCTGGAGCTGATCGCAGTGATCCCTTACCGCAAACGTCTGGACAGCCTGAATAAGAAAACAAGAACCCGTGAACTGCTGGAGGCTTGTGCGGATGTTGTTGTCATACAGGAAAAATATCTCCCAAGCGTCTACTCCCACAGAAACCGCTATATGGTGGAGCACTCCGACCGAGTGATCGCTGTATATGACGGACGGGAAACCGGCGGTACGGCAAAGACGATCCGCTTCACCCATCGGATGAAAAAGGAACTGCGGGAAATCCCGGTTGGAGAGATCGTCCTGCCGGATCACTTGAAACCAAAAACAAAATAGATACCTGTTGATGCGCTCACTTTGAAGTGGGCGTTTTTCTTTACCCATTTTTAGGAGGAATGCTTATGTGGAACCTGATTTCACATTTCCTTACCTTTGCCGGAGGAATGGCTTCCGGCGTTATGTTGATGTGTCTTATGCAAACCGGAAAACTTGCGGATAAAGAATTTGAAACTATGAAGGAGGAATAAAAATTGAAACTTGTGATTGCAGAAAAGCCCTCTGTTGCTATGTCACTGGCAGCAGTATTAGGCGCAACGGAAAGAAAAGACGGTTATCTCGAAGGTTCCGGCTATCTGGTGAGCTGGTGCGTGGGACATCTTTTGGAACTGGCACAGCCGGAGGCTTACAAAGAACAGTACGCCAAATGGCGGTATGAGGATCTTCCGATCCTACCGGAAAACTGGAAATATGAAGTGCCAAAGGATAAGAAAACGCAGCTTGCCCTTTTGTGCCGATTGATGAAGGACAAACGGGTGGATTCCGTGGTATGCGCTACGGATGCCGGACGAGAAGGAGAACTGATCTTCCGTCTGGTCTATGAATATGCCGGATGTAAAAAGCCTATGGAGCGCCTTTGGATTTCCAGTATGGAGGATGCGGCGATCCGTGAGGGCTTTGACCATCTCCACCCCGGCAGTGATTACGATAAGCTCTATGATGCGGCGGTCTGCCGGGCAGGAGCCGACTGGCTGATCGGGATCAATGCCACCCGGCTTTTTTCTGTCCTGTATGGTGTCACCCTAAATGTCGGCCGTGTTATGTCACCGACACTGGCACTTTTGGTACAGCGTGAGTCGGATATTGAATCCTTCATCAGTAAGCCTTTTTATGTGCCGGAAATCACCTGCGGAGGTTTTACTGCTTCCGGCGAAAAAATGACGGAACGATCCGAGGCTGAAAAAATCCGTATGGACTGTGACCACAACTCCGCTTTTGTGCGTTCTGTGGAAAAGCAGGTAAAAACTATACAGCCTCCCCGCCTTTATGACCTTACAACTCTGCAAAGGGAATGTAACCGTATTTATGGCTATACGGCTCAACAGACCCTTGATTATGTGCAATCTCTCTATGAAAAGAAGCTGGCAACCTATCCGAGAACGGACAGCCAGTATTTGACGAAGGACATGCAGGCAACCGCCGCTTCCCTGATCCTGTGGCTGCGTGACAATATGACCTTTGGAAAAGGCTACGCCGGAGAGCCGGACATTGACCGGGTAACAGATGACAGCAAAGTGACTGACCACCATGCCATTATCCCAACTGTGGAAATCGCACGGACAGACCTGTCAGAGCTTCCTTCCGGGGAGCGGGATGTGCTTACCCTGCTTGCCGTCAGACTGCTTTGTGCCACAACGCAGGTACACCGATTTGAAGCGGTCACCGCTATATTGGACTGCCAGGGATATACTTTTACGGCAAAAGGAAAGACTATTTTACAGTCCGGCTGGAAAGAGGTGGAACGGATTCACCGTATGAGTATCAGGCAGAGTGAAACGGAACACAAAGAAAATGAAGCTGTCGCTCTCCCTGTGCTGCAGGAAGGACAGACTTTTGAAGCTGTATCAGCAAGTCTCCGTGAAGGGAAAACTTCACCGCCGAAACACTATACGGAGGACACACTGCTGTCCGCTATGGAGACTGCCGGTGCGGAAGATATGCCGGAAGATGCCGAGCGTAAAGGATTGGGTACTCCGGCTACCCGTGCGGCAACACTGGAAAAGCTGGTTTCTGCCGGATTTGTACAGCGAAAGAAAAAGCAGCTCATTCCTACGGAAAAAGGAAAGAACCTGATCGCAGTCCTGCCGGACAATATCAAATCTCCCATCTTAACTGCAGAATGGGAATCCATGCTGAAACAAGTGGAACATGGCGAACTGTCGGCAACATCTTTTATGGATCAGATTGCAGATATGAGCCGGACGCTGGTAAAAGAACATACTACCCCGGAAGAACGTTTTGCGGATCTGTTTCCTTCTTCCAAAGGAACTGCACACGAAGCCGTGGGGGTATGTCCCCGCTGCGGTGCCCCGGTATTTGAAGGAAAGAAAGGTTTTTTCTGCGGCAACAGGGAATGTTCTTTTGCTCTTTGGAAAGATAACCGTTTCTTTTCCAGCAAGAAAAAATCTATCACAAAGTCTGTGGCAGCGGCTCTTTTGAAAGAGGGCCGCATTTCTATGTCCGGGCTTTACAGTGAAAAAACAGGAAGGACCTATGATGCGGAAGTGATTCTGGATGATACCGGCGGTAAATATGTGAATTTCAAGCTGGAATTTCCAGTAAAGAAAGGCAGGCGTAAATGAGCGATCGAAAAACCTTTGAATATGGCGGTTATCACTTCACGCCCATACGAAAATTTCACAAAAAAGAAGGCGACTTTTTCGCCATATCGAAACGGCTGGCAAGTGACCCCAACTTAGGGCTGTGTACCTATCAGGATCGGCAAAAAGCACCTTATGATTACAAAGACTTTTATACCGTTTCAACAGACAAAGAATGTGATATTTTCCGCTGCGAAGAAAATGGATTGTTGTATGTACCAGGAAAAAATGAACTTTTTATTTACCATGAACCAAAACAGAAAAAGCGGAACTCTATCGCCGATGCCCTTTCACAGCCCAGGAATGTTACTGATACAACCGAAATTTCCAGCGGTCGGCAAAGCAGAGCCCCGGAAAGGTAGGCGTTATGGCGGAGAGAGAATTGAACCGCTCGGAGCGGGCTACGATCCGAAAGCTGGTTACGGAGCTTTGCGCCAACTATGACTCCCAGGATAAGATCTGCCTTCCTCTGGACAGCCCTTGTTACATGCTGAATAAATGGTGGACCGGTGCTTATTGCAGGTACTTTGAAAAAGCGGTGCTGCCGGTGGATGCAGCACTGGAATCAGCCATTACCGGCGAGGACACCTCCATGAGACAGAAAATATGCCCTGTGTGTGGAAAGGCATATCTTCCTACAACCAGCCAGGCATATTGTTCCGCTGCCTGCCGGGTCTATGCAAGACGGAAATCCGAGCGGGAACGCAAACGCCGGAAGCGGCAAAACCAACCATGATATGTCCGCAACTTAGCCTTAAAAGTCCTTGATTTTCAAGGGCTTTTTGCACCTGTTTTCAAGGGAGCTGTATAAGAATACTCCGGTGCTTTGAAATGAGGTTAAGTTGCAGACAAAACATATATTTTAACAAAAACGATAGGAGGCGATTTTTTGAATATCAACACGATTACCGCGGAGGACCTTCGCCGCATGCCGGATAAGGAAGGACTGATTTTACAGGGCTGTGGCGGGGATCTGACAGAGTGGGTGGACGGGATCAATGAAATGCTGACAAAAGCAGGCATATTGAAAGATGGCTGTCAGTTTGAGAATGTGGCTGCTTTTCAGCACGGCGAACTGACCTGTCTGCTTTACCCGTTTGATGATGTGAAACTGGATATAGGAAAACTTGCCCTGTGGCGTTTACAGACCCATGAAGTCTATGGCGGCACATGGCTGTCGGACTTTGTGCCGAATTATTTAGGCGGATTTATAGAAACACCGGAAGCGTTGGCAGATAAACCGGATTGTCCGCTGATCGGAGCAGATGGGAACATTTTTAATCTGCTGGGTATTGCTTCCCGTACTTTGCGGGAGCATGGTTTGAAAGAACAGGCAAAAGAAATGTCTGATCGGGTATTTGTTTCCGGCAGTTATGGAGAAGCGCTCTGTATCATTGGCGAATATGTCAACATCACAGATTCCGAACCGGAGCATAAGAATTCTCTCCGTCAGCAGCTAAAGGCAACAAAACCGGCAGACCCAGTAAAAAAGCAACAAACTTCCAAACAGCAGGAACGATAAGGAGGGATGCGAAATGGAAAGGAAACGGACCTATGGTGTATTTCCTTAAATGATAATGCGGTATTGGTTGAGGGCAAGTTATACAAGAAAAATGAAGTGGTAAAGATAATTCGTACCGATATTGAGGGTATTCAGATGTTCTGATCACAGTAACTTTTTATCATTATACAAGGGAAAACAAATGCTAATAGACAAAATATTTTTTTCGTAACTTACATTTTCAATTTTACCGTCAATCTTTTTCAGCAATTCCTTTACAATATACAAGCCCAGACCAGAACTTCCTTTGGTGCGTGATTTATCAACAGTATAAAACTTGTTAAATAATAAGTTTACATCAATATCATCAAGGGATTTTGTTGAATTTTTAATTGTGAACACTCCTTTTTGATTGATAGAAACTTCAATGTAATTATCTGAATAACGAAGTGCATTTACAATTAAATTTTCAATAATTCGTTTACAGATAAGGTTATTTCCGTATATCCATACAGGAGTATTTTCTGTTTGAATGGTTGGTTGGATTTCTCCAAATTCATAATACTTTTCAATTAAGCAATCTGTAACAATTCTATTTATGTCAACACGCTCACATTCAACATCAACTTGCTCATTTTCTATCACAGATAAATCATAAAACTCTTTCCCCTTTCTGTTATGATTAGCGTATTTCTTGCTTTCTTAGTATCAATGCTGAAACAAGAAATGTAATAATTACAGTTCCCACGAAATAAATCAAAATATTGATTTCTAAATTATTTATCATATTATAAGAACAGGTATTCATCCAGTAATACATAGGATTTATTTTTAAATAGGTTAGAACTCTCCATGATTGAGTTGACATATTATCCCATGTCATCATATAGATAAGCGGTCCGCTAAATGTAAACAATGACATAGCACCTACAACGATTGCGTAAACTACAATCAGCACAACCGCAGCGCAGCACAGAAAAATCCCGTCAATAAGATTTGTCTGCTTTTGGTTTTCAGCGTTCCAACGGAACGCGCAGCCATTGCCACCGGCAATGATCTCAGGGGTTTGGGGATATGTCACAACAAGCATTAGCAGGAATTCCGGAAACGGGATTTCTGCTAAATACGCAATCTTACGTAAGATTGCATTGCTTGCCAGTAAGTTTAGCTCCATGTATTGACATCTTAGCCGCGTTTGTGTTATACTGTTATACACAACAGCATAACAGTAAAACACAACGGAGGATGCAGAAATGAAACTGAATTATTTCAAATGTATCTGGCG
>ENA-OQDM01000216-OQDM01000216.1-human-gut-metagenome-genome-assembly--contig:-NODE-216-length-38483-cov-3.428303_pt1 | contig 38483 bp, 41 predicted proteins | sample MGYA00242772_ERZ504605 | MGnify/ENA primary metagenome ERZ504605 (study PRJEB26092, sample SAMD00036348) | human gut metagenome | host: Homo sapiens | study: EMG produced TPA metagenomics assembly of... | reverse complement strand
ATGGATTGGAAGAATTACATATATATGCTATAATAATGGATGTGATTAAAGTACATCCGTGGATAGGATATGGATACTTCTCAAATATTATAGATGATATTATTGGCTTTGGGAATGCACAAAATGGTGTATTAAAGATAATAATTGACTCAGGAATAATAGGATTATCGGGATATATATTATTAGTACGCAATAGTTTGAAAAATTATGCATTATCTTCTCGTAAATTGTGGCCGTTGATAGTGTTTGTATATTGTATGATACTAGCTTCAATAGCTGAAATCAATTTGACAGATTATTTATTCTTTTTATGTGCCTCCATTATTTTTTGTACTACAACATGTGAAGATAAAAGTATAGATCTGAAAATGGAAAAATTGGAGGAAAATTGGGAATAGCATGGAAAGTAAATCATTAGGCAGAAATATAATTTTAAATGGGTTTAGAAATATTTTAAATTTATTATTTCCATTGGTGACATTTCCTTATATTTCAAGGGTTTTAGGAGTAGAAGAAATAGGAAAATACAATTTTGCACAATCGGCTATAAGTTATTTCTTATTAATTGCCGGACTTGGAATATCGTCTTATGCAGTCAGAGAAGGTGCGAAGTATAGAAATAGAAAAGAGACGTTTAATATATTTGCATCAGAAATTTTACTATGTAATGTAATGTCAACCATAATTGCATATATTGCGTTATTTGTATGTTTGTATAATATAAAAAAGTTTAAAACATATTCGTGTTTAATGATATTGTTTAGTATACAGATAATATTTACAACAATAGGGGTGGAATGGGTATATTCTATTTATGAGGAGTATGAATATATAACAATACGAAGTATTGTGTTTAAAATTATTTCCATTATATTAATTTTGGTATTTGTAAGAGATCAAGGAGATGTTAATACTTATGCAGCCATAACAGTATTTTCTTCTGTTGGTTCAAATTTTATGAATTTGATACATTCAAAAACATATTTTAAAATTGTAAAAATACATCTTAAGGATTGTTTAAAACATGTGAAGCCTATATTAATAATCTTTGCTTCAAATATAGCAATAATGATATATGTATATTCGGATACAACAATGTTAGGATTTATAACCTCTGATTATGAAGTAGGTATATATTCAGTATCTGTAAAAATATATAATATGATTAAAAACTTATTATCTTCTATATTGATCGTATCAATACCAAGGCTTTCCATGTTTTATGGAAATGACTTAAAAGAAGATTTTAAAAAAACAACTCAGAAAGTATATGATACTTTAACAACATTAATATTGCCTGCTGTTGTTGGTCTCTTTTGCGCTAGTAGACAATTGGTATTGATAACATCTGGATATTCTTATGTATCTGCTGAAACTTCGCTTCGAATATTATGTATTGCACTGTTTTTTTGTATATATGGATGGTTTTTTGGTCAATGCATTTTGATGCCGGCTAAGAAGGAAAAAATTATTCTTTTTGCAACATGTATAAGTGCTGGTGTGAATATCGGTTTAAATTTTATTTTGATGCCCATTTGGAAAGAAAATGCGGCTGCATTTACAACAGCTATAGCAGAATTAGTAATGTTTATTATATGCATGTTTTATGGACATAGAGTAACTGAAATTAAAATATGGACTAAAAATACAATATCAGTAATTGTGGGGTGTATTCTAATAGTATGTGTCTGTAGTTTGATTTTGCGTATACCCAATTGGGGAAATATTTCTCAGCTTTTAGCTATGATGTTTTTTTCGATAGGAATATATGGTTTTGTGCTGTTGATTTTGCAAAATACGGTTGCTTGTGACATTTGGAGAAGATTTTGTAAAAGGTTTTGGAGTTCAAAACGATGGGAAAAACGATAATATAAGTAGGTAGTTTAGAAATGGATGATAAATTAGTAAGTATTATTATTCCTGCATATAATGTGGAAGATTATATTGAAGAATGTGTAAGATCTGTTCTGCGACAGACATATAAAGATTATGAGATAATTATTATTGATGATGGCTCTACAGACAAAACATTTGAAATTTGTGAAAACTTAAAATGTTCTAAAATAAAAATTTATCAGCAAAAAAATGAGGGAGTGAGTTGTGCAAGAAATAAGGGGATGGAATATGCAAATGGAGACTATTATGTTTTTGTTGATGCGGATGATGTAGTTTCCACAAAATATGTTGAAACGCTTGTTCGTTCTGTTAGAAATGTCGATATGGCGATTATTGGATACACTTGTTGTATTAATGAAATTGATAAAGAAACGGATGCGTCAATACGGACGTTTTCTGCAAATGTTATTTTAGATAAACTATTGTGCGGAACAGATTATGATGGGTATTTGTGGAATAAAATTTTCAAGAGTAGCATAATACAACAGAATAATATACAATTTGAACAAAATATAACAATATGGGAAGACATGTATTTTGTGTTAGAATATTTAAAATTTAGCAAAAAAGTTAATGTCATGGGAAGTAAATTGTATTTTTATAGAGATAGAGAAGGGAGTACAGTTCATGGTTTTCAAATAGATAAATATAGATCAAAATATCAGATAATGAAAAAAATAAAAAATGGGATGTTTGATGGTTCGGAACAGAGCAGAAAAAGAACGTTATATGTATATTATGAAACAATGTTGAGTTATATTAATAAAGCATTTCGTGATAGAAACGAAATGAAGAATGCATACAGCATATTAAAAAAAATATCTTTTACGGAAATTGTAATGCAAAAGAATTTTTACATTTATATTTAAATTTTTGTTTTTTAAAATATAAGGCAATTTTTTTAATACAAAGTATTATAGATGCAGACAATATGGAGAGAAGGAGGCAACAGTTCAAAGATCATTAGGATATGTAATCCTTAACTTCCAAAAATGAATAGCCCTAAATGAAAATAAAATTTTAAAAAAAGCCTGTATTTATGCGGAAATTCTTGCAAAAATACGGGCTTTGTTGTATAATGGTTTTAGGGCTATATAAGCCTAAATAAAGGGGGCAAATATGTACCTGAAATCAAGAGTTAAGATACCGGATGTGCATGGAAAATTGACCCGATTAAGACGAGGGGATATCACATATATTAAGTATGAGTATGATCGCTATTATGATCCGGAGAAAAAATATACCTATCCACAGAGAGCGACTATAGGCAAGGTGTGTGCGGATGATGACACTATGATGATTCCTAACGAAGCTTTTCTGAAATACTTTCCAGATGCAGTCTTATCAGGGATGGAAGACAGGACAGAACGTAGCAGTTGTCTGCGGGTTGGTACATATGCTGTAATGCATAAGATAGTATCGGATTATTCGTTAGACAAGCTGCTTGGACAGTTCTTCTCTGAGCGGGATATGGCATTACTGCTCGACCTTGCATCTTACGCTATTGTAGAAGAAAGCAATGTAGCACAGCATTATCCGGATTACGCATACAATCATCCACTGTATAGTTCTGGTATGAAAATCTATAGTGATGCGTCAGTAAGTGATTTCTTTAAGAGCATCACTAAGGATAAGAGCACAGGCTTTCTGAATGAATGGAATGCAAAGAGAAATCGAAGGGAGCGTATTTATATTTCCTATGATTCTACGAATAAGAACTGCCAGCCCGGAGAGATTGAACTGGCTGAATTCGGTCATGCCAAGACAGATATCGGTTCAGCTATCATCAACTATTCCGTTGGATATGATCTTAAGAATAAAGAACCACTCTTTTACGAAGCCTATCCTGGGAGTATTAACGACGTATCACAGCTTAGAACCATGCTCGGTAAAATCACAGGGTATGGCTATAAAAAAATCGGTTTCATTTTGGACAGGGGATATTTCAGCCATGGAAATATACGCTATTTAGACGAATGCGGTTATAGTTTTGTAATCATGGCTAAAGGCATGTCTTCTTTCATAAGTGATTTGATCATAGAGAACAAAGGAACGTTCGAAAATAAGCGCTCTTGTGACATGAATGCCTATGGTGTGTATGGAAAAACAGTACAAAAGACTTTATTTCAAGGCGATGAAAAAAAGAGATACATTCATATTTATCATAGTATTTCAAAAGATGCTGATGAACGGGAACGTTTTGAAAACGTACTGAGAGAGCGGACAGCTTTGCTGATGTCACATCAGAATGAAACAGTAGAGTTCGGTTCAGCTTATGAAAAATACTTTTATCTTCACTACGATAAAGATGGCGTGTTTTTATATCCGGAAGAAAAAACAACAGTGACAGAACGGGAAATATCATTATGCGGATACTTTGTTATTATTACATCCGAAAGGATGACCGCAAAGGAAGCACTGCATCTTTATAAGAGCCGTGATGTATCTGAGAAACTTTTTGCCTCTGATAAATCATTCCTTGGAAACAAGAGCATGCGTTCACATACAAACGAAGGCGTTGAGGGAAGAATTTTTACACAATTTATCGCATTGATAATTCGAAACAAAATTTATACTGCATTACAGGAAGAGAACGAAAAGCTTGAGAAGAAACAGAAGTATATGACAGTTCCGGCAGCAATCAAGGAACTTGAGAAGATTGAAATGACACGACAAACGGATAATGTATACCGGCTGGACCATGCCGTGACAGCAAAGCAGAAAAAAATCTTAAAAGCTTTTGGGATGAATGAAGGAAACATCACTTATCGAGCCGGAGAGATCAGTAATACACTTAAGAAATCAAACATTCAGAAATAAATGCAGTAAATATGGCACGTGAAATAAATGCAGAACTACTGGATACTAAAATTGAAAAAGCACAGCAAGACCTGGTGAAAGCAAAACATCGATATGATGCTGCGACAGCAACGTTAAAGGATTTACTGGATAAGAGGGATGCACTTCTGCAGAAAAAACTACTGGATGCTATAGCACAAAGCGGACGGAGCTATGAAGAGATCATGCAGTACTTACAAAGTCCATCTGAAGATGTGTGATTAAATGCTAACGGAATACTATTTTACAGTCGGATGTGGAGATATCAGTATTCTTCTCTATCATGAAGTATATGACTGAAGCACAGATCTGGGGTTCCAATAACATGTAAATTCCCAACCTAAGATGCTTTTAGGGCTATTTCAGGCTGGAAATTAAGGGACAATGGAATATATAAAACAATTTCGAATGAGGGAAATAAGATAAAAAAGCTACATTCTATGTAAATATAAAAGTGGCTTATAACATCAGATGTTGAATAAAATTGTATTTTTAATAGGAATCCGTTATACTATATGCAAAGTATAATGGATTTTTATTAATCAATAAAACCAATAACATTTCATTCGTGAAATCGTATAGGATAAATCAGGAGATAATTATGTTAACAATTGTTTATGGAGAGGTTGATGGGGCAATCAATGACCCAGACACCTATTTTAATCATACCTATCCCAAAAATGGATTTGATGACCCTTTTGTTAAGGAAATGATCCGGGCGGTAGATAAATCAGAGGTATTGTCTTCCCATGCAATTGAAAGTCCGGTTCTTGGAATTATTCCGACAACAAGATTGTCTGGCGGGGTAAAGGCTCTTATCCTTATTTACAAAAAGCCAGAGTTATTGATAGATTGTACTGCATGTGGTGAAAATTGTGCCGAATGGATTCTTAGGATTGCGGAAAAACAGGATACTTTGATCAATCTGAATTATTTTATGGATTTTCCGGAACCGTTTGACTTAAAATAAAAAATACAGGTGCTGTTTGTCGCAATTCAAAAGAGTTGTATCGTAATTCTATTCATTTTGTGAGGTGAGCAGATGATATGGTAGGGAAACATAGAGTTCAAATTGGTGACAATACAGTCAGATATGACTTTGTGGTATCGCGAAATATTACCATTATACGTGGGGATAGCGGAACTGGAAAGACGACTTTGTATAATCTTATACAGGAAATGAACCAGAAGAAAAACAGTGGGATTACATGGAATTGTGACTGTGACTGTTATGCATTGACAGATTTTGACTGGGAGGATGTTATTGAAAGACATCCGAAATCCATTATTTTTGTAGATGAAAATTTCAGCTCAATGAGGAGCGAAAAATTTGCGTCTATTGTGAATTCGGCGGATAATTATTTTGTTTTGATTACACGCGCATATCTTCCAATGCTGGCATACAGTATTAAAGAAGTATATAGTATGCATGTATCAGGAAAATATGCTACGTTAAATAATGAGTATGAGATAACTGTCAATGAACTTCAGAATGTATATAGTTCGACATTAAGTTATCCGCCCCGGCTTATTACGCCGGATTACGTGCTGTGTGAGGATTCTAATTCAGGGTTGGAGATGTTTCATGCTTTAGCTGAAAAAGTTTCAGCAGAATGTCATAGCGCACATGGAAAATCCAACATTCCAGAAAAGGTACTTGATTTTGAGGAAAATAAGACGTATCTCATAATTGTAGATGGAGCGGCATATGGACCGGAGATGGGAGCTACGGTCAGGTACATCGAAGATCATTTTAACTGCTATCTGTATGCTCCGGAATCTTTTGAATGGCTGTTGCTGAAAGTTATGTTTTCAAAAGATCCAATGATTTATCGTATCCTGAAAAATCCAAGTGACTATACAGAGAGCACAAAATATCTGAGCTGGGAAAGGTATTTACGCATGTACTGGAAGAACATACGAAGGGGACAGAACTGGAATATCACAAGAAAAAATTAAACAAACAGTATCTTTATGCCAGAGCGATGAAAATATTATCAAAGTTTTTACTGGACAGTAATATTAATTTTGACAGGTGCATGGTATAGGAAAAAAGGAAGAGATAAAACCAGCGTCTAGGCCCGACACATAAAGAAAGGAGAACGAAAACGATGAAAGCATTAAAAAAACAACAAATTGCGGTCATTTTGGTACTGTCTGTCATACTCAGCACATTTGCAGCTGTTACACCTGTAAGTGCGGCGACGCTGTCTGCACAGCAGTATCTGGAAAAGATGGGTATAGCGGTGCGAAACTTAAAATCATATGATTTTACGCAGACAACCGATCAGAAGATGACAATGGAAGGCAGATCATTCAAAATAAGACGGTGGTAAAGCAAAGCGTATACAACAGTCCTCTGAAGGTAAAAAGCGTAACAGATACAACCACAGTACTTGCAGGAATGAGTTCTAAGAACCAGGCGGTTGCCTATCTGACAAAAGATGCGGATGGATTGCTGTGGGAGTACATTTCTTCCAATGGTTCTGGATATCAGAAAACAGGGATTTTAAACTATACCAATCAGATCAAAGGTATGGATATTTCCATGTATTCGGATGCAAAAATTGTGAAAAAGAAAATAAAAGTCAACCGGATCAATACCGTTCAGATTTCGGCGCAGGTAAAGGGCTCCGATGTGGTGAAATTTTTGGACCAGATGGGAATGAGCAAAGAGATCAATGCGGCAGCTGCTGTGGATTACAATACGTTGCCGGCAATCAAAGTGACCTGTTGGATCGATAAAAAAACCTGTCGTCCAGTCAGAACCGCGGCGGATATGAAAGCGTTTATGAACGGGTATATGTCGGCGCTGTATCAGAAGCTGGGACAGGATCTGAAACTTGTTTATTCGCAGGCAAAAGTAACGGTAACCTATAAAAATTTTAATAAGGCTGCAACATTTACCATACCGAAGGAATGCAGATAAAGATACCACATTTTCAAAGATGACAACAACAGTTACTACGGATACAAATAAAATAGTATATACGGCAAAGGTTCCGAAAGACGCTACATCTGCACGGTAAGTATTCGGTTGGAACATACACCTATCAAAAATAAATGTTTCTGAGAAGAGAGAATGGCTGTTTGCGAAAACGGCTATTCTTTTTTTATCTAAAATGGCATATTTCTTGTCAGAAGCAATTGAAATTATAATTCAAATATGATAGGATAAAGTAGGCTGTCTAGTGTAGAAAAGACACATAAGGCAGAGTTGGTGATATATGTAATGTCAGAGAATGATAGTTACTACATATAAAATTATAAAACTACGGAGGAAGAAACATGAAGAACAAAGATTATTTAACAGTAAGACAGGAAGAATTAATGAATTTTCTGTGGAAGGTCAATGAGCCGCTGACTGCCAACGAGATGGCAGAGCGCCTGGCAGAAGACGGATGGAACAATGTTACATTGTTTAAGACCGTTCAGTCTCTGACAACGGATGGCTATCTGGAAGTTGTAGGACTTGAGAAAACCGTCAAGACTTATGCACGTAAACTCGCTCCGTCTATGTCAAAGGACGATTACTATGCATCTGTATTGATTAAGCGTGGAATTGACAGCAGTTCTATTGCGAACATTACAGCTGCTCTGATCGGAGCAAAAGATAAGCAGGCAAAAGAAAAAAATGCAGAGGTTATTGCAAAGTTAGAGGAGATTATTGATACTCTGAAAAATGATGAGGAATAAGAATGCAAATAACGATATTTTCGGTTTGGATGACGTTCGTTTGGTGTAGCATTTTTATTGTACTGTGCTACATTCTCAGAAAACGATCGGTTCTGCTGAATTTATCCAGTATGACAGGAATCATCATTTTATATTTGTTTTGTCTGATCAGGCTTGTCGTCCCGGTGGAATTGCCATGGACGAAAGTGGTATCCGGAGGCAGCCTGTATAATTTCCTGTATCAGATATTCGGGTGTGAAATAACCTGTGTGGCAGGGCACGAAATCTATGTCTATCATATATTTGTGGTGGCATGGGGAGTGGTCATGGCAGTTCTTTTGACGCGGTATCTGATACAGTATCACAGAGTTGTGTCGTATTTTTCAGAGATGGAAAAAACGGAAGATACAGAATTAAATAATATTTTAGATGAAATTTGTACGGATAAAGAAAAGCGGAACATTAAGATCGTACAGACAGCAGCGGTAGAAGTACCGTGTTGTATTGGGATTTTTGAGAAACGGATATTGATTCCGGACAAAAAATATTCGCGTGAAGAATTGCATTATATTATTCTACATGAATATACACATTTGGATAATAAGGATATACTGACGATACAGCTGATCAACATTCTGTGTATCGTGTTCTGGTGGAACCCGTTTGTGTATATTTTAAAAGGAGATATGTATCAGAGTATTGAGATCCGTTGTGACCAGACGGTTACAAAGAAACTTAAATCGGCAGAGAGGGGTAACTATCTGGCGGTGATATTAAAAGAGTATAAGGCAAGTGTGCAGGGAAAAGAATTTCGAAAACCTGCAGGAGCCATGCCATTGTTTGAAGATCATTCGGATCATCTGATCGAACGATTTCGTCTGGTCGCGGAGGGAAAGCAAAGCAGTTCGTGTATTGGAAGAATTCTCGTTCCGGTGATTGCGGTTGCACTGCTGGTGCTTTCGTATTCACTTATCCTTCAGCCGAGGTATGATGTGCCAGAGGGAATTTATGATGTGCAAAATGGTCAATGTTGGGAGATAAAACAGAAAAATGCATATTTATATGAAAAAGCGGGGAAGTATTATCTTCATAGCGGAAATGAAAATTTCCAATTAGATAGTGAAGCTGTGGATCTTATGGAAAAAAGCGGATTTGAATTTCAGAAAGGAGAAAAATGATATGAAAAAGAAACTTTTAATTGTAGCAGCGGTATGCGCATCGTTATTTGTTGTGGGCCCTACTATGAATGTGAGTGCAGCGGAAGTAGAGCAGGATGTGCAGGAGCAGAGTGTTCAGAACGATATTGGTGTTGCACCGTGTGCGGATGAGATTGTTACTAAATTTCGTGCTTATAATGGGAAAGTTCAGTATCGTCGTTGGAATCAGACCAGAGGATACTGGGTTGACAAGCATTGGATTAATTTGAACTAATTAAAGATTTTTGCCGGTGCAGCTGCACCGGCATTTTTTACAAATTATTCTTTCGCAAATTATAATTCTTCCGGCAGTTCCCACGCTTGTGCCTGTTGTTCATATTCCGAAGCACGGGAGAGAAGATCCCCGGCAGAGCATGGATCACAGAGGTCATTTTCTGCCAGCGTGCGGTAACATTCCGCCAGTCGCAGCAATGCTTTTTTTCCTGAAATTTCAATATCCAGAACAGGCTGTGTCTCAAATGCAGCATTATAAAACCACAGAGAAGCTTCCTGGGGATTCTGCCGTTCCCGGTAGTATTGTCCGATCTCATAACAGATTTCGGAACAGGAAGAACTGCACATATCTTTCAGACAGATCGAAAAGAAATCATCCACAGAATTTTGGATACGGGCAGCGTGTGCCAGAATACACGCGGATTCTGCATCAGCGTGTGCTTCATAGTGTAACGAAAAATAATCCGCAGCGCGTAGAAAATCTTCCTCATCCCCACATTTATAAAGCTCTCTTGCATACATGCGCGTGATTTTTTCCGAGAGGACACGATTTTCACGAAATGCTTTTTCAAACATGGCAAAATCCCGTTTGGCATGCATGGCATGTGGGCGGTGCAGAATATCAATATCACTGTCATAGATGACGGGATCAATGCGGATCGTTTCGTGAACCGGACCAACCCATGAAAACGTGCGCAGGCGTTTAAAAAGTTTTGGTCGTGGTTCTTTCTTACAGTTCTGCACGGTGTTGAAATCCGGTGGGGTGATATAGTTCATCTGAACAATTTCAATTTCCGGAAGAAGAGCACCTTTTAACCGGAGAAAACGTCTTTGATTTTCCAGATCAAGGTATTCGTCTGCATCCGGACAGTAGATGTAATCCATGGTTGCAAGCGAAAACGCATAATTTCTTGCGGCGGAGAAATCATCACACCAGGTAAAATCATAGATCCGGTTGGTGTATTGTGCGGCGATTTCTTTGGTGCGATCTGTGGAGCCGGTATCAACGATGATGATTTCGTCCATCATGGAAGCAACGGAATCCAGGCATCTTGCCAGAACCGGTTCTTCATTTTTGACAATCATACATAAACTTATTGTGATCATAATAACAGATGGTCCTTCCGAAGTTTTTTCTTTTATATTACACTATCCTGCAACGGTTTTACATAGAAATAAAGAAATATACTTGTATCTTTTTTGAACCATGGCTATAATAAAATTTATGTGGTGTGAAATTATAAAACAAATTTTGGCAGATATGCGCCAGCCGCTTCAATATGTGCCATGGGCACTGGTTATTGTGGTACTTGGGCTGGTTGTAACAATTGTACTTTCTGAAAAAAAGGATGGAAAAAAAGCATCCGTCCGGTTTTTTCGTATACTTTTTGCGATTTATATACTTGTGGTGATACAGATTACTTTTTTTTCCAGAGAACCCGGTTCCAGAAACGGGTGCATGAATCTGGATCTGTTTTCCACGTGGGGATACAGCGTGGTTACCCATGCATTTTTTATTGAAAATATTCTTATGACAGTGCCTTTCGGAATTCTGGCACCGCTTTGTTTTCGCCGGCTGCGGCCGATGTGGAAATGTGTTGTGCTCGGAGGTGTCTGTTCGGTTCTGACGGAACTGAGCCAGTACGTGACGAAACGCGGGTATTGTGAAGTAGATGATATGCTGACCAACACCATAGGTGTTTTATGTGGTTGCATTTTGTTATGGCTGATTGAACTGATAATAAAACAAAGGAGAAAGAAATGAAGTATGATTATCTGGTGGTAGGAGCGGGATTATATGGCTCCGTATTTGCTCACGAGGCAGCAACAAGGGGGAAAAGGGTTCTGGTTGTCGATAAACGTCCGAATATTGCCGGAAATGTTTATACGGAGGACATTGAGGGAATCCATGTGCACAAGTATGGTGCACATATTTTCCATACCAACAATAAAAAGGTGTGGGATTACATTACAAAATTTGCGGAATTTAACCGCTTTACGAATTCACCGGTAGCAAATTACAAAGGGGAACTATACTCGCTTCCGTTTAATATGTACACCTTTAATAAGATGTGGGGTGTGGTGACACCGGAGGAAGCAGCGGCGAAAATTGAGGAGCAGAAAAAAGCCGCAGGCATTACAGAACCGAAAAATCTCGAGGAACAGGCGATCAGTCTTGTGGGAACCGATATTTACGAGAAACTGATCAAAGGATATACACAGAAACAGTGGGGGCGTAAGTGTAAGGATCTGCCTGCTTTTATTATCAAGCGCCTTCCGGTGCGCCTGACGTTTGATAACAATTATTTTAATGCGCTGTATCAGGGAATTCCGATGGGTGGTTACACAAAGATGGTTGAGCATCTGTTGGAGGGAATCGAAGTCCGGCTTGGGATTGATTATCTGGAGCAGAAAGAGGAACTGAAGGCTCTGGCTGAGAAAACGGTATATACGGGAGCGATAGATGCGTATTTTGATTATTCGCTCGGCGCGTTGGAATATCGTTCCGTGCGGTTTGAAACAGAACTTCTGGATACTCCGAATTTCCAGGGAAATGCAGCAGTCAATTATACGGATGCCCAGACGCCGTGGACACGTATTATTGAACACAAATGGTTTGAATTCGGCAAGGATGATGAGGGACATGATTTACCGAAGACTGTAATTTCGAGGGAGTACAGTTCGGAGTGGAAACCGGGGGATGAACCGTACTATCCGGTAAACGATGAAAAGAACGGAGCTCTTTATCAGAAATATAAAGAACTTGCGGGAAAGGAAAAAAATGTAATTTTCGGGGGAAGACTCGGAGAGTATAAGTATTATGATATGGACGCTGTGATCGCTTCTGCACTGGAAATGTGCGAAAAAGAACTGGGATAGGCTTCTAGAAAGATACAAAAAAGAGCATTCGCTGTATGGTTACAGCTGGAATGCTCTTTTTGTTATACATATTTGTCCAGCATCATTCCGGAATAGATGGATGTGATGTATGGGGTTGCAAAGTTGTGACCGGGATTTTTATAGGCCACGACTATCTTGCTGACATAGTTCATCGGATTGATGGAGATATTTTCCGCTTCTTTTCCGATGGAATCCCGAAATTGGGATAAAGTTTCAAATGTATTCTGATCGCGTTCCGGAACAACTGCTTCACGGAGCGCTTCTTTATCAATAGAGATGGAGCCGTTCTCGTTCGTGACCAGACCGATGTCCTGTAAAGAACTCCGGCTCGAACTGGATATGGAAAGAATCTCTGTCTGAAGTTTGTTTCCGGCACTGGCATTGGTGTCTGCATACACGGCTGCGGTGGAGAGTATGGAATTATAGGCATCCACCAGAGACTGGATATTGTCCGCAATTGCATCCGTATCTGTTTTAAATCCAATGTTTACTTTCTCACCATCGGTTGGCTGATGTAAGGTCAGTTCAAATACCTGATTGATGGAAAATGTGTTGGTCAGGGAAGAGTGGCTTGTGCCATTCAGCGTAAAGGTGGAACTCTGTGCCGGGGATGTGATACGGTCAATTCCCAGCTGATCCATGATTTCCGTGGAACCCGTGCTGGCATCCGGTGCAATGGAAAAAAGTTCGGTTTCGTTTTCTGCCAGACCGGTCTGTATGGAAGTCAGTTTCAGCGCACTCGAACCGTTTCCATCGGACAGTATTTCGGCGGTAATTCCAAGACTGGAGGAGTTGACAAGCCTGGCTAGCTTGTCTAGCACATCCAGATTGGTTTCATCGGAATTGATATTATATTGAAATTCATATGCAGCACCGGGCGTATTCAGATCAAAAGAATATGCGCCGGGACGCATCGACAGTGTATTGTCTTTTAAAAAACGTCCCTGATTGATCTGGGGTGTGGCAAGCCGCTGCACTTCAATGTCAAAGTTATTGGTTTTACTTTCTTCACTTCCGTCGCCGATATAGGTCACACTGACTTTTTCGTCATCGGAAGACATGGCAACTTTCTTCTTAAAAGAATCCTCAAATGAACCGTACTGGTCGGAAAGAGATGCCACAACGTTCTGAATGGAGCGCGCGTTTTCCTTGATGTCTATGGCATATTTTTTCGCATCGGTGAGATTCGGAATTTTATAAAGAGGCGAATCTTTATTTATTTTGACAATTTTATTATAAACTTTGCGCAGTTCACTTTTCTTGTGTGAATCATAACGTGAAACCGTTTTCTGGGCATACGTCGAGATATAATAAGCGTAAGCATTATCAATCCTTGCCATTGAGATTCCCCTCCTTTCTTCCCTGAATTGAGGATTGAGAGCAGGACAGTAACAGACCTGTTCTCCTGTGAGGTGCATATCCTTTGCACCAAAAAGATTCTACTTGAATAGTATATCGGCATCATACCGCATTTTCCATACCCTTGTATATGGTAAAATTTTACTAAAATTCACAATTTGGCGTAAAAGCTGCAAAAAATCATAAAAACCATTGTAAAAGATGTTGACGGACATGGAAAATCATGATATAGTATGAAAGCTTGGAAGTAGGTCTTTTTTTATGCCTTTTTTTAGGCGGGACAAAACACGAAAATTAATAACGGAGGTGGAAGTTGTGCGTACAAAGATTACATTAGCCTGCACAGAATGTCAGCGTCGTAATTACAACATGACAAAGGACAAGAAGACTCATCCGGACAGAATGGAAACCAAGAAGTACTGTAGATTCTGCAAGACTCATACAGTTCATAAGGAAACCAAATAGTCCGTACAGAGCAAAGGAGTTATGAAATGGGACAGACAGAAAACGTTGAAAAGGCTCCAAAGACAAGCTGGTTTGACGGTGTAAAGGCAGAGTTCAAAAAGATCATCTGGCCGGAACAGAAATCAGTTGTCAGACAGACCATTGCAGTGATTGTTACATCCGTTGTAGTCGGTCTTATTATTGCACTGCTGGATTGGGCAATTCAGCACGGTGTGAATTTCCTTGTTGGTTTGAAATTTTAACGGAGGCATAGTGATTTATGGCAGAGGCGAACTGGTATGTGGTTCATACCTATTCAGGTTATGAGAACAAAGTCAAAGCGAATATTGACAAGACAATTGAGAACAGACATCTGGAAGACCAGATTTTGGAGGTCCGTGTTCCTCTTGAGGAAGTGACGGAAGTTAAAAACGGAGTGAAAAAACAGGTTTCCAAGAAAATGTTCCCGGGCTATGTGCTGATTCATATGATTATGAATGACGATACATGGTATGTTGTCCGCAATACCCGTGGTGTGACAGGGTTCGTTGGACCGGGAAGCAAACCGGTGCCGCTCACAGATGCTGAAATGAGACCGCTCGGAATCAAGGCTGAAAACGTTGTGGTGGATTTCGCGGAAGGCGACATGATCGTTGTTATCGGCGGTGTCTGGAAAGATACCTGCGGTGTGATTACAGCGATGAACCATAACAAACAGACGGTTACGATCAATGTGGATCTGTTCGGTCGCGAAACACCGGTAGAAGTAAGTTTCGCAGATGTAAAGAAGATGAATTAAGGAGGCAATTCCAATGGCAAAGAAAGTTGAAGGATACATTAAGCTGCAGATTCCTGCTGGAAAGGCAACACCTGCTCCTCCAGTCGGACCGGCACTTGGACAGCACGGTGTAAACATCGTTGAGTTTACAAAGCAGTTTAATGCAAAGACAGCCGATCAGGGCGACTTAATTATCCCTGTAGTTATTACAGTATATGCAGACAGAAGCTTTAGCTTTATTACTAAAACTCCTCCTGCACCGGTACTGATCAAGAAAGCCTGCAAGATCAAGTCTGGTTCCGGTGAACCAAACAAGACAAAGGTTGCAAAGATTACAAAGGCACAGGTTCAGGAAATCGCTGAGCTGAAGATGCCTGACTTAAACGCTGCAAATATCGAAGCTGCCATGAGCATGATCGCTGGTACAGCAAGATCTATGGGTGTTGAAGTAGTAGACTAATCTAAGTTTAAGAAGAAATGTGGGAGGGTAATTGATTTCCCACCCGATATTACCACCAGGAGGTTTATATTTCATGAAAAGAGGAAAGAAATATCAGGACGCTGTAAAGGCATACGATAGAAGTGCTCAGTACGATGTTGCTGAAGCAATCGACCTCGTAAAGAAGAATGCCACAGCGAAATTTGATGAGACAATCGAACTTCATCTTAGAACGGGCTGTGATGGACGCCACGCAGAGCAGCAGATCCGTGGTGCGGTTGTACTGCCACACGGAACAGGTAAGACCGTTAAGGTATTGGTTTTCGCAAAGGGAACCAAGGTAGACGAGGCACAGGCAGCAGGAGCTGACTTCGTTGGAGGAGAGGAATTAATTCCGAAGATCCAGAACGAGGGATGGTTAGACTTCGATGTTGTAGTTGCTACACCGGATATGATGGGTGTTGTAGGACGTCTGGGACGTGTCCTTGGACCGAAGGGCTTAATGCCAAACCCAAAAGCTGGTACAGTTACCATGGATGTTACCAAAGCTGTTAATGACATCAAAGCCGGTAAGATTGAGTATCGTTTGGACAAGACAAATATTATCCACGTGCCAGTTGGAAAAGCTTCATTTACAAGTGAGCAGTTGAACGACAACTTCCAGTCTCTTATGGGCGCAATCAACAAGGCTAAGCCTTCAAGCTTAAAGGGTCAGTACATTAAGAGTGCTGTATTAACTTCTACAATGGGACCTGGCGTAAAGCTTAACGTTGTAAAGATTGCTCAGTAATAGAAAAATCAGAAGTCGGGAACCGGAAACGGTTCCTGATGAAATGATGAAATGTATGATCAGACTTACACAAGCAAAATGCGGAAAATACTTGACATCCGCATAAGAACATATTATAATAGCAAAGCATATTGCCGAAGACAGTAAGGTGCTATCGCATATTGCGACAGCGTAAAGGGAAATCCACCTACCGAGGGAATTTTTGATGATAATCGTCATAAAGAATGATACCCCTCTGCTGTAAGGCGGAGGGTTTTTTATTATACCTCACGCTATATGCAAGAAATAAAATAAGGAGGTAAATGGATCGTGGCAAAGGTAGAATTAAAGCAGCCGATCGTTCAGGAGATTTCTGAAACAATTAAGGACGCACAGTCACTTGTAGTAGTTGACTACCGTGGACTTACAGTTGCTGAGGATACACAGCTTCGTAAAAATTTAAGAGAAGCTGGCGTAACTTACAAAGTATACAAAAATACTTTAGTAAACCGCGCAATCGAGGGAACAGAGTTCGAGAGCTTAAAGGATGTCCTGGAAGGACCTAACGCATTTGCAGTATCTACAGAAGATGCTACAGCTCCAGCCAGAGTTCTGGCAGAGTTCGCAAAGAAGGCTCCAAGCCTTGAGATCAAGGCCGGCGTTGTAGAAGGAACATACTATGACGCAGAGGGAATGAAGCAGATCGCAAGTGTACCAAGCAGAGAAGTACTTCTTTCCAAATTACTTGGAAGCTTACAGTCACCTATCACAAATCTTGCTCGCGTTCTTAATCAGATCGCAGAGAAGGGTGGCGCAGCAGATGCAGCAGCAGACGCAGCACCGGCTGAGGAAGCACCAGCAGCAGAATAATTATTAAAAATAAAATTATAACGGAGGAAATAATCATGGCAAAGTTAACAACAGCAGAGTTTATCGATGCTATCAAAGAGTTAAGTGTATTAGAGTTAAATGACCTTGTAAAGGCATGTGAAGAAGAGTTTGGCGTATCTGCAGCAGCAGGCGTTGTAGTAGCAGCAGCAGGCGGAGACGCAGCAGCAGCTGAAGAGAAGACTGAGTTCGACGTAGAGTTAACAGAAGTTGGACCGAACAAGGTTAAGGTTATCAAGGTTGTTCGTGAGATCACAGGTCTTGGACTGAAGGAGCTAAGGACGCTGTTGATGGCGCACCTAAGGTAATCAAGGAGCAGGCTGACAAGGCATCTGCTGAAGACGCTAAGGCTAAACTTGAGGCTGAAGGAGCAAAGGTTACATTAAAGTAGTCTGTGCGTAAGCGACGAGAAACCAATAATAACCCGGCAGAGATGCTTGCATTTCTGTTGGGTTATTTTATTTAGCTGTATCCCCTCTTTCTATCTGAAAAAGTTCTCAAAAATAATTCTTGCATTTCCCTTGATTTTGTTGTATAGTATAAGTTGCACTATTGTGGTGCACTAGGCATTTCCATGCTCTTTTTTAGGAAAAACTAGATTGAAATAAAAACGAGAGGTGAAACGTCAATGGAGAAAAACAGAATACGTCCAGTCAAGGCTGGAAAAGGCTTGCGTATGAGTTACTCAAGACAGAAAGAGGTTTTGCAGATGCCAAACCTGATCGAAGTCCAGAAGAATTCTTATCAGTGGTTCCTGGATGAAGGTTTAAAAGAAGCATTTGCAGATATCTCCCCGATCACGGATTACAGTGGTCATCTGAGTCTGGATTTCGTCGATTTTACACTGTGCGAAGACGATGTGAAATATACAATCCCGGAATGCAAAGAGAGAGATGCGACATATGCAGCACCTTTGAAAGTCAAGGTTAGACTTCATAACAAAGAGACAGATGAGATTAACGAACATGAAATTTTCATGGGTGATCTTCCTCTTATGACAGAGACAGGTACGTTCGTTATCAACGGTGCAGAACGTGTAATCGTCAGCCAGTTGGTTCGTTCCCCTGGTATCTATTACGGAATTGCTCATGATAAAGTGGGTAAAACTCTTTATTCATGTACTGTTATCCCGAACCGTGGTGCATGGCTCGAGTATGAGACTGACTCCAATGACGTTTTCAGTGTAAGAGTAGATAGAACCCGTAAAGTGCCGATTACCGTATTGCTTCGTGCACTTGGTGTAGGTACCAACCAGCAGATCATTGACATGTTCGGCGAGGAGCCAAAGATTCTGGCATCCCTGCAGAAGGACCCGGCGATCACAGAGCGTGAGCCACAGGGAAGTTTTGAGGCTGGTTTATTAGAGTTATATAAAAAGATCCGTCCGGGTGAGCCGCTTTCCGTAGAAAGTGCGGAGAGTCTGATCACTGCCATGTTCTTCGATCCGAGAAGATATGACCTGGCAAAAGTAGGACGTTACAAATTTAATAAGAAGCTTGCTTTAAAGAACCGTATCAACGGACAGGTTCTGGCAGAGGATGTACTGGATCCTTCTACCGGAGAAGTAATTGCAGAGGCAGGCACAACTGTTGACCGTGATCTGGCAGATCAGATTCAGAATGCTGCAGTTCCGGCGCTCTGGATTCAGACAGAGACACGTAACGTAAAAGTTCTTTCTTCTATGATGGTAGATATCAGAAGCTGGATTCCTGAAATTGAGGACCCGAAGGCTATTGGTGTTACAGAACTGGTATATTATCCGGCTCTGCAGCAGATTATGGAAGAAAACGAGACATTGGAAGAGCGTATCGCTGCAATTAAGAGAGATATTGCAGACCTGATTCCAAAGCATATTACAAAAGAGGATATCTTCGCATCCATCAACTATAATATGCATCTGGAGTGGGGCATCGGAACAGATGACGATATTGACCACTTAGGAAACCGTCGTATCCGTGCTGTCGGTGAATTGTTACAGAACCAGTATCGTATCGGTCTTTCCCGTCTGGAAAGAGTGGTTCGTGAGCGCATGACAACTCAGGATCTTGAGGGAATTTCCCCACAGAGTCTGATCAACATCAAACCGGTTACGGCTGCGGTAAAAGAGTTCTTCGGATCTTCCCAGCTGTCACAGTTTATGGATCAGAACAACCCACTGGGTGAGCTGACACATAAGAGACGTCTTTCTGCATTGGGACCTGGCGGTTTGTCCAGAGACCGTGCCGGATTCGAAGTACGAGATGTCCATTATTCCCATTATGGACGTATGTGCCCGATTGAGACGCCTGAAGGACCAAACATCGGTCTGATCAACTCTCTGGCATGCTACGCAAGAATTAACGAGTACGGATTTGTTGAGGCTCCGTACCGTAAGATTGATAAATCAGATAAAGACAATCCTCGTGTTACAGACGAAGTTGTATACATGACTGCGGATGAGGAAGATAATTACCATGTAGCGCAGGCGAACGAAAAACTGGATGAGGATGGACATTTTGTTCGTAATTCCGTATCCGGTCGTTACCGTGAAGAAACGCAGGAGTACGATAAGACTGCATTCGATTACATGGACGTATCTCCAAAGATGGTGTTCTCCGTTGCTACAGCACTGATTCCGTTCCTACAGAACGATGATGCAAACCGAGCACTGATGGGATCTAACATGCAGCGTCAGGCAGTGCCGCTTCTTACCACCGAGGCACCTGTAGTAGGAACCGGTATGGAGACAAAGACAGCGGTCGATTCCGGTGTCTGTGTACTTGCAAAAGAAGCAGGTATCGTGGAGAGTTCTGAGTCTAATCGTATCGTAGTACGTGAGGAGGACGGAAATCGCAGAGAATATATTCTGACAAAGTTTGCACGAAGCAACCAGTCCAAACTGCTACAACCAGAGACCAATCGTGTTCAAGGGACAGAAAGTAGCAAAGGGTGAGGTGATCGCTGATGGACCATCTACATCCAATGGTGAGCTGGCACTTGGAAAGAACCCGCTGATCGGCTTCATGACATGGGAAGGTTATAACTACGAGGATGCCGTTCTTTTGAGTGAGCGTCTGGTAGAGTATGATGTATATACTTCTGTCCATATTGAGGAATACGAAGTAGAGTCTCGTGATACAAAGCTCGGACCGGAAGAGATCACAAGAGATGTACCGGGTGTCGGTGATGATGCCTTAAAGGATCTTGACGAGCGCGGAATCATCCGTGTCGGTGCCGAAGTCCGTGCCGGAGACATTCTGGTAGGAAAGGTTACACCAAAGGGAGAGACAGAGCTTACCGCAGAAGAGAGACTGCTTCGCGCAATCTTCGGTGAAAAAGCGCGTGAGGTTCGTGACACTTCCCTGAAAGTGCCGCACGGTGCATATGGTATTGTTGTAGATGCCAAAGTATTTACCAGAGAAGATGGCGATGAGTTATCTCCTGGTGTAAATGAGTCTGTTCGTATTTACATTGCCCAGAAACGTAAGATTTCTGTTGGTGATAAGATGGCCGGACGTCATGGTAACAAGGGTGTCGTTTCCCGTGTATTACCTGTAGAAGATATGCCATATCTTCCAAATGGCCGTCCACTTGACATTGTATTAAATCCTCTGGGTGTGCCTTCCCGAATGAACATCGGACAGGTGCTGGAGATTCACTTAAGCCTTGCTGCGAAGGCACTTGGTTTTAATATCGAGACTCCGGTATTCGATGGCGCAAAAGAGATTGATATTCAGGATACACTGGAACTTGCAAATGACTATGTAAACATGCCGTTTGATGCGGAGGAAGCAGAAGACGGAGAAGAAAACTTCTACGATAAGTATAAAGATACTCTGAGAGAGGACGTTATGGATTATCTTTCAGAGAATCGTGCACACAGAAGTCTGTGGAAGGGTGTTCCGATTTCCCGTGACGGAAAGGTTCAGCTGCGTGACGGACGTACCGGAGAATACTTCGACGGAAAAGTCACAATCGGACACATGCATTATCTGAAACTGCATCATCTGGTTGATGATAAGATCCATGCACGTTCTACAGGTCCTTACTCCTTAGTTACACAGCAGCCGCTGGGTGGTAAAGCACAGTTCGGTGGTCAGCGATTCGGAGAGATGGAGGTATGGGCACTGGAAGCTTATGGTGCTGCATATACTCTGCAGGAGATCCTGACTGTTAAGTCCGATGATGTCGTAGGACGAGTAAAGACATACGAGGCTATTATCAAAGGCGAGAATATCCCTGAGCCGGGTGTTCCGGAATCTTTCAAGGTACTTTTGAAAGAGTTACAGTCTCTTGGTCTGGATGTCAAAGTGCTTGACGAAGACAGAAATGAAGTAGAACTCATTGAAACCAGTGAGTACGGAAATACCGATATCAATGCCATCATTGGAAATGACAGAGATGACAGAGATTATGCATTTGAAGACAGTGAGTCGTTTGAAAAACACGGATTTACCAAGCAGGAGTTCGATTCCGAGAATGAAGAGCTTGTCAATGTAGAACCGGAAAATGATAACGATGATGAAGATTTCGGCGATGCTGATGATCTCTTTGATGACGCAGAAGAAGTTCTTGATGATGAAGAGTAATTGGGAAGGAGTGTCATAAATGCCAGAAACAAATAAAAAGGACATGAATCAGGCAATGCAGTTTGATGCGATCCAGATTGGATTAGCATCACCTGAGAAGATCCGTGAGTGGTCTCATGGCGAAGTAAAAAAGCCGGAGACAATCAATTACAGAACCTTAAAGCCTGAGAAGGATGGTCTTTTCTGTGAGAAAATTTTTGGACCGCAGAAAGACTGGGAATGTCATTGTGGTAAATATAAAAAGATTCGTTATAAAGGTGTTGTCTGCGACCGCTGTGGTGTAGAAATTACAAAATCCAGTGTTCGTAGAGAGCGTATGGGACATATTGAGCTGGCAGCTCCGGTTTCCCATATCTGGTATTTCAAGGGAATTCCATCCCGTATGGGTCTGATCCTTGATTTATCTCCGCGTGTACTTGAGCGTGTGCTTTATTTCGCTTCTTATATTGTGCTTGATGCAGGAGATACTTCTCTTGCATACAAGCAGGTACTTTCTGAGGCAGAATATCAGGAAGCAAGAGAGCAGTACGGAAGTGCATTCCGTGTGGGCATGGGAGCAGAAGCCATCCATGAACTGCTTGCTGCGATTGATCTGGAAAAAGATTCTGCAGAGCTGAAAGCAGAGTTAGAGAATGCAACGGGACAGAAGCGTGCACGTATTATCAAGCGTCTGGAAGTTGTAGAAGCATTCCGTGAGTCCGGAAATAAGCCGGAGTGGATGATCATGACGGTTATCCCGGTTATTCCGCCGGATTTACGTCCGATGGTTCAGCTGGATGGTGGTCGTTTTGCAACATCTGATCTGAATGATCTGTATCGTAGAATTATTAACCGTAACAACCGTCTGAGAAGACTGCTTGATCTCGGTGCACCGGATATTATCGTGCGCAATGAGAAACGTATGTTACAGGAAGCGGTTGATGCCCTGATCGATAATGGCCGTCGTGGACGTCCGGTTACCGGTCCTGGAAACAGAGCACTGAAGTCTCTGTCTGATATGTTAAAGGGTAAGGGCGGACGTTTCCGTCAGAACCTGTTAGGAAAGCGAGTTGACTACTCCGGACGTTCCGTTATCTGTGTAGAGCCAAAACTTAAGATCTATCAGTGTGGTCTGCCAAAAGAGATGGCAATCGAGCTATTTAAGCCGTTTGTTATGAAAGAACTGGCAGCTAAAGGAATTGCTCATAATATCAAGAGCGCCAAGAAAATGGTAGAAAGACTTCAGCCGGAGGTATGGGATGTGCTTGAAGAAGTAATCAAAGAGCATCCGGTTATGTTAAACCGTGCCCCTACACTGCACAGACTTGGTATTCAGGCGTTCGAGCCAATCCTTGTAGAAGGTAAGGCAATTAAGCTTCATCCGCTGGTATGTACCGCATTCAACGCCGATTTCGACGGTGACCAGATGGCTGTGCATCTTCCTCTGTCCGTAGAAGCTCAGGCAGAATGCCGTTTTATGCTGTTATCACCAAACAACCTGCTGAAGCCGTCTGATGGTGGTCCGGTAGCCGTTCCTTCCCAGGATATGGTCCTCGGAGTATACTATCTGACTATGCATAAACTGGCAGATTATAAGGATAAAAAAGATGCAGTTGCTGTTTCCGATAAAGTGTATAACGATATTGAGGAATTAAAGAAAGCAACCACACCGGATCCGAAGACAGGAAAGAGTGAGATCGGATTGTATGATCTGATCTGGTTTGAAGATACAACAGACAATAACCGTCGGGTATTATGTAAGCCAATGGATCTGTTCGGATATCATTACGGAAGCATGAATCAGGCATTGCTTGCGTATGAGAATGGAGAGATTACACTTCATCAGAATATTTATGTATACCGTAAGGCAACTATGGCTGACGGAACAGAAGTATCCGGATTTATCAAGACAACACTTGGTCTTCTGATTTTCAATGAGATCATTCCGCAGGATCTGGGATTTGTAGACCGCAGTATCCCGGAGAATGCTTTGAAGCTGGAAATTGATTTCCATGTTGGAAAGAAACAGATCAAACAGATTCTGGAGAAGGTTATTAATATTCATGGTGCGACAAAGACTGCCGAAGTACTGGATGATGTCAAGGCAATGGGTTATGGATATTCCACAAGAGCTGCCATGACCGTATCAATTTCCGATATGACAGTGCCACCACAGAAGCCACAGATGATCGAGCAGGCGCAGAATACGGTAGACCGGATCACACGTCAGTATAAGCGTGGTCTTATCACAGAAGAAGAGCGTTATAAGGAAGTTGTAGAGACCTGGAAAGAGACGGATGATGAGCTGACAACAGCACTTCTTACCGGACTTGACAAGTACAACAACATCTTCATGATGGCCGATTCCGGAGCCCGTGGTTCTGATAAACAGATCAAGCAGCTGGCCGGTATGCGTGGATTGATGGCCGATACAACCGGTAGAACCATCGAGCTGCCAATCAAGTCGAACTTCCGTGAAGGTCTGGACGTACTGGAGTACTTCATGTCAGCGCATGGAGCACGTAAAGGTCTGTCCGATACTGCACTTCGTACGGCCGATTCCGGATACCTGACCAGACGTCTGGTTGATGTATCCCAGCATATGATCGTTCGTGAGTCTGACTGTTGTGCAGGAACAAACCGTGAGATTCCGGGAATGATCGTTAAGGCATTTATGGAAGGCAAGGAGGAAATCGAAAGTCTGGAAGAACGTATTACCGGACGTTTCTCCTGTGAGACAATCTGTGACAAAGACGGAAACGTTATTGTTAAAGCAAACCATATGATTACACCTCGCCGTGCAGCGGATGTTGTGAATAAGGGTGTTGATGAGAACGGAAATCCGATCACCAGTGTGAAGATCCGTACGATTCTTACCTGCCGTTCCCACATGGGAGTCTGTGCGAAATGTTACGGTGCCAACATGGCAACCGGTCAGGCGGTACAGGTTGGTGAAGCAATTGGTATTATCGCCGCACAGTCCATCGGTGAGCCTGGTACACAGCTTACCATGAGAACATTCCATACCGGTGGTGTAGCTGGTAACGATATTACACAGGGTCTTCCTCGTGTAGAGGAAATTTTCGAGGCACGTAAGCCAAAGGGACTTGCAATTATTACAGAGTTCGGCGGCGTTGCTACCATTAAGGATACCAAGAAGAAGCGTGAAGTCATCGTTACAGATCCGGAATCCGGGGATACAAAGACTTACCTGATTCCTTATGGATCACGTATTAAGATCATGGATGGTGCCGTACTTGAAGCTGGTGATGAACTGACCGAAGGTTCTGTAAATCCACATGATATCTTAAAAATCAAAGGTGTGCGTGCCGTACAGGATTACATGCTTCGTGAAGTACAGCGTGTATATCGTCTGCAGGGTGTAGAAATCAACGATAAGCATATTGAGGTTATCGTTCGACAGATGTTACAGAAGATCCGCGTAGAAGAGAATGGAGATTCCGATCTTCTTCCGGGCAGCATGGTAGATTCTCTTGATTTCCTTGAACTGAACGAAAAGCTTGAGGAAGAAGGCAAGGAACAGGCAGTTGGTTCCCAGGTATTACTTGGTATCACAAAAGCATCTCTTGCAACAAATTCATTCCTGTCAGCTGCATCCTTCCAGGAGACCACGAAGGTTCTTACGGAAGCAGCAATTAAGGGCAAGATTGATCCGTTGATCGGTATGAAAGAGAACGTTATCATCGGTAAGCTGATTCCGGCAGGTACCGGTATGAAGAGATACCGCAATATCAAACTGGACAGTGATGTGAACGAAGAAGAAGAGTTCTCATTTGACGATCTGGAAGATTTCACTATGGATGAAGAAGAGGAAATGATCCCGACAGTAACCGTTCCGGATGGAACAGATCTGTCAGCCGTTTCCGGAACTGATGAGGATTCATCGGAAGAATAAATTACAGCACAGATAATAGAATCTGTGAAGATACAAAAGAGGGAGAGCAAATCTCCCTCTTTTTCATGTATTTTTTAAAAGTGGGTTGACAAGCACAACAGAAATTTATATAATATTTTAGCGTGCATTGTGGTATGATGCATGCTTGAAGAATAATACAGGAGGTGAAAATAATGCCAACATTCAACCAGTTAGTAAGAAAAGGACGTCAGACTACTGTAAAGAAGTCTACAGCACCTGCACTTCAGAGAAGCTTTAATTCTCTGCAGAAGAAGCCAATCAATACTTCTTCTCCACAGAAGAGAGGTGTTTGTACTGCTGTTAAGACAGCAACTCCTAAGAAGCCTAACTCAGCTCTTCGTAAGATCGCCAGAGTTCGTCTTTCCAACGGAATCGAAGTAACATCTTATATCCCAGGTGAAGGACACAACTTACAGGAGCATAGTGTTGTTCTGATCCGTGGTGGTCGTGTTAAGGATTTACCTGGTACACGTTACCATATCATCCGTGGTACATTAGATACCGCTGGTGTTGCGAACAGAAAGCAGGCCCGTTCTAAGTACGGCGCTAAGAAACCAAAGGCAGCTAAATAATAAACAGATTATTTGGCAGACAATGGGTCACAAACAGAGCTAAATAGGTTTAGTGTTGGGATTATTGTTGTATCCGCTACCGGATATAACCTACTCATTATATAGCCCGCACGAACACATTAGAGAGACACATGTGAGTACCGTTGAATTAATTAAAAATGATTAAGGAGGGAAGTAACGTGCCACGTAAAGGACATACTCAGAAAAGAGACGTATTAGCAGATCCGTTATACAACAACAAAGTGGTTACCAAGCTTATCAACAACATTATGTTAGATGGTAAGAAAGGTGTTGCACAGAAGATCGTATACGGCGCTTTTGCTAAAGTAGAAGAGAAGACAGGAAAGCCAGCAATCGAGGTATTCGAGGAGGCTATGAACAACGTTATGCCAGCTCTTGAAGTTAAGGCAAGACGTATCGGTGGAGCTACCTATCAGGTACCTATCGAGGTTCGCCCGGATCGTCGTCAGGCATTAGCTCTTCGTTGGTTAACAACTTTCTCACGTGCTAGAGGTGAGAAGACTCAGGAAGAGAGACTGGCAAACGAGATCATGGATGCTGCAAACAATACTGGTGCAGCAGTTAAGAGAAAAGAAGATATGCACAAGATGGCAGAGGCAAACAAGGCCTTCGCACATTACAGATTCTAATTGGAAATCTAATAGGAGGAAAAAACCTTGGCTGGAAGAGAATATCCACTTGAGAGAACCAGAAATATCGGAATTATGGCTCATATCGATGCTGGTAAGACAACATTAACAGAGCGTATTCTGTATTATACTGGTGTTAACTATAAAATCGGTGATACTCATGAAGGTACTGCTACCATGGACTGGATGGAGCAGGAGCAGGAAAGAGGTATCACAATTACTTCAGCCGCTACAACATGTCACTGGACAGAAGAAGAGTTCACAAAGCCGAAAAAGGGCGCTCTTGAGCATCGTATCAACATCATCGATACTCCTGGACACGTAGACTTTACAGTAGAGGTTGAGCGTTCACTCCGTGTATTGGACGGCGCCGTTGGTGTCTTCTGTGCAAAGGGTGGTGTTGAGCCTCAGTCAGAGAACGTATGGCGTCAGGCTGATACCTACAATGTACCTCGTATGGCATTCATCAATAAGATGGATATCTTAGGTGCAAACTTTTACGGAGCTGTAGATCAGATCCGTGAGAGATTAGGAAAGAACGCAATCGTTCTTCAGTTACCAATCGGTAAAGAAGATGATTTCAAGGGAATCATTGATCTGTTCGAGATGAAAGCATATATCTACAACGATGAGAAGGGTGATAACATCACTGTTACAGATGATCTTGGAGATATGGCTGATCAGGCAGCAGAGTATCGTACAGAACTCATTGAGAAGATCTGTGAGTTAGATGACGATTTAATGATGCAGTACCTTGAGGGCGAAGAGCCATCCGTTGATGATATGAAGAAGGTTCTTCGTAAAGGAACATGTGAGTGTACGGCAGTGCCTGTTTGCTGTGGTTCTGCATACAGAAACAAGGGTGTTCAGAAGTTACTGGATGCTATTATCGAATATATGCCAGCTCCAACAGACATCCCTGCAATCAAGGGTGTTGACCTGGATGGCAACGAGATCGAGAGACATTCATCTGATGATGAGCCTTTCGCAGCTCTTGCATTCAAGATTATGGCAGATCCATTCGTAGGAAAACTTGCTTACTTCCGTGTTTATTCCGGAACATGTAAGTCTGGTTCTTACGTGTTAAATGCAACAAAGGATAAGAAGGAACGTGTTGGACGTATTCTTCAGATGCATGCAAACAAGAGACAGGAGTTAGACATTGTTTACTCTGGTGATATCGCAGCAGCAGTTGGATTTAAGTTCACTACTACCGGTGATACCATCTGTGATGAGCAGCATCCGGTTATCCTTGAGTCTATGGAATTCCCAGAGCCAGTTATCGAGCTCGCAATTGAGCCTAAAACAAAAGCTGGACAGGGCAAGTTAGGTGAAGCATTAGCAAAACTTGCTGAAGAAGATCCTACATTCCGTGCACATACAGATCAGGAAACTGGTCAGACAATCATTGCCGGAATGGGTGAGTTACATCTGGAGATCATCGTTGACCGTCTGCTTCGTGAGTTCAAGGTAGAAGCAAACGTAGGTGCTCCTCAGGTAGCATACAAAGAGACATTTACAAAGGCTGTTGATCAGGAATACAAGTACGCTAAGCAGTCCGGTGGTCGTGGACAGTACGGACATTGTAAGGTACGTTTCGAGCCGATGGATGCCAACGGAGAAGAACTGTTCAAGTTCGATTCCGAGGTTGTCGGTGGTGCTATTCCGAAGGAATACATCCCAGCAATCGGTGAAGGTATTGAGGAAGCTACAAAGGCTGGTTCCCTTGGCGGATTCCCTGTTGTAGGTATCCATGCTACCGTATATGACGGATCTTACCATGAAGTCGATTCTTCCGAGATGGCATTCCATATTGCCGGATCTATGTGTTTCAAGGAGGCTATGGCTAAGGCAGCTCCAGTATTACTTGAGCCTATCATGAAAGTTGAGATTACTATGCCGGAAGAGTACATGGGAGATGTTATCGGTGACGTTAACTCCCGTCGTGGACGTATCGAAGGTATGGATGATCTGGGCGGCGGTAAGATTGTACACGCTTATGTACCACTTGCTGAGATGTTCGGATACTCAACAGACTTACGTTCTAAGACACAGGGTCGTGGTAACTACTCTATGTTCTTCGAGAAGTATGAGCCAGTTCCAAAGAACGTACAGGAGAAGCTTCTGTCTAATAAGGCAAAATAATAGAAAAAGCTTGAAATATAGCTGATTATTCGCTATAATCGAGTTAGTCGGTTTGACAACCTAAAAACCATAAAAACAAGCCCAAAACCGGGCATAAAATGAAGGAGGACATTTCAAAATGGCAAAGGCTAAATTTGAAAGAACAAAACCACATTGTAATATTGGTACCATCGGTCACGTAGATCATGGTAAAACAACTTTAACAGCAGCTATTACAAAGGTATTAGCAGCTCGTGTTGCTGGTAACGAAGCAACAGATTTCGAGAACATTGATAAGGCTCCAGAAGAGAGAGAGCGTGGTATCACAATTTCTACAGCTCACGTTGAGTATGAGACAGAGAAGAGACATTACGCACACGTTGACTGTCCTGGACATGCTGACTACGTAAAGAACATGATCACTGGTGCAGCTCAGATGGATGGTGCTATCCTCGTTGTTGCTGCTACTGATGGTGTTATGGCTCAGACAAAGGAGCACATCCTCCTTTCTCGTCAGGTAGGTGTACCTTACATCATCGTTTTCTTAAACAAGTGCGATATGGTAGACGATCCAGAACTTATCGAGTTAGTAGAGATGGAAGTTACCGAGCAGCTTGAAGAGTATGGTTTCAATGATTGCCCAATCATCAAGGGTTCTGCTTTAAAGGCTCTTGAAGATCCTAACGGAGAGTGGGGAGACAAGATCATGGAGCTTATGGATACTGTTGATTCTTATATCCCAGATCCAGAGCGTGATACAGATAAGCCATTCCTTATGCCAGTAGAGGACGTATTCACAATCACAGGTCGTGGTACTGTTGCAACTGGTAGAGTAGAGCGTGGTACATTACATCTGAACGACGAACTTGAAATCCTTGGTGTTAAGGAAGATGTTCTTAAGACAGTTGTAACTGGTATCGAGATGTTCCGTAAGCAGTTAGACGAGGCTATGGCTGGTGATAACATCGGTGCATTACTTCGTGGTGTAAACCGTGACCAGATCGTTCGTGGACAGGTTCTTGCTAAGCCAGGTACTGTAACTTGCCATCACAAGTTCACAGCTCAGGTTTACGTTTTAACAAAGGATGAAGGTGGACGTCATACTCCATTCTTCAACAACTATCGTCCACAGTTCTACTTCAGAACAACTGACGTAACAGGTGTTTGCGAGCTTCCAGCAGGAACAGAGATGTGCATGCCTGGTGATAACGTAGAGATGACAATCGAGCTGATTCATCCAGTAGCTATGGAGCAGGGTCTTACATTCGCTATCCGTGAGGGTGGACGTACAGTAGGATCTGGACGTGTTGCTACTATCATCGAGTAATTAAATATTATTCAGTAAATTCAAGGCTCCCAGAGATTTCTCTGGGAGCCTTTTTGCAACTTTAGAATATAAAAAACGGTGTCAGTGGTGCCCAAACGGTGCCAAAAAATATGCATAGATTGAAGAAAAGTAAAAAACACCCATACACATATGTGCATGAGTGTTTTTCAGCCATAATCAATATGGCTCTCTCTGTGTTAGTATATTACCACATTTAAGAATTTATGACAAGAGTTAATATTTATTTTTTAATGTAAGTTATAAAGTATCGAATTTATGATATTCAATTTTTGATTTTGGTAAAGAAATTAATGTATCAAGAACGCTCAAATTTTTTATTCCCATTTGACCTCTAACATTGTCAAACGCATTTGGCTGTAAAGTGCCTTGCAGTTCTATTAACATATTTTTTAATTCCATAATCATTGGTGCAAATTCTTCTTTTGGAAGAAAATATTTAAAGTATACGAGAATATCGAAAATATTTTTCTCTGTACATCTGCTGTATGATGTAGGAAGTTGTGCATAGTAAGGGTCTAAAATTCGTCCGCTTGCGGAATTGTTTCGTGCTTGTGTTTGATGAATACAAAAAACCCGTTCGTTATGTGCACAGGAGTTTCTTACTCTTCTTAACCAATGTAAGCTACCAATTAATAGTTTGACATTAGGCAAATTATTATCATCATACATAGAATATAATTTACAAATAGCGTGAGTTACATTTGTCTTACTATTTTGAAGCACATCAATGAAAGTAGAGAAATTCACAACTTTAATCATAATCCAAGTTGGAATTTGCTCGTGGTTTTTCATGTAAAACTGTACATATTCTGACTTGCTTTTGCTTAGCTCAGAATATGCAGAAGAGATAGTATTCATTTTTGATTGCAAAGTAACATTGGTGGAATAAGCATTTGTTTCATACCACGGTATTTTTCCGTTTTCATTATATTGGTCAAATTTGTAACCTGTTAAAGTCCTAACTTCTTCTTCAACTTGAGTGATGTACTTAAGTAAAAATAGTCTAAGCGATTCATCAAATTTCTTTAAACTATTTATTTGACTTAAGGTTGTATTAGGAAAATAGATATGATTTCCATGAGCATCAGTACCGCAAGTGAAAGGCATTTTATAGCCATTAATCATATTAAAGTAGCCGGAGCGTACTAATGATATTTTGTGTGGAGTTCCGTTACAATCAATTCTTTTATCTTTACGAAGTTTCTTCATTTGTTGATTATAAGTTAGAAAAGATTTATCATTTGCCATATATCTTATCTCCTTGTAGCATATATCTCTAATATCTTAATAATAGCATTTGTGTTATAAAATTACCATCCTTAATCTGTTTTACCTGTTCTGCTCGTTCGGGATCTCTATGATACTGCAGCTTAAATTGTATCGTTTCGACCACTTCTTTCCTTGCTTCATCATCCAACTGATAAAAGGAAGTCAGAAGATTATCCACATCCGGCATACTATTTTTACCGAATAGGTACATAAGTGGATAGAGAGAGTTTTTCAAGTAGGTTTTGACTCTGCTTGCATCCAAGGCTCCATTCAATCCATCTGGGAGAGTGGGATATATTTCTTCTTCGGTAATAGCTCCAGAGAAAGGACTTGCAGAGCATATCTCATTCACATCAATATCTAAAGCATTGGCAAGTCGGAGAGCAAAGTCAAAGCGGATATTGGAATCTTTTTGAATAATCGTGTATAACGTGGTGGCACTAATGCCGGTTTCTTTTGCAATTCTGCGTACATTTGTACCTTTTTCATCAAGGTACTCTTTTAATTTCTTTCCATCGCCCATAAGCAACCTCCTATTTTCATAGACAAAGTAATTACGAAAAACATAAACTCAATTATTATCATATCACATTTACGAAAAACATAAAAGTGAAAATTACATAATTTTAGAATTACGAAAACCGTAAAATATTATTTACGAAGTATTGACATTATTTACGGACAGTGATAATATGAATTTACGAAAACCGTACACAACAAAAATACAAGAGTTGTAACGGCATTGTAGAATGAGAAGGGAGGATGAATATATGGCGAACTATCAATATATGATGAGTGCGGATGATGTGGCTAAGGAACTGGATTGTTCCAAGTCGTATGCTTACAAGTTGGTTAAGGCAATGAATAAGGAACTTGCGGAGCAGGGATATATCACAATGGCAGGACGGATTCCAAGAGCATATTGGGCAAAAAAGATGTTCGGATACGAGCTGGCTGCGAACTAAGAGAGGAGAAGAAAGGAATGGCTTACAAAGAAAAAGACACGAAGAAATGGACTGCCCAGTGGTTTGAAACGAATGCAAAGGGCGAAAAGAAAAAACGAAGAAAGAGAGGATTTTCCACAAAAAAGGAAGCTCTGGAATATGAGCGACAGAAAAAACTCAATAGCAGTCGAAGTATGGATATGAAATTGAGTGAATTTATGGAGGTATATTTTGAGGACAAACAGAATGAACTCAAAGAACGTACCATGAAAAACAAACGTTATATGATGGAACAGCATATTATTCCGTATTTTGGAAATAAAATGATGAGTGAAATATCAGCTTCGCAGATATTCAGTGGCAGAATGAAATGCAGACAAAAGGTTTTTCGGAATCATATCTGCGAATGATACAAAATCAGCTAACCAGTTTGTTTACTCATGCTTCACGAATTTACGATTTGCATACGAATCCATGCAAGAAGGTAAAGCGGATGGGAAACTCGGACAGCAGAAGCTTGGATTTCTGGACAACAGAGGAGTATCAGCAGTTTATTCAGACTATAGAACCGGGAACAAGATATTATCTCATCTTTGAAATTCTTTTCTGGACTGGATGTAGAATTGGAGAACTACTTGCATTAACTCCGGCAGATATAAACTTTGAAAGAAATCAAATCAGCATCACAAAAACGTACTATAGGACAGAACGAAAGGATGTGATTACAGAACCAAAAGACAAAACAATCTGTGCGAACAATAGAAATACCGGAATTTTTGAAGCAGGAAATAAAGCAATTTATTGAAGGGCATTATGGTATGCCGGAGAATGAAAGACTTTTCCCTATCGTGCAGGAAGCGGTACAGCATAAGATGAAGCACAATATGGAAAAAGCCGGAGTAAAGAAAATCAGGGTGCATGATTTAAGGCATTCGCATGTAGCATATCTCATCAACAAAGGGATTGAGCCGATTCTGATAAAGGAAAGATTAGGGCATAAGGATATAAGAATTACCCTAAATACTTATGGTCACTTATATCCGAATCAGCAACGGAGAATTGCAGATTTGCTGGATAATGAACAAGAAAAAAGTCCCAACAGCGGCAACTGTCAGGACTAAAGATAACCGGATAAACCTCTGTTATCCTATGTATATACAAGCTAAGTATAGCAGAGGTTTTCTCCGGTAGCAATTATAAAATTAAAATTGGAGGAGAAAATGACAGAACAGAAGATTGAGTTAAAGATGATTAGAATGTCGGAGGTACAGTCGCAGGAGATTGAGTGGCTGTGGTATCCGTTCATTCCTTATGGAAAGCTGACAATTATCCAAGGTGATCCGGGGGATGGAAAGACAACAATGGTGTTGAATCTGGCAGCAAAGCTGTCAAAGGGCGAAGCACTGGATAAAAATATGAAGGTCACAGAGCCGGTCAATGTAATATACCAGACTGCGGAGGATGGTCTTGCGGATACAGTAAAACCAAGATTAGAGCTTGCCGGGGCAGACTGCGAGAGAATTATCGTCATTGATGAAAGTGACAAGTCACTGTCTATGGTAGATGAACGCTTGGAAGAAGCGATTGTAAGGACTGGTGCAAGGCTCTTGATTTTAGACCCGATACAAGCCTATCTGGGCGGTGGCATGGATATGAACCGAGCAAACGAAGCAAGGGATATGACAAAGAAATTAGGAGCATTGGCAGAGAAAACAAAGTGTGCAATTATCCTTATCGGTCATATGAATAAGGCTTCCGGCAATAAAGCGGCATACCGGGGCATGGGTTCCATAGATTTTTTCGCAGTGGCAAGAAGTGTATTACTGGTTGGCAGGGTAGAGGGAGAACCGAATACCAGAGCAGTTGTTCAGATTAAAAACAACCTTGCGGCATTTGGACATCCAAAAGCATTTGCCTTATCAGAGGAAGGCTTTCAGTGGATTGGAGATTATGAGATTACGGTGGATGAGGTGCTTGGCGGCATTGCACCAAAGGCAAATAAAATGGAGCAGGCAAAGCAGATGTTACGGGAACTTGCGGAAACACAGAATGCGGTTTTGAGCAACGAAATCTTTGACCGGGCAGATGAACTGGGAATTTCTAAACGAACACTGGAAAACGCAAAGAAAGAGCTGGGTATCCGGGCAAGAAAAATCAACAACGCATGGTACTGGGAACTGGATAAAGTAAAGCTGGAATAAGGGAAGAACGCAACAATGCAGAGTATACAGAAATGCGGTCTTGAACATTGCAAGGTTGCAAAATATATAGACATTGCGTTGTTGCGGTCTTGCAGAAAGGATTGGTGGATTGAAATGAAGAATGTGCAGATTTCGCAGGAATTGTTCTTTTTGCTCGTGAGATATTTTCTCATAGGGCAGGAAGAAACGGAGCCGGAGATAGCTAAGGCATTAGAGAAAAAGATGGATGCTCTGGTAATGAGAGAGCTGTATACGCAGTATAAAACTGCACCGACAGAGGAAGAAAAGGAAAAGGCACGCAGGGAATATCTGGACAGGCGAGGTGTGCCGGACAGCTTCCGATGGTAATTTCCTTAGACGAATAAAACGGGAGCGTGGCACGCACCCGTAGGATACGGTTAAGGGAAAATGGTGCGGTGGCAGCGATGATGAAGTGACCGGAACGGGCACAACTGCCGCAGGCATAAAAGCTCCCGGCAGGGCGCAAAACCTGACTTGTCAGGTTGCATTTTTGATGGCGGTAGCTGTCAAAAGTGCTTTTGCGTTACTTTCGACGAAAGTAACAAAGCCTGTGCCGTATCCGGCACTAAAAGATACAGGTAAAAAAAGATGCGAGGTGGTTTTTATTGGAGAGAACGATTAGCGGAATGATGGGGAAAGGCTCTGTGAATCACAATACAAGAGCATTTTCAGCAAAGAATGTAGATAAAGAAAGAAGCCGTGACAATGTGGAATTTTGCCACAAGGATATAAAGGCAGTGTATCATGAACTGTTTGACGAAGCTCTGGAAAGGTACAATGCGAAGCAGAAGCGGAGTGACAGAAAGATTGATAACTATTATGAGAAAATCCGGCAGGGGAAGCAGGAGAAACTGTTTTATGAAGTGATTTTCCAGATAGGAAACAGAGATGACATGAATGCACGGAGTGAGGAGGGGCAGCTGGCAAAGCAGATACTTATTGACTTCATGGCAGACTTTCAAAGCAGGAATCCGAATCTTCATGTATTCTCGGCACATCTGCACATGGATGAGGAAACACCGCACATTCATATTGATTTTGTTCCGGTTATTACCGGGAGTAAGCGAGGACTTGATACCAGAGTGTCACTGAAAGGGGCATTGGCGGAGCAGGGATTTGAGGGCGGTACCAGAGGAGCAACAGAATGGAACCAGTGGATAGAATCCGAGAAAAAGGAACTGGCGGCGGTCATGGAACGATATGGTGTTGAATGGCTGCAGAAGGGTACGCACAATAAACATCTGTCGGTGCTGGATTATGAGAAGCAGGAGCGAGCGAAAGAGGTTGCGGAGCTTGATAGTCAGCTTGCACAATCAGAACAGGCTTTGCAGACAGCAAGTAAAATGGTAGACAGTCAGCTTGCTCGTGCGGAAGAATTGGCAGAGATGGGAGATATGTTTCAAAGACGGAACGAGGAAATTAAGGCAGATAATGCAGAACTGGAAGAAGCATATATAGCCACGAAGCAGAGCTATAACAGTTTATCTGCAAAAAATAATCTCCTGATTACCGAGAATGAGGATTTGGAGCAGGAAAAGGAAAGGCGGTTGTCCGGCAACCGGGAATTAGAAAAGCAACAGCAGAAGCTTCAAAAAGAACTGGAAGCTATGGCAGGTTCTAAGGTCGCTCTGGAGCGTAATGTGAGAGTCTATGACGAGGAAAAACAATGGCAGCTTCCAGAGCCGGGAGTGGTACAGTCGGCAAAAGCCTATCGTGAAAAGGTGGCATTGCCATTGATTACAAGGTTAAAGGAACTTGTAAAAAGTCTGACAATCAAGTGTGTCGGTCTGATGGAGCAGGTTAAGAAGCTGACTGCAAAGGTAAATCAGCAGGAAGATGATATTGCATGGTACAAGAATAAAATCAAGGAGCAGAAAGGAACAATGGAGCATTTGCAGGAGAAAGCGGAGGATTTGGAACGAGTGAAACAGTATGTCGGGGCTGACAAAATACAGGATATTATTGACAATGTGAAAGAAGCGGAACGGTTACAGGCAGAGCAGAAGCGTTTGCAGAGAAGCTATCAGAACAGAATGAGCAGATAAGGAGATAGATGGATATGACGGATAAAATCAAAGAAACAGAAGTGTTGAGAAAGCACATCATTGGAGAAAACGGAATCAGTTACACTTTGGGAGAGGATGGTCTGTATTATCCAGACATCCGACTTCCGGAAGGAACGCATTATGAAATCGGCAGATACGGACAGATGCGAGCAGAGTATCTGAAAGAGTACCATAGAGCATTGTATCTGGAATTGCTGTTGGATGGAAATTTAAATGAATATCTGCACCAGACGGACGAAGAATGTTATCAGATGATGGAGCGATTGGTGGAACAGATGAAGCAAAGCAGGGAGTGACGGAGCAGTTGAAGTCGGAGAATCAAATGCAGTGGGTAGGAATGATGAACAATATCTGGCACTGTGCGGAATAAGTGGTGTTGAGAGATATAGTATATGTGTAATAGATAGGGCGGTCTTCGGACTGCCCTTTTGAAAATTGTATAGAAAAAGGAACAATGAAATGATATAATAAAAAAAAGAGAATTAGAACAATCGAAGTTTAATGAGCTGGGAAATCGGAATTTATAGGAGGTGAATCTTCATGAAATGTCCATATTGTGGTGATGAAATGATAAGAGGATACCTAATGAGTTCACGAGACATTACTTTTGCAGTTGATAATCCGACAAAAGTTTTTTTCGTATTAAAAAATCGGACGATCTGGAATTGAGTAAAGGTTCAGCAGGAATCCCTCATTGTGAAGCTTATCGTTGCAGTAGTTGCAAAAAGATTTTGATTGATTATGCAAATAGATAAATCGAAAGTTGACAAAGGAGTTGAGCTGATATGAAAAAGAAAATCATCATATTGCTGTCTGTTGTGATAATTCTTTTGATGGGCATTGTTGTATGGTTTAATATTCCACTCGACTTGATGGACTTAGACCCTAATGAGGTCATGGAAATAGTTGTTTTCAATGGCAATAGCGGAAACGCAACACATATTACCGACAAAGAGCAGATTCAGCATATTGTCGAAAATTTGAATGGCGTCGAAGTAAAGCGGTCAAAGCCATCTTTGGGATATATGGGATATAGTTTCAAAGTTACTATTTATTTGTCTGATGGCAACGAGGCAGGCGATTGGAATAATTTTATTATCAATTCAGATGATACAATTAGAAAAGATCCATTTTTCTATTCTGTTACAAAGGGAAATATTGATTACAGCTATATTGAAAGTATCGTAGAATAACAAAAATGCCAGTTTGTTAAGGTGAAAAAAGTTTAAGTAAAATTAGAAGTTATAAGAAGTGGAAAAGGAGAACAAGTTAATGATAAAAAAAATAGCCATTGTACCCTATGTAACTAATGGGAGAAATTCACAGGTTGGACATGATGGACATTTTAATATTTTTAAAAAAAAGAGAAGTACTGTATTAAAAGAAT
>ENA-OQDM01000214-OQDM01000214.1-human-gut-metagenome-genome-assembly--contig:-NODE-214-length-38562-cov-1.881826_pt1 | contig 38562 bp, 38 predicted proteins | sample MGYA00242772_ERZ504605 | MGnify/ENA primary metagenome ERZ504605 (study PRJEB26092, sample SAMD00036348) | human gut metagenome | host: Homo sapiens | study: EMG produced TPA metagenomics assembly of... | reverse complement strand
TAAAAATAAAAGAACTGAAAAATCAGACAATATCAAGGCCGGATAAAAGGTATAGACCCAACCCTTTTCGGACAAGCTACCCTCATAAACATAAGAAGAGAATCACAAAGTGCAGGAGATCATAAACAGTATTATTATTTTCAAGGAGGGAAAAACTTATGCTACGTTATCTGCCTGTTCGAAAAGTTCATGCAAGACAGGTCCTTGATTCCAGGGGGAATCCTACGGTGGAAGCGGAAGTGACGGTAGGTGAAGGAATCGTGGGGATTAACGGATACACAGGAAGAGCCATGGTGCCGTCCGGAGCATCCACAGGTAAATTTGAGGCTGTGGAGCTGCGGGACGGAAACCGGGAGGAATATCTGGGCCAGAGTGTGAAAAAAGCAGTGGAAAATATCAATACACGTCTGGCAGATGCCATTATCGGAGAGAATGCCCTGAACCAGGCATGGATCGATCATCTTTTGATCGAACCGACGGAACGGAGAACAAAAGCAGCGCAGGAGCCAATGCCACGCTGGCAGTATCTCTGGCAGCAGCCCGTGCAGCAGCCGGGGCCCTTCGGCTTCCTCTTTATCAGTATCTGGGCGGCTGTCATACCCTGCAGCTTCCGGTGCCGATGATGAATATTTTAAACGGGGGAAAGCATGCGGACAATACGGTAGATCTTCAGGAGTTTATGATCATGCCAACAGGAGCTTGCTGTCTGGAAAAGGGTATCCGCATGTGTGTGGAAGTCTACCAGCACTTAAAGCTTCTTCTCCGGGAAAAAGGACTCTCCACAGCGGTTGGAGATGAAGGCGGCTTTGCTCCGGATCTTTCAGATTCGGAGGAAGTGCTTACCCTGATCGTTCATGCCATAGAAAAAGCAGGATATAAACCAGGAGAAGAGATCACCATTGCCATTGATGCAGCCTCTAGCGAGCTTTATGATGAGGAAAAGGGCGTGTACTTTTTCCCTGGGGAGAGTCGCATGAAAGGAGAAAAGATCTACCGGGATGCCGGTGAGATGACAGAGTATTATGAAAAATTGGTGGAAAAATTTCCCATTGTTTCCATTGAAGACGGTCTCTGGGAGGATGACTGGGAAGGCTGGAAATATCTGACGGAACACTTGGGAAAAAAGATCCAGCTGGTAGGCGACGATCTGTTTGTCACCAATATCAAACGGCTGCACTGTGGCATCGGACTTGATGTTGCCAATGCTATCCTTATTAAAGTAAACCAGATCGGAACTCTCACGGAAACTCTGGATGCGGTGGAGATGGCTCAGCATGCCGGGTATCGTGCAGTGATCTCTCACAGGTCCGGGGAAACAGAGGATTCCTTTATCGCAGATCTTGCAGTTGCCTGTGGGGCGGGACAGATCAAAACAGGCGCACCCTGCCGTTCGGACCGGAACGCCAAGTATAACCAGCTTCTGCGGATCCACGAACAGCTCGGAGCTCTTGGAAGATATAAAGATCCTTTTGCAAAAAAATCTCAGAAAAAGCCCTGCATAAAATAAACGGAAAATGGTTGAAATCCCGGTTTAGCTATGGTAAAATAACCTCTAGTTGATTAGGAGGTGTAACCGCGTGAACATTTTGAAGATTATTCTGACTGTAATTTATGCAATAGATTGTATCGCTCTGACTGTTGTCGTACTGATGCAGGAGGGCAAGCAGCAGGGTCTTGGCTCTATCGCCGGAGTAGCTGATACTTACTGGGGTAAGAATAAGGGCCGTTCCATGGAAGGTGGTCTTGTAAGAGGTACCATTATCATGGGAGTTATTTTCTTTGTACTGTCAATCGTACTGAACATTATCTGATCTGCCAGGGGCAGAACAGAAGTTGGTAACACTCTTGCTGCGTTAGCATGCAGAAGAAACTCGGATGGGGACTTCTTTTGTTAATCAGCAGGAGTGTTTTTGCGTTGATACAGGGGCACGGGTGAGCCTTCCTCCGGAAGGATAACAGGGTAAAAATGAAATATAAATATGAAACAGGAGAAAATGTGAAAAGATCGAAAAATTTTGAAAAAAGAAAAAAGTTTATAATGGAGCTTCTGGGAGATCCGCTGTATAAGCCCATGCGTCTGCGTGAGATCGCATCTCTTCTTCAGCTGGATAAGAGTGAGAAAAAAGAGCTTTTTGACGTGCTGGACGAGCTTTGCGCCCAGGGCAAGGCTGAAGTAGATAATAAAGGAAGATACAGCAAGGTTTCCGGCAAGCGCAGAGACAGACGAAAGAATAAAGAAGCTCTGAAGGCAGAAAAGCCGGAGCGTGGCCGTAAGGGAAGAGAATGCAGAGAGAAGAATCATGAGGAATATCGTTTCTCCGAGAAGGACGGAACCATCATGGAGGGAACTTTTATTGGCCATTACAAGGGCTTTGGCTTTGTGGAAGTGGAGGGTCAGGAACAGGATATTTTTATTCCGGAAAATGACACGGGAAGCGCCATGCATCAGGATAAGGTGCAGATCCTTGTACGGAACGGACATAAAGAGGGAAAACGTCAGGAAGGCGTTGTGCTGAAGGTTCTGGAAAGGGGAATGCCTTCGATCGTGGGAACATACCAGAGCAGCCGTGATTATGGCTTTGTGATCAGTGATAACCCCAAATTTTCCAAAGATATTTTTATTTCCAGAAAAAACTCCATGGGAGCAAAGGACGGAGACAAGGTAGTTGCAGAGATCACAGATTACGGCTCCAGAAACCGGAAGCCGGAAGGAAAGATCACGGAGGTGCTGGGAAACTTACGTTCACCTGGAACAGATATCCTTGCTATTGTGAAGAGCTTTAACATACCAAGTGTATTTCCTGACAAAGTACTTCGTCAGGCTGACCGTGTGCCGGATCATGTACAGGAAGCGGATCTGGATGGAAGACTGGATCTCAGAAATCTTGTTACAGTTACCATTGACGGTGAGGATGCAAAGGACCTGGATGATGCCATTTCCCTGACAAAGGAGGATGGAATCTACCATCTGGGTGTGCACATCGCAGACGTGAGCAACTATGTTCAGGGCGGCAGTGCCCTTGACAGAGAGGCACTGAAGCGCGGAACCTCCGTCTATCTTGCAGACCGTGTCATTCCCATGCTTCCGGAGCGGCTTTCCAACGGTATCTGTTCTCTGAACCAGGGACAGGACCGTCTGACCTTAAGCTGTCTGATGGATGTTAATGAAAAAGGAAAGGTGATTTCCCATAAGATCGCAGAAACCGTGATCCGTGTAGATGAGCGCATGTGTTACACAGATGTGAAAAATATTCTGGAGGATACCGACGAGGTGGCGAAGAAACGCTATGAAGCTCTGATCCCCATGTTTTTCCTGATGAAAGAGCTTTCCGGGATCCTGCGCAGCCGCCGTCATACAAGAGGTTCCATTGATTTTGATTTTCCGGAAAGTAAGATCATCCTGAATGCGGCAGGAAGAGCTATTGATGTGCAGCCTTATGAAGCCAATGTGGCAACCAGGATCATTGAAGATTTTATGCTTCTTGCCAATGAAACCGTGGCACAGGAATACTGCACCGGAGATTATCCCTTTGTATACAGAACCCATGAAAATCCGGATCCGGAAAAGATTGAAAGTCTTTTGATGCTTCTTCATAATGAAGGAGTCAACATACAGAAATCCGGACAGGAGATCACGCCTGGTGAGATCCAGGAGATCCTGGAAAGTATTGAGGGAATGCCCAATGAGGCACAGATCAGCCGCCTGACCTTGCGTACCATGAAACAGGCAAAATATACTACGGAATGCAGCGGACATTTCGGACTTGCAGCGAAGTATTACTGCCACTTTACTTCTCCGATCCGAAGATATCCGGATCTTCAGATCCACAGGATCATCCATGACCGTCTGAGAGGCAGACTGGTAAGGGAAGGACGTACCGAGCATTACAAGGAGATCCTGGATGAAGTGGCGCGCCAGTCCAGTGTGTGCGAACGGCGTGCAGACGAAGCGGAAAGAGAATCCGATAAGCTGAAGAAAGCAGAGTATATGTCCTATCATCTCGGAGAGGAGTATGAGGGGATCATCTCCGGCGTTACAGGATGGGGACTTTATGTGGAGCTTCCGAATACCGTAGAAGGACTGATCCATATCAATACATTACGAGATGACTATTATGTATTTGACCAGGATGCATATGAACTGCGGGGCGACATGACAGGAAAGATCTTCCGTCTTGGGCAGAAGGTCCGTGTCCGTGTGGCAGATGCGGATAAAATGCTGAAAACCGTGGATTTTGTCCTGGCTGAGGAAGACTGAGGGAGCGCGAATGGCAAAAAAAACAGGAATGAAACTGATCGCAAATAATAAAAAGGCTTTTCATGATTATTTTATCGAGGATACTTATGAGGCCGGGATCGCACTTGCAGGAACCGAGGTGAAATCCTTACGTTCCGGTAAATGCAGCATCAAGGAGGCCTTTGTCCGTGTGGAAAACGGAGAAGTTTATGTATATGGAATGCATATCACTCCTTATGAGAAAGGAAACATTTTTAACAAAGATCCTCTTCGTGTGCGTAAGCTTTTGCTGCATCGCTACGAGATCAATAAGATCGAAGCTAAATTAAAGGAAAAAGGATTGACTTTGGTACCACTGAAGGTTTATTTCAAGGACAGCCTGGTAAAAATAGAGATTGGCATGGCACGTGGTAAAAAGCTTTATGACAAGCGCCAGGATATTGCAAAGAAGGATCAGAGAAGAGAAGCGGAGCGAGACTTTAAGGTAAAAAATCTTTATTGATCGGCTGGTTTCAACTGAAAAAGTAAAAGTATGATAAAATGCGGGGAATGAGAAATGACAGAGGTACAGGAAAGACGTAAAAAAACGGTAGAAGCATCGATGACGGAGCAGGTTCATCTGATCATGCAGCAGCATCTGAACGGAGGCGGAAGACTTTTTGGCGGAGCACTGATGCAGTGGCTGGATGAGGTTGCCGGAGTGGTAGCTATGCGTCATGCGGAGACATATCGGGTGGTAACTGCGGCAGTGGACAATCTTCAGTTCAAGCATGCGATCTATGAGGGAGAGATCGTAGTACTTAAGGGATATGTGACTTATGTGGGAAGAACTTCCATGGAGGTCGAGATCGATACGTATGTGGAACAGCCGGATGGCATGCGTCATACTGTAAACCGGGCATTTTTTGTGATGGTGGCTGTAGATGAAGACCAGAAACCGATTCAGGTGCCGGAACTGATCATTACCACAGAAGCGGAAAAAGCCCGGAATGAAGCTGCGAAAATGCGCCGTGATATGCGCAGACAGCGAAGGGAAAACGGGTTCTGACCTCAGCTGTTCCAATTTTTGACATAGTTTAAAATATCTAAAGATTCTGTGAAATTCAGAACGGTCAGGTTGACAAGAAAGTGATACTCTGTAATAATAGAAAAGGAAAACCTGACAGCGAATAGGACCATTTTATATGGAGGAGATATAATGAAAAAACGTTATTTGATTCTTGCCGGAATTCTTGCAGCGAGCATGCTTGCAGCCGGTTGCGGAAAGAAGAACTCTGTGGCACCGGAGCAGAAGGTGGAGGCAACGGCAACCCCGACGGTAACGGAAGCTGCGAAAACGGATGTGGTGGAGATGCAGACCTCTACGGATGAAACAGCAAATATCAAGAACGTAATGGGAACCAAGAGTGAGACCACTACCAGTATTGTATTTACCAATAAGATGAACTCCACGATTTCTGCAATTTATGTCCGTCCTACCAGAGATGATGGCGATGACAGTGATGAGACCTGGGGAAGCGATCTTGTAAATGGTAAATTCACACTGGCTTCCAACGACAAGGCTGTTTATTATATGGAGAAGAGCCAGAAGGACGATAACGTAGATACAGCAACAAGCTTTGATGTAAGGATCACATTTTCTGACGAAGAGCAGAATGAATGTTTCTTCCGCCAGCTGCCGCTTCTGACGATCTCACAGCTGAGTCTGTGCATGGATGGTGAGGGTGAAGACGGAATCCCATATGCTACATATCTGGCGAGCGGAAGCACCAAGGAGGTGTCTACCCTGAAGGATGTAAAGGCAAGGCTTGGCATTGAGGATGACAGTGAAAGTGACAGTGACAGTACAGATTCTTCAGACAGTACGGCTGTGACTCCGACTCCGGAGAGTTCTGATGATAATGGAGACAGTACAGACAGCAGTTCGTCCGGCAGTTCGGACTCCACATCCACACCGGATCCAACATCTGCACCAGCTTCCTCTGATTCTTCCGATGCGGATCCTACGGAAGCACCATCCGGCGAGGATGATCCGGCATCTGTAGCAGCAAGATATATCGGTCAGTCCATGTCTGAGCTTGAGAATGCATGCGGCAGCCCAAATGGCAGTGATTATGAGGACGAGCCGGAGTCCGGTAAGACAGGTTATTATTATTATGATACGTTTACGGTATCCACAACTTTTGACGATGACGGCAATGAAGTTGTATCCGGCGTATGGTAAAGGAGAATAAACATATGAAAAGAGTGTTACTGAAATTAAGCGGAGAGGCTCTTGCAGGAGAGCAGAAGAGAGGCTTTGATGAAGCAACTGTTACAGAGGTTGCCAAACAGATCAAGACGATCGTGGATGAAGGACTTCAGGTTGGTATCGTGATCGGAGGTGGAAACTTCTGGAGAGGACGTACCAGCGGAGCCATGGACAGAAGCAAGGCGGATCAGATCGGCATGCTTGCTACTATCATGAACTGTATCTATGTGTCTGACATCTGCAGATATGTGGGACTTAAGACAGAGGTGTTTACCCCGTTTGTATGTGGTGCATTTACCACACTTTATTCCAAGGATGCTGTAGAAGAGAGCTTCGCAGAAGGAAAGGTTGTATTCTTTGCAGGTGGTACCGGCCATCCGTATTTCTCTACAGATACAGCTACTGTACTTCGTGCTGTTGAGATCGGCGCAGATGCCATTCTTCTTGCCAAGGCTGTTGACGGAATCTATGACAGTGATCCGAAGGTAAATCCGGATGCCAAGAAGTATGATGAGATTTCCATTGATGAAGTAGTTGCAAAGAAGCTGGCAGCTATGGATCTTACCGCTTCCATCATGTGTATGGAGCAGAAGATGCCGATGCTGGTATTCGGTCTTGATGAAAAGGACAGCATCGTCAATACCGTACATGGCAAGTTCTCCGGAACAAAGGTAACCGTGTGATCAAAAGGGAATAATAAAAAAACCATACAGGGAGATATGTGAAATGGATGAGAGAATTCAGGTATACGAAACAAAAATGGGAAAAACACTGAATGCTTTGGAGAGTGAGCTGACAACCATCAGAGCCGGCCGTGCAAACCCGCATATTCTTGACAAACTTACCGTAGATTATTATGGAGCACCGACTCCGCTCCAGCAGGTTGCAAACATTTCTGTACCGGAGGCACGTATGATCCAGATCCAGCCGTGGGAATCCAGCATGATCAAAGCGATAGAGAAAGCGATCCTTTGCTCTGATCTGGGATTAAACCCGAGCAACGATGGAAAAATGATCCGTCTTGTTTTCCCGGAGCTTACCGAGGAGCGTCGTAAAGAGCTGGTGAAGGACGTTAAGAAAAAAGGCGAGGGTGCCAAGGTTGCAGTAAGAAATATCCGTCGTGATGCCAACGATGCATTTAAGAAACTTGCAAAACAGGATGTTTCTGAGGATGAGATCAAAGAGCTTGAGGATCAGATCCAGAAACTTACAGATAAGTACATCAAGGAAGTTGACAAGGCGATCGAGAACAAGTCTAAAGAGATTCTGACTGTATAATTGTAAGAAATACGAGGATAGAGAGGGCTTCTTTGAAGAAGCTCTCTTTCTGTATGGAGGAGATTTATGAACGTACCAAATCATATCGCGATCATTCTGGACGGAAACGGACGTTGGGCAAAGGAACGAGGAATGCCGAGAACCTACGGACATGTAAAGGGATGCGCCAATCTTGAAAACATTTGTTATGATATCAAAGACCTTGGGGTGAAATATCTTACGGTTTACGCTTTTTCCACAGAAAACTGGAAACGCTCCAGAGAAGAAGTGGAAGCACTGATGAAACTGTTCCGCGGTTATCTTAAGAAATGTATCAAGATTTCCAAGAAAAATAATATGAAGATGAAAGTCATCGGAGATGTTACTGCCTTTGCACCGGATATCCAGCAGAGTGTCCGGGAACTGGAGGAATATTCCAAAGATTTTGACGGTATTTATTTTCAGCTGGCATTAAATTACGGAAGCCGTGATGAGATCCGCCGTGGAATGCAGAGGATGGCACAGGATGTAAAAGACGGAAAGGTTGAGCCGGATGGCATTACAGAAGATACGATTGAGAGCTATCTGGATACTGCAGGTGTACCGGATCCGGATCTTTTGATCCGCACAAGCGGTGAGCAGCGGCTTTCCAATTTCCTGCTTTGGCAGCTTGCCTATTCCGAGTTTTATTTTACACCGGTTGCATGGCCGGATTTCAATAAAGAAGAGCTGATCAAAGCCATCGAGAAATACAATCAGAGAGACAGACGCTACGGTGGCGTCAAGGAGGAGTAGATCATGTTTAAGACAAGACTGATAAGTGGTATCGTCCTTGTCATTATTGCCCTGGCAACTATCATTCCGGAAGCTGGATCTTATTTTTTACACTTCTGGCTGTTTCACTGATCGGAATGAGAGAGCTTTACAAGGTAATGAAGGTAAGCGATGAGCATGTTACTGTGCTGGAACTTGTAGGATATCTTGGAGCAGTGCTTTATTATATTGCCATGAAAGCTGATTTTGGAAATTACGGAACAATGGCGATCATCATCAGTATGATCCTGATCCTGTTTGTTTATGTATTCGGTTATCCGAAATACCATGCAGAACAGGTGATGGCAGCATTTTTTGGAGTTGTATATGTTGCTGTGATGCTTTCCTTTATCTATCTTACCAGAAGCCTTCCGGACGGAAAATTCCTGGTATGGCTGATATTCCTGTGCTCCTGGGGATGTGACACCTGTGCTTACTGTGCGGGAATGCTTATCGGAAAGCATAAAATGGCGCCGGTTTTAAGCCCGAAGAAATCCATCGAGGGAGCTGTAGGAGGCGTTGCGGGAGCGGCGCTTCTTGGAGTGATCTATGCAGCAGCAACACAGGGAAAAATGGCTGAGTATGCCTTGATCTGCGCAGTTGGAGCTCTGATCTCCATGGTGGGTGATCTGGCTGCATCTGCGATCAAAAGAAACCAGAACATCAAGGACTATGGAAAGCTGATCCCGGGCCATGGAGGAATCCTGGACCGTTTTGACAGTGTGATCATCACAGCCCCTGTTATTTACTATCTTGCAAAAACGATTCTTGGAATTTAGGAGACATTAAAATGAAGAATATTGCAATCTTAGGTTCTACCGGTTCCATCGGGACCCAGACACTGGATGTGGCAAGAAAAAACGAGACCTTCGTGTTGTTGCAGTCAGTGCAGGCAAAAGTGTGGAGAAGCTGGAAGAGCAGATCCGGGAGTTTCATCCGCTTCTGGCAGCAGTCTGGGATGAAGAAGCAGCCCGGGATCTGAAAACGCGTATTGCGGATACGGATACAAAGGTAGTCAGCGGAATGGAGGGACTTCTGGAGCTTGCGTCCATGCCGGAATCCGAAATCCTTGTCACTGCGATCGTGGGAATGATCGGAATCCGTCCTACCATGGAGGGAATCCGTGCCGGAAAGGATATTGCCCTGGCAAATAAGGAAACCCTTGTCACAGCCGGTCATCTGATCATGCCCATGGCAAAGAAATATGGTGTATCTATCCTTCCGGTAGACAGTGAACACAGCGCTATTTTCCAGGCTATCCACGGAGAAGAAAACAAAGAGATCCACAAGCTTCTGATCACGGCATCCGGTGGTCCCTTCCGCGGACGTACCACAGAAGAGCTGCGAAGGGTCACTGTTGCAGATACTCTGAAGCATCCAAACTGGGTAATGGGACGAAAGATCACCGTAGATTCCGCAACCCTGGTAAACAAAGGGCTGGAAGTTATGGAAGCTAAATGGCTGTTTGACATGGATCTGGATCATATTCAGGTGGTGGTGCAGCCGCAGAGTATCATCCATTCCATGGTGGAGTTTAAGGATGGTGCGATCATGGCACAGCTTGGAACTCCGGATATGAGACTTCCAATCCAGTACGCTCTGTACTATCCGCACAGACGATATCTGGACGGAGACCGCCTTGATTTCACGAAGCTTCATGAGATCACATTTGAGGTTCCGGATATGGAGACATTCCGGGGACTTCCTATGGCAATCCAGGCATCCCGAGAGGGCGGAAGTATGCCGACTGTCTTTAATGCAGCCAATGAGCTTGCAGTAAAGAAATTCCTGGAGGAAAAGATCGGCTTTCTGGATATTTATGAGATTATTGCACAGTCTATGGAAAGACATAAAAAAATCGCACATCCGGATCTGGATGAGATCCTTTCTGTAGAGCAGGATACTTATCAGTGGATCGAAAGCAGGTGGTAAATTGAGATTTGTGATTGCTGTAATTATTTTCAGTGTTGTGATATTGATCCATGAGCTGGGACATTTTCTTCTGGCAAAAAAGAACCATATCGAGGTATTGGAATTTTCTCTTGGTATGGGACCCAGGATCATAAGTACAGTAAAGGGCGGCACACGTTATTCCGTGAAACTGTTTCCTCTTGGAGGTTCCTGCGCCATGGCCGGAGAGGATGCGGAAGATGACAGTCCGGGAACCTTTAATTCGGCTCCTGTGTGGGGCAGGATCGCAGTGGTTGCTGCCGGTCCGATATTTAATTTTCTGCTGGCATTTGTTTTGTCTGTGATTATTGTAGGCTGTATGGGCTATGATCCGGCAACCGTATTAGAAGTAACCCAAAATTCTGCTGCGGAAAAGGCCGGATTGAAAAAGGGTGATGTGATCACGGAATATCAGGGCTATCATATTGATCTGGGGAAAGATCTTTATGTATATTCGTATCTCAACGAACTGAAAGAGGGAGATACCATCCGGCTGAAAGTAAAACGTGATGGAAAGGAACTGGAGATTTCCTATAAACCAGATGTAAATGTGCGGTATCTTCTTGGCTTTAACCGTTCTGATGTAAATTCCATGACAGTGGAATCACTGATCAAGGGAATGCCACTGGAAGAGGCAGGTCTGGAAGTAGGCGATGTGATCACGAAGATCAACGGTGTGGAGGTTCCGGACGGAAATGCATATGAAAAATACATCGAGGAGCATCCATTGTCCAATGAACCTGTGACGATCACCTATGAGCGTGACGGACTGGAATATGAGGCAGAGATAACACCAAGGGAATACAGAACACCGGTTTCCGGTTTCGGATATAACACATACAGTGAAAAAACTTCCGGCTTTAATGTTCTGAAATATGGTGCTGTGGAAGTGAAATACATGATCCGTACTACGATCTTAAGCCTGAAAGAGCTTGTGACCGGTCACCTTGGAATGAAAGACTTAAGTGGTCTGTGGGTGTTGTGGATGCCATTGGCGACACTTACGAACAGTCCAAGAGTGAGGGAACGCTGATGATCTGGATGAATTTGCTGAACATGGCAGTTCTTCTTTCTGCAAACCTGGGAGTGATGAACCTTCTTCCTCTTCCTGCGCTGGATGGAGGAAGGCTGGTATTTCTGGTGGCAGAAGCGATCCGGAGAAAACCGGTAAACCGTCAGGTAGAAGGCATGATCCATTTTGCAGGCTGATGCTTTTGATGGCGTTGATGGTTATCGTTATGTATAATGATATTCTGAAGATATTCTGATGAGGATTATGGAGTAAAGATATATAAAAGATGGAATGGTCAGGAAAATGTCCGGATTGTTCCATCTTTTTTTAGTGAAACATATGAAACTAGGATGAAACACATGAAACAAGATTGACATTTTATTTGGAACTTTGTACAATCAAAAATGTAGATGACGATATTAAATCGTGTAAAATACCAAAAGAAATAGAAAATAAATTTCAAATAATAAGAAAATCACATAAGGAGATGAGACAATGGCAGGTACAATCAGAAAGATTGCACAAATGGCACATGTGTCTCCGGCAACTGTTTCAAGATATTTTTCAGGACAGAATGTGGTGAGTGATGAATTATCCAGAAGAATTGAGGAGGCAGCTAATACGGTTGGTTATGTGCCAAATCATCCAACGCGTAAGTCAGATGGTGTGATCGTAGTTCTGATTCCTAATCTGGAATTTGGATATTTCAGTGAATCCATAAAGGAGATTATCCGGCAGATGCCAAAATACAAATGTAGAGTGATATTTCTTCCTACATTTCCGGGAGATGACAGTTATAAGAGTATCCTGAAGGAATTGTATGTGATGGGAGTTATTTATCTGGAGGAGGAGATTGACCGTGAGGTGATACGATATATCCGGGCAAAGAATATCAAAGTGGTTATGCTGGGAGGCGCAGCTTTTGACAGCAGATGCGATATGGTACACATTAATGATATGATGGCTGCTTACGAGGGAATGAAATATCTTCTTGAAATGGGACACAGGAAGATACTGATTCTGACTGATCTTTCTACAAGTATCAGTTCAGGATTCCAGCGGTTAGTTGGCTGTAAGAAGGCAATGGAGGAATATGGACTTATGTTCAGTGATGACATGGCAGAATACGGTCAGCTTACCTTCGAAAAAGGCTATCGATCTATGAACAGTGCATTGCGAAAGAAAAAGAAGTTCACTGCAGTATTTGCTTTTTCCGATGAGACTGCGGTAGGAGCAATTACAGCGTTAAATGAACATGGCCTGAAGGTTCCGGAAGATGTATCCGTTTTGGGATTCGATGGATTAAGTATATCAGAGCGGGTGGTTCCTAAACTTACTACGATTTATCAGCCCCTGGATAAGATGGTGGAATGGACTCTTGAGATTTTGTGTAACAAAAGTAGAAACAGAGAAGAAAATATAGAGTATACACTACCCTATAAATTATTGGAAAGAGGAACTGTACTCAGAAGGGAGGAAATATAAAATGGGGGAGAAGAGCTTTAAAGATATTCTTTGGAGAATATTTAGATTTGTTTTCCTGGGATTTATGGCACTGATCTCAGTAGGACCATTGGTATGGATCGTGATGTCATCCTTTAAATCCAATAAGGAGATCCTATCATCTGCATTTGCACTGCCTACATCATTAAGCTTTGATGGGTATAAGGCTGCATTGGACTTGGCTCCAATTTTTAAGTTTTATGGAAACAGTGTTGTGATTTCTTTTACAAGTACCCTGCTAAATATCCTGATTGTTTCCATGGCTGCCTATGTGTTGGCCAGATATACGTTTAAGGGAAGTACCTTTATCACACTGCTTTTATCTGCGTCTCTTCTTGTACCTACTTCGGCACTTCTGATGCCAATCTATAAGATCATGATGGGAATCGGATTGTTTGATACAAGGTCAGGGCTTGTACTTGTGTATGCGGCACTGGGACTTCCTACTTCACTTTTTGTATTCAAAAGCTATTTTCAGGGCATCCCCAAGGAACTGGAAGAAGCTGCCTATATTGACGGAGCCGGGTTTTATCGGACATTCTTTGTAATTGTATTTCCGCTGGCTAAATCAGGACTTGCAACAGGGGCAATTTTACAGTTCCTGACGTCGTGGAATGAGTTCATGTTCGGACTCGTTCTTACCAAGAGCACAGAAGTAAGAACCCTTCCTCTTGCTCTGAATTATTTCACATCTCAGTTTTCGTTTAACTATACGGCGATGTTTGCGGCATTGACTATGGTAATTCTACCAAGCATTGTAATCTATGTATTGCTGCAGGAACAGGTTACTACCAGTATGGTAGCAGGATCTGTCAAAGGTTGAAGATGAAATTTTATAAATCAAATAAAAGGAGGCAATTAATATGAAAACAAAAAAGGTGATGGCCACAGTATTGTCAGCAGTGACAGCATTATCCATGGCAGGAGGCATGGCCACAACAGTAAAAGCGGATGATGTGACAGAAATCACATTTCCTACATCCTGGGTTGGTGTCAGTGTTAATACAGAATGGTTCCAGGATCGTCTGGAAGCTTTTAATGAGGAGTACGGTGACAGTATCAAGGTCAATGTGGAAGAAATCGCAGGTGATCAGAACTATGTGGATAAGCTGAAAGTTCTGTATTCTTCCAATTCTCTTCCAGATACATTCAGCACAGGTGGATATAATCTGATTGATTCAATGAAGGATCAACTTGTCGACCTTACTGATTATGTAGATGATGACTGGAAAAAACTTGCAACTGATACATGTTGGGATGTAAACTCCCGCGATGGTAAGATTTATGGAATTCCTTATACCAGACAGGTAATAGGATACTTCTACAACAAAGATCTCTTTGCTCAGGCAGGAATTGAGAAACCGGCAAAGACATGGGACGAGTTCTTTGAGCAGTGTGACAAGCTTGTGGATGCAGGCATTACACCACTTTCCATGGATACCGCCGATTCCGGTTGGGTAACTTCACTGATGCTTGGTGCTATGATTGGTGAGAGCGATGAGGGAGAACAGTTTATGAATACCATGCTCCCGACAGATTATAATACAAAAGAATTTATCGATGCAGCAACCAGGATTCAGACTATGTTTCAGAAATATACAACTCCGGATGCAGTTGGTGGAAAATATGAGAATGCTGCAAGCAACTTCTTTATGGGACAGACAGCTATCATTGCAAATGGTCCTTGGATGATTAGCGATTTCTATGATACTTCTATGGTTGAAGATGGATTTGCAGATAAAGTCGGTACTGCAATGTATCCTGGTGATGTTATGTATAACAGTGGAAAAATTGGCTTTAATGTTGCTTCCAAGGATGAGAAAACACTGGATGCAACTCTTACATTTGTAAAATTCCTCACAAATGAGGAGAGCCAGCTTAAAATGCTTGAAATTACAGGCGATATTCCGGCTATGGAGGGTCTTATATCTGATAATGTAAAGCCACTTGTAAATGAAGTCATCGCAAACGGCGATAAAGCAGCGCACAGTATTAATGATTTCCAGAGCCTTTGGTATGCAAATGTAGTGGATGAGATCAGTATTCAGTATCCGCTTCTTGCGCAGGGTGAAATTACTCCGGAAGAGTTCGCACAGGCTCTTACAGACGCTGCACAGAAAAACTGATAATTATATGATTTCCGCGGCTTCGGCAGGACATACCTTCTTCTGAAGTCGCCGGAGGTTAAGAACAGACTGAAACAGGAGAGATGAGAAATGAAAGTTAAAAAATGGAAACTGGCAAGCTTTCTTTTGCCGTGTCTGCTCCTTTTTGCATTGATTTACCTGGCTCCGATGTGTATGGTGTTTGGAAGTTCATTTTTTGAATGGAAAGCAGGCGGTGTATTTAAATTTATTGGACTGGATAATTATATCAATGCTTTCCGGAACGACGCACGAATGCTTACAGCACTGAAGAATACGGGAATCTGGGTTGTGCTTCAGTCTGTTGTGCATGTGATGCTAGGAACTGTGATCGCGTTTATGCTTTCAAAAAGAAAAAAAGGTTGGAAAGTCCTCAGAACTATCTATATGATCCCGAATGTGGTATCTGCAGCGGCACTGGCTGTTATTTTCTTGAATGTATTTAATGCGCAGTATGGTATTATCAATTCTTTTGTAAAAACAGTAACCGGGAAACCATTTATGAAAAACTGGTTCTTTGATCAGAACAGTGCCTTTATCACAGTTACATGGAGCTGGCTTCTGTATACGGGAATGATCATCATTCTTGTGCTTGCAGGTGTTCTGTCCATTCCCGAGGATGTTGTGGAAGCGGCCAAGATTGATGGTGCTACAGACATGCAGATCAATATGAAGATTCGTCTCCCGCTGATTCGTACTATTATTGGAACCTGTGAGATTCTGGCGGCAACCAGTATGCTGAGAGAATTTGAACTCATTTATCTGACAACCAACGGAGGGCCGGGAGATACAACACTGAATCTTCCACTATACCTGTACAAAACATCTATGACAGATAATAATTATGGTTATGCCAACATGATGGGAGTAATTCTTATTATTGCAGGGGTAATTGTAGTAAGTGCCATTAATCGGTTGTTTAAGATGAATGAGGCAGACTACTAAAAAGACAGAAAGAGGAGGAATTACAGATGAAAATAGCAGTAATCGGCGGTGGTGGAGTACGTTCTATGTTTTTGGCAAAAAGCCTTGCTCAGAGCAGTTTGGAATTGGGGATCAACCAAGTGATCTTTATGGATAATGATCCAAAGAAGCTTAATATCTATGGTAAAATGGCACAGCAGGTTGCAAAGCGTCTGCAGCCAGCCTTGCAGCTGGAGCTTACCGGAGATCCTGTAGAAGCCATTAAAGATGCAGATTATATCATAACAACGATTCGTGTTGGAGAGGATGATATGCGTATCCAGGATGAACGAGTAGCTCTGAATCTGGGGGTTTTGGGACAGGAAACTACCGGTGCGGCAGGTTTTTCTTTTGCTATGCGTTCTGTGCCGGCTCTGGTAAAATATTGTGAGCTTGCAAAAAAATACGCTTCTCCGGATGTAAAGATCTTTAACTTTACCAACCCAGCGGGAGTAGTATCCCAGACTCTGCGTGATATGGGATATGATTTTACCTTTGGTATCTGCGATGCTCCAAGCAGCCTTCTCCATTCCTTTGCAAAAATGTATAAGGTTCCGCAAAATTCTGTGACGGGAGACTGCTATGGATTGAATCATCTTTCTTTTTTTGACAGTATTAAGCTGGATGGAAAAGAGATTTTGCCGGAGCTTTTAAAAGATGAAAGATTGTATACGGATACAGATATGCGTTTCTTTAAAAAAGATCTGGTAGAGCATATGGGATGTATTCTTAATGAATATTTGTACTATTTTTATTACAGAGAAGAAGCAGTTCAACATATTCTGGATGCGGGTATCACCAGAGGAGAAGTGATCCGTGATGTGAATATCCATATGACGGAGGAACTGTCACACATGGATGTTGAAAATGATTTTGAAAACTGCCTGAAGGTTTATGATAAGTGGTATGGCAAACGTGAAGATGCTATATGGCAAATGAGACTGGCGTATCCAGAGCAAAAGAACCCTATCATTTTGATATTTATGCAAAGGATGATGGAGGCTATGCAGGTGTTGCCCTGAAATATATCCGTTCCAAATTAAGTGGAAAAGACAGTGAGATGATCCTTTGTGTACCGAATAACGGAGCAATTCCGGGACTCCTTGATACAGACGTTGTGGAAGTAACATGTGATCTTAAAGATGGTGAGATGATTCCGCATAAAGTCCCAAATCCCGGGGAATTGCAGATGGAACTCATTCGTAGGGTGAAGAGTTACGAAAGGCTGGCTTCCGAAGCAATCCGTACAAGAAGCATTAGTAAAGCAATTGACTGCCTTATGGTGCATCCTCTTGTCAATTCCTACTCACTGGCCAAGAAACTGGTGGGAACATATTTAGCCACAAATAAAGACTATATGGAGGAATGGAACTGATATGAGTTTTGTAGGTGGCGTAGGCTATTCCAATATCGATCTGATTTATTCTGGTCTTGATAGGCTTCCTGATAAGGGAGAGGAGATTTTCGCCAGAGGATTTTCCATGCAGTTTGGTGGTGGGATTCCGGCTACCATGATCAATCTTTCAAGGCTTGGAGTTGAGTCCAGAATTATTACTTTTGCGGGGCATGATCTTTTTTCGGAATTTGTGAAAAAACACTGAATAGCTATCCGGTAAAACTGTGAATCTTTATAAAGGAAACAAGATGCCGGTGGTGCTGTCTTCCACCTTACTGTATTGTGGTGACAGAAGTTTTATTTCCTATACAGATGGAATGGATCTTAATGATGCTGTTATGGATGAAGTTTATGAAAATCTGAAAGGCGCATATGTGGTAGATATGCATGTTGGATTTTTAGATGTGTATAAAAGACTGAAAAAAGATGGTTGTATCCAGATTTTTGATACGGGATGGGAAGATGATCTGACATTGGAAAAATACAGGGATTATCTGGAAATCGCAGATTATTATATTCCCAATCAGAAAGAGGCCATGAAGATCACAGGAACGTCCAGTGTGGAAGCGGCTGCTGACGTTCTGTCGGAATTTTTTTCTGACGTGACGATCAAAATGGACAAGGAAGGGTGCCTACTTAAAAATAAGGATGGAATAAAAATCATATCTTCTGTACAAAATGTAAAAGCTATTGATGCAACAGGAGCAGGAGATGCATTTATGAGTGGCTTTATTTATGGACTTTATCATCAGCATTCAATTGAACAGTGTATTAAGTTTGGAAATGTAACAGGAAGTGCGTGCGTTCAGGGAATGGGTTGTATCAGCAATTTTGTCAATGAAGAACAGCTCTTGGAAATTGCGGAAACGCTAGAAGTCAGGGAACTTTGAAGAGGTGGAAAAAATTTATAATTTGTAACTGAAGAAGATGTCTCTTATTTGTATATCAGGTAAGAGACATTTTTTTTATGCAAACATATACTAGCAGAGAACCAGTGTGCTTTCAGGCACAAAAAGGAGCCTCTGTTTATGAAAAATCATTCTTATATTTCCATGCAGCAGGATATGCCGGATCAGGGACAGCTGCAGGTGACGGTGCTGGACAGTGCCAGTAACCGTCCTGTGGAAAATGCTACAGTGCGGATCTCGTACACAGGAGTCCCGGATAATGTGATCGAAGAAATCCGTACGGATTCCTCCGGAAAAACGCCCATGCTGGAGCTGGCAGCTCCTCCACTGGAATACAGCATGAAGCCGGTGGAGCAGCAGCCCTATGCAGAATATACAGTTCAGATCAGTGCAGAGGGTTTTACACCAAAAGAAGTTGCCGGGACAGAAGTTCTTCCCCATTCCATTGCCAAGCAGGGAGCATCCCTTAGCAGACAGCAGGGTAGTGGAGAGGACTATCAGCGGATCGTCATCGGACCCCATACACTTTTTGGGGAATATCCTCCCAAAAATCCGGAAGCAGAGATCAAGCCGATAAATGAAACCGGAGAGATCGTATTAAACAAAGTGGTGATCCCGGAGTATATCGTAGTCCACGACGGGCCAATAGGGGATACCTCTGCACAGGATTATTATGTAAGATATAAGGATTATATCAAAAACGTGGCCAGCAGTGAGATCTACGCAACCTGGCCGGAGGACACGATACGTGCCAATGTTCTGGCAATCATGTCGTTTACTTTGAACAGAGTTTATACAGAGTGGTACCGGAATAAGGGTTATGATTTCACCATTACGTCCTCTACAGCATACGACCACAAATGGATCTATGGCAGGAATATTTTTGAGAGTATCGACCGGATCGTGGATGAACTTTTTGAAAACTACCTTTCCAGACCGAATGTGCGTCAGCCGATCCTGACCCAGTACTGTGACGGACGCCAGGTGCAGTGCAGGGACCGGGGATGGATGACCCAGTGGGGAAGCAAAGCTCTGGGAGATCAGGGATATTCCGCCATTGAGATCCTGCGGAGCTTCTATGGAAACGATATGTATATCAATGTGGCGGAAGCAGTTTCCGGGATTCCCGCATCCTGGCCGGGATATGACCTGACTATCGGTGTTACCGGAGAAAAGGTACAGCAGATCCAGGAACAGCTTAATGCCATAGCAAAAGCCTATCCTGCCATCCCGTCAGTGATCGTGGATGGTATTTATGGTCCGGCTACTGCTGCATCTGTAAAAAAATTCCAGAATATATTTGGGCTTCCTGCATCCGGAGTGGTGGATTATCCAACCTGGTATAAGATACAGGACATTTATGTAGCAGTGACCAGGATAGCGGAGCTACAGTAAATATAAAAATAATAAAAATGTTCCTGGCCATTTTCGGAGTGATCTGATCGGGGCTGGGAGTGTAATGCGTGAACATGATTTCAGAAAAAAATGTTTGACGTTTCAGAATAAACCAAGTATAATGGCTGTTTGTATCTTTGAACGTAAATTGTAAAGAGATTGCGTTTATGAGCATGTGAAAAAAGCAAAATGAGAATGTCTGCTTTACAAAAGGAGTGATGAAAATGACATTTTATCAGGAGTTGCAGTTAAGCTCAACCGGATCAAAACAGCTGATCAGAAATACCACAGACAAAAAGGAGAAAAGAAGGCATATTCTGATCTATAATTTTAAAGTGTATCTTGTCATGGCATTTTGTGTGGCGGTTGTGACATTGTACAGTAAGATAACCGGTAATGCCAACAGTGTTGTAGGAGTAACCGTACTGCTGGCAGTGCTGGTTTTAAGGCAGGCGGATTTCGGGATCCGGACGTCCCACGGATTGTTGTCCATTGCCGGGATTTTCTGTATTCTGATCGCAGGACCGAGATTATCCAATATGGTTTCACCGGTACCGGCATTTTTTGTTAATGCGATAAGCATCCTGTTACTGATGATCCTGGGATGCCATAATGTAATTATGTATAACCATTCCACATTTGTTCTCGGATATCTGCTTCTGATGGGATATGACGTAACCGGAAAGGCGTATCTGCTTCGTGTAGAGGGGCTTTTGGCCGGAATGGTTCTCTGCATGGTAGTTTTTTATAAGAATCAGAAAAACCGCCCGTATCGCAGGACGTTTCTGGACCTGTTCCGAGAATTTGACCTGCATTCTGCAAGAGGCAGGTGGTATTTAAGACTGACGCTGATCGTTTCCAGCGCTATGCTGATCATGTCTCTTCTGGGACTTCCAAGAGCAATGTGGGCCGGAATTGCCTGCATGTCCGTGTGCTTGCCGTTTACCGAGGACTGCAAGGGAAGAGCCGGAAAAAGGGGGATGTTCAATATCGTTGGATGTATTTTGTTTGCAGTGCTTTATCTGATACTTCCGGAATCTATGTATCCCTATATTGGAATGATCGGAGGAATCGGTGTGGGATATTCCGCAGGTTATGCGTGGCAGACTGCATTTAATACATTTGGAGCACTGTCCATTGCATCAGGACTGTTTGGAATGCCGGCAGCAGTGCTGCTCCGTATTGGAGCCAATGTATTTAGTTCAATTTATACTATGCTCGCAAATAAGCTTGGGGATAAGCTTGTGCAGCATATGTGGGTACGAAAGAGTGCAGAAATCTGAGATATTGCCCTGAAAAAAGTTTTGCCGTATAATGGGTAATAGCATAACAGCCTGGATATTACCGGGCCGACAGAGGAGAAGATTATGTACGAAGAAACAACAGAAAAACTGCTGGAATTTATCAGTAAAAGTCCTACAGCCTTTCAGGCGGCAGAGGAAACAAGAAGACGTTTTTTGGAGGAAGGCTTTACAGAATTGAAGGAAGAGGAGCGCTGGGAGCTGGAAAAGGGCGGAAAATATTTTGTCATGAGAAATCATTCCGCGATCATCGGATTTTCCATTCCTGTCAATGACTGCAGGAGATATCATATCATTGCAAGTCACAGTGACTCCCCGTCTTTTAAAATAAAAGAAAATCCGGAGATGTCTGTAAACGGAGCTTATGTGAAGCTGAATGTGGAGCGGTACGGAGGAATGATCCTTTCTACCTGGTTTGACCGTCCCCTTTCTGTGGCAGGCCGCATGATCGTCCACAAGAACGGGAAAATCCTGGAAAAGCTTGTAGATATCGACAGAGATCTGGTCATGATCCCGAGTCTTGCTATTCATATGAACCGGGATATTAACGGAGGCTATCATTATAATGTCCAAAAAGATATGCTTCCATTGTACAGTGGCAGTGGTGAAAAAGGAAACTTCATGCGGATGCTGGCAGAAGAGGCAGAGGTCCGCCCGGAGGATATCCTGGGCCATGATCTGTTTCTCTATAACCGGATGCCCGGAACGATTTGGGGGTCCAGGAATGAATTTGTTTCCAGTCCAAGATTAGATGATCTGCAGTGTGCTTTCGCTTCAATGGAAGGCTTTCTCCAGGCAGATAAGAAGAAGGTCATTGCAGTCCACTGTGTACTGGATAATGAAGAAGTGGGAAGCACTACCAGGCAGGGAGCTGCATCCACATTTCTTAAAGATGTACTGTTTCGTATCAATCTGGCCCTTGGCGGAGATCAGGAAAATTATCTGATGGCCCTTGCAGAGAGCTTTATGATCTCTGCGGACAATGCACATGCATTACATCCGAATTATACAGACAAGGCAGATCCTGTAAACCGTCCGGTGATGAATGGTGGAATTGTGATCAAATATAATGCCAATCAGAAATATTGTACCGATGGGATTTCCACAGCAATCTTCAAGGAACTCTGCAGAGAAGCAGATGTGCCATATCAGACATTTGTGAACCGTTCTGATATTGCCGGTGGTTCCACTCTGGGAAATATTTCCAATACCCAGGCAGCCATAAATACGGTCGATATCGGTCTGCCGCAGCTGGCGATGCATTCCGCTTATGAAACAGCCGGAGTGAAAGATACAGAAAGCCTGATCCGTGCGGCAAAGGTATTTTACAGGTGATATCGGAGGACAGGAAAATGAGCAGAAAAGCAGTATTTTTTGATGCGGACGGAACAGTCTGTGATATGAAAAAAGGAGTGCCGGACAGTGCCATAGAAGCCATCCGTGCGCTGGTAGATAACGGACATGAAGCGTGGCTCTGCACAGGAAGAAGTCGTGCGTTTGTATCCTGGTATCTGGAGCAGATCCCTTTTACGGGAATGATCAGTGCCTGCGGATCCACCATTGAGAAGGACGGGAAGAGACTTTTTAATAAAGAGATGACGCCGGAGGTTGCAAAGCTTTCTGTGGAGGTTCTCAGAAAATACGGACTGATCCCGGTAATGGAAGGCGCGGATTTTATGTATTATGACAAAGAGGAGTATACTGATGAAGTGAACTGGTATGCCAGTCTGATCACAGAATCCCTGGGCGATAAATGGAGGCCTATCCGTGGAAATGAGGATTGTATGCGGATCAATAAGATCAGTGCAAAAATGACGGAGGGATGTGATGCGGAGGCAGCGTTATCCATTTTATCAGAATACTATGATATCATCCGCCATGAGGCAGCAGTTCGTTTGTGGGAAATACCATTGAACTGGTGCCAAAGGGCTTTAACAAGGCTGTTGGGATCGCAGCTGTGATCCGCCTGTTTGATATTCCGTGGGAGAATACCGTTGTTTTTGGAGACAGCAACAATGATCTTGCCATGTTTGAATACGCTGCAACAAAGGTTGCCATGGGAAATGCTTCTCCGAAGATCAAAGAACTGGCAGATTATGTTACGTCTGATATGTTCCACTACGGCATTCGGGATGGCTTGAAATATCTGAAGCTGATCTGAGAGAATGCTTCGTTTGTTTTGTAGGCTATGAGATTGTAAGAACAGAAACATCCACATCAGAAATGATAGCTTTATGTGAATATGCTTTTATAAAAAAAATGCTGTAAGAACCAGAAATCATAGTTCTTACAGCATTTTATGTTACAGATTTTTCCGGGTAGATAATATGCAGAAGCTGCAATATCAGATCAGTCCCAGACCTTTGCAGATAAACAGCCAGAGTGTCAGGGTAAAGGCACTGAATAATGTGGTAAGAAGCACGACTCCCGAAGAAAAAGAGCCCTCATGTCCCATGTTTTTTGCCATGACAAAGCAGGTAACGGTGCTGGCAGACCCCAGCATGATAATGATGGAAACCAGCTTGTCCTTTGTAAAACCGCAACGGATGGCAAGAGGAAGAAAAAGTGCTTCATAACCGACAAGTTTCATAAATGTACAGGCAACAGATGCTTTCAGCCGGGAAAAGGCTTTTCCGAAGTGCAGAGATCCGCCCATAGCCATGAGGCCAAGAGGAGTGGCGGTTTTTGCAAGATTGCCTGCCGTAGAGTCCAGGATCTTCGGAAATGGAAGACGAAGAAGGGACCAGAGTGTACCGGCTGCAATGCCGAGAATGATAGGATTGGTGACAATTCCCTTTAAAGTGCGCTTCAGAACGGTACCATCTATTTTTCCCTGACCTGGTTTAAAGACAGAGAGAACTACAACAGCCATTACATTGTAAAGAGGGACGCTGGCAATGATCATCAGTGGTGCCATACCTGCATTTCCGTAAAGGTTCTGGATAATGGCGATACCAAGGATCGCTGCGCTGCTGCGGTAGGATGCCTGGATAAACTCGCCCCGGATATCGGAAGGGTGGAGAAAACGGGACAGGAGCACGGAGATCATAATACTGAGCGATGTGATCGCAAAACAGAAAAGAACCATCTTGGGATCCCAGGCCTCATAGATATCGATTTTAGAGATGTCCTGAAACAGAAGCACAGGCAGGGGGATGACAAACACAAATTTGTTCATACGATTGACAAATGTTTCATCAAACAGTCCGATCCTCCGGAAAAAATATCCCAGGAGCAGTGTAAGAAAGATGGGCACGGTAACATTCAGACAGAAAATAAGATTGTCCATAAAAGAAAGCCTCCCTGTGGTAAAATTTCTCTGTTTATTATATCCAAACTACGAAAATTGTCAAACGAGGTATACGGGACTGGAGATTTCTGGTATGATAAAAAGTGTTGCGAAGAAAGCAGCACAGGGGTTGAGAAGGAGAAAGGAAAGAAAATGAGATACGGAAAAATACGGATCGAAGATGGCTTTTTTGTGTTTACCAGACATATGATGCTCAACAGTCTTCCGTGTAAAGATATTCTCTGGGCGTACATGCGCCGTGAGGGAACCGATAAAACCGGTGAAAAGCAGCTGATCATTAATTATCTGGTGATCATAACCAGACGTCAGAAGCGTTATAAATTTGATATGACAGAGCAGGAGGTACAGGATTGCCTTCAGCTTCTTAAAGTATTGAATCCGGATCTTGCGGTTGGTTTTCCAAAAGGAAGCAGGCTTCCGCTTCAGAATCTTCCGAATACAAGAGATCTGGGTGCATTGATGACAGTAGACGGTTCGCATATTCTTCCCAGAAAGCTTTTGCGCAGCGGAGAAATCTATCATGCTTCTGCTGCAGACAACCGGATCCTTTCAGAAGAATATAATGTAAAAACAGTGATTGATTTCAGGTCAGCTGCAGAAGTAAAGAAAAAACCGGATGATATCATGGCAGGAGTGGAGTATTATCACATTCCAATCCGGGATGAGGACAGCAGTGGAAACAGCTTTTTTGAACATGTGATGTCCTGCTATGGTGATGTAGACCGGTATATGCAGGACTGGTACCGGAATTTCGTTACGGATGAGTATTCTCTGAAGCAGTATGCACGTTTTCTGGATGTCCTGCTTCATGTAAAGAATGGAGCTGTTGTTTTTCACAGTGCCACAGGAGAAGACCGGACAGGAGTCGGAACAGCACTTTTGCTCTTTGCTTTGGGTGTACCTAAGGAAACGATACGAAGGGATTATATGCGGTCGAATTTATGTCTGGAAGATGAACTGAAATATATGCGCAGGCTTTACCGGGCAGACCGGCCGGAAAACAGCCGGAAGCTTGCAGATCTGAAAGCCTTCTATCAGGTGAAGGAGTCCTATATCAATACAGTTTTTGATGTCATCGAAAAAGAAAACGGAGGAATTGAAAGATTCCTTCGGAAAAAACTTTATCTGACACCAAAGGCATCCGAGGAGCTTAAGAAAAAATATCTGATCTGAGGATAAAAACATTTCTTATCATCCTGAAGGAATTTTGCAGGAAATTTTGATTGACAAAATTTTCGAAGTTGTTATAATGGTAAGAAAGCAAGGGTTTATTAGATTAAAGCGTTAACTGACAAAGTCGGTTTTCTATACATAAAAGTGTTGAAAGCAGGTGTATTATGGAAAAGAGAATACTATCCATCCTTGTGGATAATACCTCCGGAGTCCTTAGCCGTGTGGCTGGTCTTTTCAGCCGCCGTGGATATAATATTGACAGCATTACCGCAGGAGTGACTGCAGATCAGAGATATTCCCGTATGACAGTTGTATGTGAGGGAGATGATCAGATGCTCCAGCAGATCACCAAGCAGCTGGCGAAGCAGGAAGATGTACGGGATGTTAAGGTCCTTGAACAGGACGACAGCGTTGCCCGTGAGCTGATGCTCGTCAAGGTTGCTGTGAAGCCGGAACAGAGACAGGGAGCTCTTTCTGTTGCAGATATCTTCCGTGCCAAGGTGGTGGATGTAAGTAAGGATTCTCTTATTATGGAGATGACCGGAAGCCAGAACAAGCTGCAGGCGTTTGTGGAGCTGATGGCTGACTATGAGATCCTTGAGCTTGCAAGAACAGGAATCACAGGTCTGTCACGAGGCAGTGACGATGTCCGTTACCTGTAAATTTTTTACATATGTTTGCTAGGAGAGCAGCTACTCTCTTAACGATAAATAATTTTTATGAAGAAGATGTTGTAAACATCAGAGGAGGAAAGTAAAATGGCAAATAAGATTTTTTACCAGGAAGACTGTAATCTTGGATTATTAGATGGTAAGACAATTGCGATTATTGGATACGGAAGCCAGGGACATGCACATGCACTGAACCTTAAAGAGTCCGGATGTAATGTAATCATCGGTCTTTACAAAGGAAGCAAATCCTGGAAAAAAGCTGAGGAGCAGGGCTTCGAGGTATATACATCTGCTGAAGCAGCTAAGAAAGCAGATATCATCATGATCCTGATCAACGATGAGAAACAGGCTGCACTTTACAAGAAGGATATCGAGCCGAACCTTGAGGAAGGCAACATGCTTATGTTCGCTCATGGCTTCAACATTCATTTCGGATGCATCAAACCACCAGCATATGTTGATGTTACAATGATCGCGCCGAAAGGACCTGGACATACAGTAAGAAGCGAGTATCAGGCTGGTAAAGGTGTTCCTTGTCTGATCGCTGTAGAGCAGGATGCTACAGGTAAAGCTCAGGATATCGCACTTGCATATGCACTTGGAATCGGCGGAGCAAGAGCTGGTGTTCTTGAGACAACATTCCGTACAGAGACAGAGACAGACCTCTTCGGTGAGCAGGCTGTACTTTGCGGTGGTGTTTGCGCACTTATGCAGGCTGGTTTCGAGACACTTGTTGAAGCTGGTTATGACCCAAGAAACGCATACTTCGAGTGTATCCATGAGATGAAACTGATCGTTGACCTGATCTACCAGTCAGGATTCGCCGGAATGAGATATTCTATCTCCAATACAGCTGAGTATGGCGATTACATCACAGGACCGAAGATCATCACAGAGGATACAAAGAAAGCAATGAAGAAAGTTCTTTCCGATATCCAGGATGGTACATTCGCAAAAGAGTTCTTACTCGACATGTCCGATGCAGGTGCACAGGTACACTTCAAGGCTATGAGAAAATTAGCTTCTGAGCATCAGTCTGAGAAAGTCGGCGAAGAGATCCGTAAACTCTACAGCTGGAACGGCGAGGATAAGCTTATTAATAATTAAGCAAAATTTATTGCAGGTGCAATAAATTTTGCGCTACTCGAACGAAGCGCAGCGAAGTTTGAGTCAAAAAAGTCACACACGTAATACAGTGGTAGGAAACTTTTTTTGAAATTTAAAATTCCCATCTGGTCGCAATGATCAGATGGGAATTTTTTACATTCCTTTATTTATCCGGATGCTCTGTTTCATCATCAAAAAATGGCGCGATCAAAGCCGAATCAGCATCTTTCTGTCTGCATACAAACCCGATCTCACGCAGCGGAAAAGAAAATCCTACCGGTACTTCCACCAGAGTTCCTTCTTCCAGCTCTTTTTTTATAAAATCACGGATCACACATGCAATCCCAAGACCAATTTCCGCAAACTGGATCAGAAGATCCATAGTTGTTACTTCCAGAATATGGCTTAATTCCACATGATGTTCTTTCAGCTGAGTGTTCACGGTCTGACGTGTAATATTGTCCTCATCCAGCATCATGAAAGTTGCTGCCTGGATCAGAGGTTCATCCGGATAGAGCTTTTTCTGATTTTCCAGATACTGCTGTGTACAGACAAAGGTATCCTGGATTTTCAAAAGAGGTTGAAAATAATATCCCCGAAGCTTCTGCGGCCGTCCGATGAGTCCCAGATCGATTTTTTCCTCATCCAGAAGCTGCAGTGTCTGATAAGTAGACTGGCAGGAAATTGTAATACGTACATGAGGAAAACGTGCAATATAGTTTTCCAGGTGGGAGAGCAGTACATATCTGGTAAGAGTAGAACTGGCGCCCAGACGCAGCTTTGGAATGTCCCGGGAACGGTTATGGCGAATGGAATTTTCTCCTTCATCCAGAAGTGAAAGAGCTTCTTTTACTTTTTCAAAAAGAAGCTCACCGTCCGGGGTCAGAGTGACACCCCGAGACTGCGTTTAAAAAGAACGGTATCCAGATTCTGCTCCAGCTTCTGGATCGACTTGCTGATAGCAGGCTGGCTGATATAAAGGTCCCGGGAACTGTGGGAGATACTGCCGGTACGTGCTACCGTATAAAAAATATGATAAAGAGACAGATTATCCTGCATGCAAAACCTTCCTTTCGAAAAATAGTAAGGTAATAAAGGTAATAAAAAATCCGAAGTCATCAGACCTCGGAAACCTTAGCTGTTATAATATTTATGATGTTCAATCGGGGCAACAGGATTTGAACCTGCGACCTCACGGCCCCCAGCCGTGCGCGCTACCAAGCTACGCCATACCCCGCAACGCATATAACTATAACATAAACGAATTATAAATGCAACTATTTTTTGAGGAGAAAGATGGTTGTATGGATGATAATAAAGAGTGTGATCCCTTGATACTTTCATAGGCTTCACACTCTTTACATGATATGATCAGGCTGTCTGTATTGTGTTACCCGGGTCAGGTAAAATACCTCTTCCCTGAAGTACAACGACAAGAGTTTCTGTTGTGTCCTGTAAATTTTTGATATCTTTTCGGATATCCCGTTCTGCAAGCTTAACATCCAGTGAAAGGTCGTCCAGGCGTTTTCTGTTGGTATCACATTTCAGATCGATCATTTCAAGTCTGTTTTCTACCCGGTTGAAGCGGGCATCTATTTCATCAAAACGAACATCCATAGCATCAAGACGAGCGTCGATACCGTCAAGACGAACATCCATAGCATCGAGACGAGCGTCGATACCGTCGAGACGAGTATCCACTGCATCCAGTCTGGCGTCGATACCATCTAATCGGTTATTTATATTGCCCAGCTGGACATTGATCGGGTTTATCATACCAGCTAATAATTCCAAATCTTTCTGATCTAACATATGCGCATCCTCCCATAAAAATTGTACCGCATATCTCTCTGTTCGGATATTGTATCATGTTTCGAGTGTGAAGTCTATGAAATTATCAAAGAACAAACTGGACAGGAACAATAAGTTCTCAATTAGTATAATATATGAAAGAGGAAAAAACAAGACATATTTTTATATCTTTAATAATAGAAAATGCAGGCGAACTGCCTGAAGAATAAAAAAGGAGGCCGGGAGTTGTGCAGACTCCCGGCAAAAAGTATGAAAAAGAAAAAGATTATTTAGCATTTGCATTTGCTATCTACGGTTAATAATATAGTAAAAAAATGTGTGCATTGTGTGAAAGGAAAATGAAGAGAATGTGAAAACTGCCGCTTAATGTTAGATTAAGCGACAGTAATTTTTTCGGATTATTCTGTTGTTTGATCCAAGATTTTGAACCATATGTAATGATAACATCCGCTTTAATGCTTGTCAAGCGATCTGAAACTGCCATAGCTGTCCAATTATGTCACTTTTTGTGCCGTTTTACGCAACTTTTTATATATCAGAGAAAGAAAAATACATATCAATATATAAAAGTGGTCATGATAAGTGGTCAGATGTATAGTCCCAGGGACCTGTATTTTGCGGGAAATATCAGGATTCTTGGTATAAGATTCATGGTCATAAGTGGTCAGCTTTTGTGGTCAGAAAAATGGCGAATTCCCTTATATACAGGTTTTTTCAGGTCCTGTCGCTTAATCTAACATTAAGCGACAAGATAACAATATTGGATAAGTTATATAAATAAACGGAAGGAAGAGAACATGCCGTCCAATACAGGCTACAGCATAACAACCAGAAGACTCCGACTTTGCTGCGGACATCCGGAATGGCTCAGGAAAACCCAGGATTTCTATAATGAAATTGAAAGCTTTTATTATGATCTTCTGCTGGCTCATGAGGAACTGGGAGAACTGGGGAGCCAGAAAACTCTTCGGGCCCTGGAGGTTCTGACTATTATGGGAAGAGACAAGCAAGTTCCCCAGAATCCCCTTCCCTGGGAAAAAGTCCCATTGTATTTCAGGCGGGCTGCGATAAACAGTGCCATAGCCGCAGCAAAGAGTCACATATCCAGGCAAAAGTCCATTCCGGGGAGAAAAGCAGAAAAGCTTCATTCAGCAGTTACCTATTATAAAGGAATGTACAGAGATTTTTCTCATAAGGAGATTACACTGAAGGTATGGACAGGAGAACAATGGAAATGGATGAGATGCAGACTGTATGGCAGAGAATTTCCCGCAGAAGCAGAGCTGATGTCACCCTCAGTAACCTTTGAGAAGAAATATCTCATGCTGCATGTTCCCGTGAAGGAATTTACAGCAGACACTGCAACAGTAAAGCAGCGTATCCAGGAAGGGCGAAAGATCTGTGCCATCCAGTTTACAAACGGAGATGTTTTTGCTGTGGGGACAGTATGTGACGGCACAGGGAAGGAAACAGATGTGAAATTCTGGGGCGGCGGAAAAGAATATACGCATCGCTGCGATCAGATCAGGAAGAAAATCGAGAAAGCCCGGAAATCTCTCGGCGGGGAAAAAACAGCCCGGAGAAAACAGGAAATACTGGATGCATCTGAAACACCTGTCGGAGCATTATGCCATGAGATCAGTTCACAGATCATAGGCTTCTGCCTGGAAAAGCAGGTTTCGCTGATCGTCCTTCCAAAATACAAAAAAGAATACACAGACTATGTGATGATCGGATCAGGAAACTGGAGCACTATGCATCTAAGCTCCGGGATTAGGAGCAATCTGCCCTATAAAGCATGGAAAAACGGCATTCTGGTCATTGAAACCTATGCAAAAGGGATATCCGAAACCTGCTCTGTCTGCGGTGCGCCAGTTGAGACAGCAAACCGCAAAACAGATGAATATACCTGTGAGAACGGGCACAGAGGAAGCCGAAGCCTGAACAGTGCCAGAAACCTGAGCCATAAATGTATTCTTCAGTTTGGAAAACAAGTGGTATGACCACTGTTTTATAGAGCGAGAGCACAACTCAGCTTCTGCTACAGGCAGATGCTGACAGGTTGAATACCGCCTGTCGTGTCTCCCTTATCATAAGGAAGAGTCGGCCAAGAATTTCCGCCAGAAGCTCCGGCACAGCCGTGACAGCGGATAAGAGTATTCGAAGTTATGTAAAAAAAGAAAGTATGAAAAAGCAAAGGATAAGGATAGCAATGAACACAGAATACAGGAAACTGAAAAATCTTTTTCTGCGGCAAAGCTGCCAGGATGCATGGGAAGACTATGCACGAAGCATCCGCAAAGTAAATTTTCCCAGATGGGACTATGTGATCCTGACCTCATCAAATGAAGAACAGGCCAGATCCTTCCGTAGCCAGATTGCAGACAGATTGGAACAGGGCGTACTGCCGGGATGGACAAAATATTTCGTGCTCCCGGATCCGGAAGGCAAGAGAGTAGGCTCCGGCGGAGCAACTCTGAATGTACTCCGATTTCTTTCGGAGGAAGAAGGACTCCGGGGAGATTTCCATAACAAAAGAATCCTTGTGATCCATTCCGGCGGAGACAGCAAAAGAGTCCCACAGTATTCTGTGTGCGGAAAGCTTTTTTCACCTGTACCAAGAGAACTTCCGGATGGAAGAGGTTCTACACTGTTTGATGAATTTCTCATCAGCATGGCAGGCGTTCCGGCCAGGTTCAAAGAAGGAATGCTGGTACTTTCCGGGGATGTGCTCCTCCTTTTTAATCCTTTACAGATAGATGCCCAGTTCCGCGGAGCTGCGGCGATCTCCATGAAATCTCCAGTAGAAGTGGGAGTCGATCATGGAGTGTTTTTGAATGATGGAAGCGACCATGTAAAAATGTTCCTTCACAAACAGCCGGCAGAAACACTTCGCAGGCTGGGAGCCGTGAATGGACAGGACTGCGTGGATCTTGACACAGGCGCCGTACTTCTGGACGCCGAAATACTGGAAACACTGTTCAGTCTGATCGCAGATGCATCAGGAAAAAAAGCAGATCCGGATAAATACGAAAGCTTTGTAAATGAAAAAGCAAGGGTCAGCTTTTACGGAGATTTTCTGTATCCGCTGGCGGCAGATTCCACCTTTGAACAATATCAGAAAGAAAAACCGGAAGGCGAATTCTGCACAGAACTTTTATCTGCAGAGAAAAAATATGGAAGGCATTAAGTCCTTTTCAGATGAAGCTTATCTGTCTTTCTCCTGCAGAATTTATCCATTTCGGAACAACGAGAGAGCTGCGTGCTCTGATGACAGAAGAAGTAACCGATTATGAGTTCCTCGACTGGAAAAAACACGTATTCACCAATGACTCAAATTGCCAGGGAGCTTTGCACACAGCACTGATCGGACCGGAAGCTAACATCGAGGAAGGAACATATATTGAAGACACCTGCCTTGAGGGAAGAACCCACGTCGGAAAGGGCGCTGTAGTATCCGGACTCTCCCTGAAGGATGTACATATACCGGCGAACACAGTATTTCACGGTGTGAAGCTGAAGGACGAGATCACAGAGCTTTACGGCGGTCAGACAGGACGATGCGTGATCCGTACATATGGAGTCATGGATAATCCGAAGAAAACGCTGGAAGAACGAGGAAGCTTTCTGCGGGGAAACCTGGCGGATTTTCTTTCGGCCAATGGACTGGCGCCGGAAGATATCTGGACAGGCGAAACCCACGCACTCTGGAATGCAAAACTGTATCCGGTCTGCAAAACATTCCAGGAAGCAGCACAGGCAGGAAACCTTCTTGTAAAAATGAGCGAAGGACTTGCTGAACCCCAGCAGATTGAGAGCTGGAAAAAACAGCCGAGACTGAGTCTGGAAGAATCCTTCCGGTATGGAAATACAGAAAATATCCTTTCCTGGAAAAAAGATCTGGAAGCAAGGATCCTGGTGGCAGTTTTTCTGGGAGAGCTGAAAAAAGGCGGACATTATATTCCTGCACTTAAGATCTTTGGTGAAAAAGAAATCCAGGAACGACATTACCATCTGCTGATGAAAGAAGCTGAAAAAGCAGATTTTTCACAGAAAATACGGATCCTGTATGCAGTATCACGCTCCATGAAATTCACTAAAAAATGCTTTGACGGAAAAACATACGATGTGCTGGAGCAGGAGTGCTTTTCCCAGATCCAGAAAGAGATCGCATCTCAGACACAGCTGACAGGAAACAGCGGCTATACGATCGCAAAAGAACAGGTAAAGGTAAATCTGCCGGTACGTGTGAACTGGGGCGGCGGCTGGTCAGACACACCGCCATACTGCAACGAACACGGAGGAACTGTTCTTAACGCAGCAATCCTGCTGAGAGGCTGTGAACCCATCGAGGTAGAGATTCGGAAGATACCGGAATTACATATTGAGCTGGCAAGTACAGACACAGGTGCTTACGGAACAGCAGAAAGTGCAGAAGAGATCCAGGACTGCCATAATCCATACGATCCTTTTGCCCTGCACAAGGCAGCCATTATCGCCTGCGGGATCCTTCCGCTGGAGGAAAAGGCCGACCTGAAAAAGGTCCTGGAAAAAATGGGCCGCGGATTCTACCTTTCCACCTGCGTCAAAGGCGTTCCCAAAGGATCCGGCCTTGGAACAAGCAGTATCCTTGCAGGAGCCTGCGTTAAAGCTTTTGCAGAGTTTCTTGGGGAGAACTGGGATGCCAGCCAGATCTATGATACAGTCCTCAACCTGGAGCAGATCATGAGCACAGGCGGCGGCTGGCAGGATCAGGTTGGCGGCCTGACACCCGGAATCAAATTTATCACATCAAGACCCGGAATCCGGCAGCAGCTGAAGGTAGAAAAGGTAGAGATCTCGGAAAAAACGAAACAGGAGCTTCAGGAACGATTCGCTCTGATCTATACAGGCCAGCGGCGCCTTGCCCGAAACCTTCTCAGAGAAGTCGTAGGAAATTACATCGGCGGCCGAAAAGAATCTCTGGAGGCGCTGGATGAGATGCAGAAAGTAGCAGCACTCATGAAATTCGCCCTGGAAAAAGAAGACATCGACGAATTCGCGAGCCTTCTCAACCAGCACTGGGAAATCTCCAAAAAGCTGGATGCCGGCTCAACCAACACCTGCATAGACCAGATCTTCAGTGTATGTGAAGACATGATCGACGGAAAATTCATCTCCGGAGCCGGAGGCGGCGGTTTCCTGCAGGTAATACTGAAGAAAGGCGTCACACAGGAGATGCTGCATCGGAGGTTGAGAGAGGTGTTCCAGGATTCCGGGGTGGATGTCTGGAACGTGGAGTTTGTGTGAAGATAAGTTTTGAAAAACTTCATTTCTTAATAAGGAATGAAGTAAATTTGGAGGAATATAGCAGATGAAGAAAGAGAGAGCAGGTAAGAAAAATCTTCTGATTTATGCTCATTACTATATTCCAGATACTGCGTCAACGGGGCAGATCCTCCGTGAACTGGCGGAGGGTATGCTGGATAAATTTAACATCACAGTCATTTGTGTAGTGCCCAGTTATTTAGGGACGATTGAAGATAAATATAAAACAAAAAAATATTATGAAGAAGAAATCAACGGCGTAAAAGTACTGCGGATCCGAGTACCGGAATTTAGCAAGACCAATAAGAAGAGTCGTGTAAAGAACATCGTTTCTTATTTCTTTGGAGCAATGGGAGCAACCTTTAAGGTTGGAAAGATGGATTATGTGTTCTCAATTTCTCAGCCTCCTATTCTCGGCGGTCTCCTTGGCGTTTGGGGCAAATGGATGAAACACGCCAAGTACATTTATAATATTCAGGACTTCAATCCGGAGCAGGTGCTAGCCGTTGGCTACACCAAGAGCAAGTTCGTTACGGACGTTATGATGTGGTTTGACAAGTTCAGCTGCAAGAGAAGTGACTTGATCATCACAGTTGGGCGGGATCTGGTCGAGACGGTAGAAGGCAGATTCAAGGGCAAGAAAGTCCCGAAGACTGTCATGATCAATAACTGGATCGATGAAAATGAAATCTATCCGCTGGAAGCAGGCAACGAGAGAGTAGTTGCTTTTAAGAAGAAGTACGGCCTAGATAGCAAGTTTGTCATCATGTACTCCGGCAATATCGGTTTGTACTATGACCTTGAGAACCTGATCAAAGTGGTTGAGAAGTTTGGTGCTGATACCAAGACGGCAGATGGCCGAGAGGTTGTCTTTGCCTTTGTCGGTGCTGGTTCTGTGTTGAAAACACTGGAAGACTATGTGACTGAGCATCATATGGAGAATGTAGTTTTTATCCCATATCAGGACAAGGCAGACTTGATTTACAGTCTGAATGCTGGAGATGTCCACTGGTGTGTGAATGCGAAAGGCATTAAAGGCGTGAGCTGTCCGTCAAAATATTACGGGTTGGCTTCTGCTGCAAAGCCAGTAATTGGAGTGCTGGAATCTGGATCTGAGATTCGCTGCATTATTGAGGACACAAAGGGTGGCCTGTGTTGCGAGCCGGGCGAGTATGACCAGGTGGAAGAAAACATCCGCTGGTTTATTGAGAATGCTGGAAGTGAAAAGCTGAGGCCATGGGAGCCAGAAGCCGGGAAAACCTTGAAAAAAATCTGACCAGAAATGTAAGTGTACAGAAGTATGCAGAAGAAATTCTGAAGCTGTAAAGGAGGCGAGAGGGAATGAATAGTAACTGGTTCAAGCTGGTTATGAAGATGACGAAAGTTGAATATGGAAAGAACCTCTTGCTGAAAGGCGTACCAATCATCTTCAACAAAGGTGGTGCCAAGCTGAAGATCGGTGAGAACGCCACGATTAAGAGCAGCTTCCTCAGTAATCTGGTTGGACTTTACAGCCGGACAATCATCGTTACCCGTGCACCTGGTGCAGAGATTGAAATCGGAGATAATGTGGGAATTTCAGGTGCTACGATTTACGCCCGCAAGAAGATCACGATTGGTGAGAATACCTGCATTGGTGGTAACTGCAAGATTCTGGATAATGACTTCCATCCTATTGAAACAGAAACCAGAAACAAACTGCTCCGGGATGAAAATGGTGGTGACAGTGATCTGGTGCCAAGCAGAGAAATCAAGATCGGTAAGAACTGTTTCATCGGGTGCAACAGTATAATCCTGAAAGGCACAGTGCTGGGGGATGGCTGCGTTGTCGGTGCCGGTGCTGTGGTATGCGGAAAATTCGAAGATAACTGTGTGATTGCTGGTAATCCGGCGAGAGTTATTAAGAGGTTGGAGGGCAATAGCTGATGAAGAAAATATGTTTTATTGCTCAGTTTCCTCCTCCAATGCATGGCTTATCCAAGGCAGTTGAGACTCTTTATAATTCAAATTTGAATTTTGAGATTGATTCGCAAGGGGAGTTTGAATTTGAAAAGGTGGATATTACCAATAACAAGAACTTTATTAAGAATCTCCTGAAGATAAGCCGTAGCAAGGCTGATTTGTTTTATTTTACAATCAGCCAAACGAAAGGCGGAAATCTTCGGGACTTGGTCATTTTTAAGCTGTTGGAATTGCAGCACAAGAAATGCTTGATTCATCTCCATGGCGGATATTATCGTCAGTTAGTCGATAACGATATGGCTGGCTGGCAACGCAAAGCAAATTATAAGGCTATCAAGAAACTATCTGGTGCGATTGTTCTATCAAACTCTCTGAAGAAGATTTTTGAGGGGATGATTGATGATGACAGGATTTTTGTCGTAGAAAACTGCGTTGATGATCAGTATTTGCTCACAGACCAAGAAATCGAAGAAAAGCTGAAAGCATTAGAAAATGAAAAAGTTCTTCATGTCCTTTGGCTGAGCAACTTTATTAGAAGTAAGGGATATTCATTCGTTCTTGAAATGGCAAAAGCCGAAAAAGAGCGTGTAGACGCTGGTGGAGAGAAAAGATTCCATTTTGATTTTGCAGGCAAGTTCTTTGAAGACAGTGAAAAAGATTACTTTGAAAGCTATATAAAAGAAAACGGGCTGGAAGAGTATGTTACATATTACGGGATTGTAGGTGGCGAACAGAAGAGAGAACTTCTAAAAAAATGCTATATTTTTGCATTGCCGACCAGATATCCCAATGAAGGTCAACCTATTAGTATTCTTGAGGCAATGGGAAATGGAATGTTCATTATTACAACTGATCATGCTGGTATTCCAGATATCGTGGAGGATGGCGTAAATGGAATTGTGATATTTAATGAACAAAATAAGAAAATGATTTATAAAGAAATGCTTTATGTTTCTGTCACTGATTTAAAGGCAATTTGTAATAATAATCGTATAATATGTCAATCACATTTTAGTGAAAAGAACTATTTGGGAAAAATGAAAGAAATATATAATAAATGGTGAAATATTATGAGTGAAAAAGCGGATATTGATTTTGTTATATTATGGGTAGATGATCAGGATCCAATATGGATAGAGGACAAAAATAAATATAAAGGTCAACAAGGAAATCATACTAATAATGAAGTGCGTTATAGAGATTGGCAAAATTTGAAATATTGGTTTAGAGCTGTTGAAAAATATGCACCTTGGGTTAGGAAAATACATTTTGTAACATGTGGTCAGAAACCTGAATGGCTTAATATAAATCATCCTAAATTGAACTTAGTCGACCATAAAGATTATATAGATGAAAAATATTTGCCCACATTTAGTTCACATGTAATTGAGCTTAACTTACATAGGATACCAGATCTGACTGAAAAATTTGTTTATTTTAATGATGATATGTTTTTGAACGATTATGTTAAACCGGAGGATTTTTTTTCCGAAACTACACCTAAAGATTGTGCAGTGCTAAATACTATAAAAATGGACAGACAAGGAATTCCACATATTATTGTTAATAATTTATGTGTGCTTTCGGATTATTTTGATTTTAAACTTCAATTTAAAAAAAATTTAACTAAATGGATTAATCCGAGATATGGGAAATATATGCTAAGAACATTATTCTTATTACCATGGAAAGAATTTGCAGGATTTTATGAATTACATACACCATATTCTTATTTAAAGGAAACATTTAGAGAAGTTTGGGAAAAAGAAGAAAAATATTTGGAAGAGGTGTGTGAACATAAATTCAGAGATGACAAAGATGTAAATCAATGGTTGATGAGATACTGGCAACTTGCGAATGGAAACTTTGTACCGCGTTCTCCCGATTTTGGAAAAATGTATATTATAAATGATGATACGACCTTAATATTAAAGGATATAGAAATGAATAAGCATAAAACTATTTGTATTAACGATTCAAGTAAAATTTCGAATTTTGAAAAAACTAAATCAGAAGTGTTGAGAGCAATTTGAAAAAAAATTCCCCCAAAAATCAAATTACGAATTATAAAAAGAGAGAGAATAACATGT